>JGI24702J35022_10000819_pt1 | contig 19235 bp, 14 predicted proteins | sample TergutTh196P4_FD_35022 | JGI IMG/M metagenome (IMG submission 35022)
CCCTCTGTGTATTCTGTATATAATGGATTAAATGTATAATCCTCTGATTTAGTGTAAAAATAAATAATATCGTGTAACTCTTGAAACTTTTTTGCTTTGCCTGTCCACCTGCGGTAGTGCCAAATTATTTCATTTTTAAAATTTTTTTCACCAAAAACCACATCTAACAATGCTTTTAGATAATGACCTGCTGTGGTATCGCAATGCAGGTACAAACTGCCCGTATCCTTCAAAATGCGGTGCATTTCTATAACTCGTTGTGCCATATAGGTTAAATAGGCTTTCATTGATTTGCTGTGTACAGCACCCGCAGACGCAATAAAATCCGTCAAGGCAGGATATTTTTCCGCCAGCGTATTGAGATATTCCTCATTGACATCTTTCCAAAACCATATATCCTTAAAATTTGCACCTGCCGCCTTGCTGCCTATCGGTGCGGCATAAAACCGCTTTGAGTTAAACGGCGGGTCTAAATAAATCAAATCAACCAAATTGCTGTTTAACCCGTTGAGTATGAACAAGTTATCGTTCGTGTATAGCGTATTTGTAAATTCCATTTTCATTCTCCGAAAATAATTTTATCTTTCAACATTTTTTTGCGTGTTTCTATCTTTAGCCGCAGACTTTCCATCGGGTTGTCGCTTTTCATTTTGTTGCAATGACTGCACAACAATTGATAATTTTCGTAATAATCACCGCCGCCCTTGGACTTTGGAATGATGTGGTCAATTTCCAAATTCCAAATATCGAAATAAGTTCCGCAGGCATTGCACAGACCGTTTTGCTCTTTGTACAAACGTTCTTTTACCGATTTTACAGGTTCAACTCGCTGTATATCTGTTCGTTGCGGTATAGAAGTTGTATTTATAAAATCTTTGAAAATTCCTGCGTCGCCGCTTAACCGTTCTATTAAAATATCTGCGGCTTGTTCGGCAATATCAATGCCAATCCATTTTCTGTTTAATTGTTGAGCCGCAACGCAAGTAGTTGCACAGCCGCAAAAGGGGTCAAGAACTATATCGCCTTCGTTACTGCTTGCCTCTATTATTCTTTTCAAAAGTGCAAGCGGTTTTTGCGTAGGATAGCCTGTACGTTCTTTGGCTTGAGAATTAATTACGTCTATTTGCCACCAATCTTCTGGAATCTTTCCAATATGATGCGGGCGATACACTTTATCAACTCCTTTATGGCTACCCCATGCCGTATCGCTTGTTCGTGCCGCACTTAAAGATTCGTATGGAACACGAACAGCATCAGCGTTAAAAGTCAATCTATTACTTTTTGAATAACGAAAAATGAGGTCGTGTCGTCTGCCGAAATCCTTTTTTGACGACCCGCCGCCACGATAACACCACACTATTTCATTCCGAAAATTATCTTTACCAAAAATCTCGTCTAATAACGCTTTCAAATAATGGCTCGCTGTGGTATCGCAATGCAAATACAAACTGCCTGTATTTTTCAATATGCGGTGCATTTCTATAACTCGTTGTGCCATATAAGTCAAATATGCCTTCATTGATTTGCTGTGTACAGCACCCGCAGACGCAATAAAATCCGTCAAAGCAGGATATTTTTCTGCCAAGGTGTTGAGATATTCTTCATTAACATCTTTCCAAAACCATATATCCTTAAAATTTGCTCCCGCCGCCTTGCTACCTATCGGAGCAGCGTAAAACCGTTTGGAATTAAACGGCGGGTCTAAATAGATTAAATCAACCAAATTGCTGTTTAACCCATTGAGTATAAACAAGTTATCGTTTGTGTATAGCGTATTTGTAAATTCCATTTTTATTTATAACAATAAATTTATTTGAAATGCAAAGATACATTTTTTTTAATATCCTTGCCCATAATATTTCTTCAACACCGTTTTCCCCGCCGTATAGGGATTAATTTTTTTATCCGCAATCTGTTGCTGCACTTGTTCTATGGATTGTTTTACCAATGGATTTTCATAAAAATTGTCCAACAATTCTTCCTGCATAAACGAATTGAAACGTCTTTTGAGTTGCTGTACCCGATTTTGTTCAAAAAAACCGCTTTGGGTAGTCATCTGCCTGTATTGATTGATTATCTGCCATACCTCATCTACGCCCGTTTTGTACAATGCCGAAGCGAGCAAAACAGGCGGTTTCCACCCCGATTGTGCAGGCGGAAACAGACGCAAAGCGTTTGCCAACTGTATGCGGGTAACTGCCGCTTTCTTTAAATTATCCCCATCTGCCTTGTTGATGACAATCGCATCAGCCATTTCCATAATGCCGCGTTTAATGCCTTGCAGTTCATCGCCCGCACCCGAAATCATCAGCAACAAAAAGAAATCCACCAGATTGTGTACGGCAGTTTCCGACTGACCAACACCGACCGTTTCAATAAAAATAACATCAAATCCAGCGGCTTCGCACAGAATAAGCGATTCCGCCGTTTTGCGAGCCACCCCGCCCAACGAACAAGCCGACGGAGACGGACGAATAAACGCATTTGCATCAACAGAAAGTTCTTCCATACGGGTTTTATCGCCCAAAATGCTGCCTTTGGAACGCTCGCTGCTGGGGTCTATCGCCAAAACGGCTAACTTATGTCCCCGCTCGGTGAGATGCTTGCCAAATGCCTCTATAAAAGTACTTTTCCCCGCTCCGGGAACGCCCGTAATGCCAATCCGAACAGCATTGCCCGAATGCGGAATGCAAGCCTCCAAAATAGACTGTGCCAACACGTGATGCTTGGGCAAACTACTCTCAATCAGCGTAATAGCCTTGCTCAACATCACCTTATTGCCCGACAAAATGCCGTCAATGTATTCCCGCTCGCTTAAAACCGCTGTACGTTTGACCTGCGAAAAATCAAAATAAGGATTTACCTGCGAGGGCTGCTCTATCCCGTCTTGTATTTGAAGTGCCGATTTTTTCAAATGAAATTTTAATTATTTATTTCAATTTGCAAAGATACACTTTTTTGTTGATTTGATTTTTCACATCTTCATCACTCCCTGTATTCGTGTTTTGGATTCCATTTCACGTCTTGCAGCATATTGGCTTTGGCTTGGATAAGAAATTCAAATCGCCGCAAATCGCCGAACGGCACCCATCTAAATTCCATTCGCCAGCAATGCAAATCGCGCTCGACTGTGAACTCCGAAAGGGAAATTTGTTTGTTTGTAAAATCGTACCCCGACCTGAAACCCAATGCCCATTTGTCTGTCAAGGGAATTCGCCCGTCTATATTGACGGTATTGCGGAAAGTGTGCGTATATTTCAAAAGATTGGTATCTATCCGCATGTAACGGTAATAATCCAAATTGTCCATCATATTGTAACTGAACGAGTAATTGACGGACACATTCCAATCCTTAAAGCCGTAAACGGGGATTTCGGGAACGTCTTCTTTGTTTTTGGATTGAAAGAAGTTTTTGTTGAGGTTCAAACTGAAACTAATATCCCATGCGGTCGAAGACAAACGGGAAAGTCCGCGGTTCGGCAGCCATTCTACCGCCTCGATAATTGTTCCTAAATCATCGTCATAGTATTGATACGACTCGGGGCGGTAGGCGTTCCATTCAAAAACGTCCACTCGCCTGCCCAATTTATCGCCGTAAGCGTAAGGGTCGAATACAAAATTGAAATTCAGGTTTATGTATTTGAATATCAATGTTCTGCCGTTGATGCGGATAGGGTCTAATTTGAGCGAATCCCGCATAAAATCGTAATACGTACTGATTGAAAAACTTTCCAAAATGGTAATTTTTTTAAATTCATCTTCATCGCTTTCTTCGTTTTCCTCTGTTGCTTTCTTCTTTTTACGCACTTTTGCCTCCAACCGATTGTTGAACGCAATATTGACGGAAGCGGATTGATTGAATGCAGGATTTGTGCTTACGCGGGAATAACGTATTTCTTCCCTTGCAAGCGAATCGTAATAATATCCGTGAAGCCATTTGTTGATTGCAGGTTTGTAGGTAAATCCCACCGAAGGCATAAACTGGTGTCGGAACGCATAAATTCGTCCTTTTTTCATCGTGTACATTCCGTACAAGGTGGTGGATAAATCGGAATTGTACGATATATTGTTCGTAGGAAAATTTCCATATACGGTATCGCTGACAATTATTCCCTTTCCGGGTATCGTATCCCATTCCCACGATTTGTTGTATGCTTTCATTTGCCAAATTTCGTTCAAGGACACGGTATTGTTCCACGATATGTATTTAAACAGTTTTATTGTGCTTTTAATCGGTATGCTGTGGTTTAGTTCCGAATTGAACGTCCGTATTGCTTCCGACGGATTGTTAAACAAAATGGAATCGGTGGTATGCAGTCCATTTTTTATACCGGCGGTATATTGCATAGAAATTTCTTCATACCAACGCAGTTTCCCAGACGTTTTTTTTCGCCGCAACGGATAGAATGGCTGGGTATTGAAATTAATTTGCGGCAAATCCAAGTCCAAATCGCCCGTAGTCAAATTTTGCGAAATATTGGCGTTGATACCCAATGAATACTTGCTTTTGAAACTTGTAGTGAAACTGACTGATGATGTCGTGGCGGCACGGGTTAATTGGTCGTAATTGGTGCTGGCAGTACTTTTGTTAAAGCCCGTGGTCTGAAAATTGATATTGGCAGAAAAATTATTGGTCGGGTGTGCTTTTCTATCCTGTTGATGCGACCATACAACCAGCAAATTGTTGGTCGTTTGAAAACTTTCCGTTGTCGGCTCGCCGGTATAGGCAAGTTTATAGGTCAGATTGACCCTGCCTGTGTATTTGTACCGTTTTACATAATTGGATTCTATGTTGATGTTAAACGCTCTTTGCATAAAAACATCTGCCCGAATGGAACAATCCACCACCTCTTTTACCGCAAAATAGTAGCCGATTCCCTGTAAATAATAGCCGTAAAGGTTGTCAAATCCCCACCCCGGCATAAGAAGTCCGTTGGTTCGTTTGTTTGAATTTGGGAAAAAGCCGAAGGGCAAGCCCAAAAACGTGGGAATATTGAGAATACGTAAGTAAAACAATCCTGTAACAATTTTATCGTCGGGAATAACTTTTGCACGCCTGAAATCTATCTCAAAATGAGGGTGTTCCAAATTGCAGGTTGTATATTTTCCATTCCAGATAAAATTGGTGTTGTCGGTGTTTTTCTTCACAATTTCCCCGTGCAAAAACCCCTCGCCCTCCTGCGTGATTACGTTTTTAATCAATCCTTTTTTGGAAGTGAAATTATAATCCAATTCGCGGCATTTAAATTCGTAATCACCTTGTTTGAAGACAGGTTTTCCCTGCAAAACCTCGTTGGAATCGGCAATTCCCTCTGCGTGAAGTTCGTTTTTGGAAAAATCAATTTCCACATAATACGACTCCAATTCGATGTCTTCGTACAGCAGTTTGGTACTTTCAAACAAGAGCGTTTTTTTGTTTTTTATGTCAAATTCAACAGAATCTTGGGCAAAATAATCAACAACAGACGTAACCGCATTGGGCGAAATCTGCATAGTTTCGACTTCCGCAAGCGAATCGGAAGTTAAACTGTCGGAATGGATAGAATCTGAAAACTCCAACGCCAAACTATCGGAAAAAATGGAGTCGGACGCCCCATTTTGCAAATCCAAACTGTCTCTATCCGTAGAATCGGACAGATTTGCAAGAGCTGGCAGCGAATCGTTTGCTCTGTTTTCATCAGCCGTCTGTGCATTCTTTCGGACAACGCAGGAATGGTCAATCACGCCGATAGCAAAACAGCAAACCATAAAAATGATTTGAAAAACAATTTTTCGATTCCTGTGCTTACCGCCCCCTATTTTTTGCAAAATTAACTGATTTTTTTGTTATAAATAAAAAAAGTACGTTAATAACGTTCGCTTGGGGTGTTTTATTGTATTTTACAAAATAGTGTATCTTTGCAAAAATATATTTTCAAACCATACACAATGGCAAATTTAAACACAAACATCGGCAGATTGCAGTTAAACAACCCCGTTCTTACTGCGTCGGGGACGTTCGGTTATGGAGAGGAATTCTCCGATTTTATGGACTTGAACCGCTTGGGCGGGATTGTGGTCAAAGGCACAACGCTTTTGCCGCGTGAAGGAAATCCCTATCCCCGCATGGCTGAAACGCCGTCGGGAATGCTCAACGCCGTTGGACTGCAAAACAAGGGCGTAGATTATTTTGTAGAACAGATTTATCCGCAAATTAAAGACCTGAAAACTTGCCTTATCGTCAATGTATCAGGCTCTGTGATAGAGGATTACGTAACCACTGCTGAGAAGATTAATCAGTTGGAACATATTCCCGCCATCGAACTCAATATTTCCTGCCCCAACGTAAAAGAGGGCGGTATGGCGTTTGGAACTTCTTGTCAATCAGCGGAATCGGTGGTAAAGGCAGTGCGGGAAGTGTACAAAAAAACGCTGATTGTGAAACTCTCCCCCAACGTAACCGATATTGCCGAAATTGCCAAAGCAGCAGAAGCCGCTGGCGCTGATTCGGTTTCGCTCATCAACACCCTGTTGGGTATGGCGATTGACGCCGAAGAGCAAAAGGCGGTATTGTCCACGATTACAGGCGGTTTGTCGGGTCCTGCTGTGAAGCCGATTGCGTTGCGGATGGTGTGGCAAGTCGCCAAAGCGGTGAAAATACCCGTTATCGGACTGGGCGGCATTATGAACGCCGTTGATGCCGTTGAGTTTATGCTTGCGGGGGCGTCCGCTGTCCAAATCGGAACGGCAAACTTCATTGACCCGCAAATCGCCGTGAAAATTATTGACGGAATAAACGAATATTTAGACCGAAAAGGGATTAAAGATGTACGGGAAATTGTGGGAAAGTTGAAGTAATGTATCATTTTGCAAGTAATTTTCAAGAAAAAAATCCCCCGCACAATAATAAAATTTCTTCTTCGTTATGATAAGAGTTAGAAATATAAAATAAAATAAATTAAGTAATAAAAAAATCGAATTTAAAATGAAGAGATTCACGATTATCGCATTTATCTTTGCGATGGCAGCAGCCAATCTTTTGGCACAGAAGGCGTACACTTACGAAAGCGTACCCAACGACCCGTTAAAGGCACGTATCTACACTTTGGACAATGGAATGAAAGTCTATATGTCTGTGGATAAAAACGAGCCTATGATTAAGGCAACTCTTGCCACGAAAGCGGGCAGTAAATTAGACCCGTCGGAAACGACCGGGCTGGCTCACTATTTTGAGCATTTGATGTTTAAAGGCACGAAAAACTTCGGTACAAAAGATTATGCCGCCGAAGAGCCGTTGTTGAATGAAATCGAGCGTCTATTTGAGGAATACCGCAAGATTGACGAGAGCGAAACCAAAGTAAGAGCCGCTCTTTTCAAACAAATAGACAGTATTTCGCAGATTGCTTCGCAGTATGCCATTCCGAATGAATATCAAAAAATGATGTCCATTATCGGGTCGAAAGGAACTAATGCGGGTACGTGGATTGATTTCACCAACTATTACGAAGAGATTCCGTCCAATCAGTTGGAAAATTATCTCATTATTCAGGCTGACCGTTTTCAAAACCCCGTTTTGCGTCTGTTCCACACGGAATTGGAGACCATTTACGAGGAGAAAAACATGACGCTTGCCAGCGACGGCGTGAGATTAAACACGGCTATGATGGAAGGGCTGTTCCCCAATCACCCTTACGGGACGCAGACCACCATCGGGACGCAGCAACAGTTGCGCAATCCGTCCATTACCAACGTGAAGAATTTCTTTAACACCTATTATGTGCCTAACAATATGGCATTTATCCTGTCGGGAGATTTTGACCCAGAAGAGGCTATCGCATTGGTAGACAAGTATTTCGGACAAATACCGTCTTCGCCCCTGCCCGAATTTCAGTTTACGCCCGAAAAACCGATTACGACTCCTGTTGTAAAGGAAGTTGTCGGGAAAGAAATTGCACATTTGATGCTTGCGTGGCGTTTCGACAATCCCAATTCGGCGGAAATCCCAACGATGATTTTAGCCGAAATGATACTGACCAACGGGAATGCGGGCTTGGTTGATTTGAATATCAACCAAAAACAACTTCTTTTACAAGCAGGCTCTATGCCTATGATGCTGCATGATTATTCCGCTATGATAATGTACGCCGTCCCCAAAGCGGGGCAAACGCTGGAAGAAGCCCGCGATATTTTGCTCGACCAAATAGATAATTTGCAAGCGGGCAATTTCCCCGATTGGTTGCTGGAAGCCTGCATCAACGATTTGCGCGTAAGGCAAATTAAAGAGTACGAATCCAACGACCATCGTGCAAATGCAATGGAAACAGCATTTTATTTGGATAAACCGTGGGAAGATGTTGTTACGCAGTTTGATAAATTAACAACCATTACCAAAGAACAAATTGTAGATTTTGCTAAAAAATATTTACGCAGAGATAATTATGTGGTTGTTTACAAACGCAAAGGAGAGCCTGAAGATATTGAGAAAGTAAAAAAACCGAAGGTTACGCCCATAAAAATCAACCGCGAAGATAAGAGTGATTTTGTGAAAAAGATTGAGGATACAAAAGTTCCTGAAATACAACCTTTGTTCGTTGACATCACAAAAGACATGACCACCACGTATGCCAAAAACAATACGTTGATTTATTACACAAAAAATGATGAAAATGAATTGTTTAATTTGAGTTATGTGTTCGATTACGGTTCATATCAAGATAAATATATGAATTACGCTTCCGGTTATATGGAATATTTGGGAACAGACAAATATACGCCCGAACAGATAAAGGAAGAGTTTTACAAAATCGGTTGCTCTTACAGCATGGTTGCGGGAACGGATAGAAGTTATGTAACTATTTCGGGATTGTCCAAAAACATGGAAAAAGCCATGTCGCTGTTTGAAGATATTGTAAACACCTTGCAGCCCAACAAAGAAGCATTGGACAATATGGTGAAAGATGTTTTGAAATTGTACGAAGAATCGAAAGGAAGTGCCGCTTCAATTTTTCAAAAATTGGTTATATACGGAACTTACGGCGTGAACTCGCCCGACAGAGCCACGCATGTTAGCGAAAAAGAACTTCGTGCCATGACCCCCGAAATGTTAATCGGGAAAATACAGGATTGGATGAAATACAAACAATTTGTTATCTATTACGGTCCCGACAAGCAGGAAGACGTGGCGGCAAGCGTGAACAAAACCCATAATTTGGACAATCTGAAAGACGTTCCGCCTCCAGTATTCTTTAAGGAAGATGTTCCTGTAAAAACACGCATTTACGTAGCCGATTTCAGTTCTGCACAGCAAGTTACCTATCGTGCTATTTCTTTCGGAGAATATTATAATCGGACGCTTACGCCCACAATCCGCATGTATAATGCTTATTTTGGCGGTGGAATGAGTTCGATTGTGTTTCAGGAATTGCGTGAGTCGCGTGCATTGGCGTATGGGGTTTACTCCGCCTATATTTCGCCCAGCCAGAAGGAAAACCGATACACAAACATCGCCCACATTGCTTGCGGTACTACTAAAATGCGTGAAGCCATCGAAGCGTTTAACGTCTTAATAGGCGATATGCCCGAAAACGATGCTTCTTTCAACGTTGCAAAAGAATCCACGTTGAGCGATTACCGCACTTCCCGCATACGCAAAGACGAAATTGTGTGGAAATATTTAGAATGGCAGCGACTGGGATTGAACGAAGACCCGCGTCCTGCTGTGTTTGCTGCGATACCGTCCGTATCTTTGGGAGATATTAAACAATTCCAAAAAGAATACGTAACAGGAAAACCGCAAACAATCGTTATAGTCGGAAATATCAAGGAAATGGATATGAAATACCTGAAGAAATTGGGCAAAGTAAAAGTGTTGCCGCTCAAAGAAGTGTTTGGGTATTAGAATAACAAATAATGATAATGTATCATAACTAAATCCAAGGCTGCCCTGCGGGCAGCCTTGCTTTGTTTTTGTCTGAACTTTATAACTTCATTTTAAAATAGATTTAAACTCAAACAATTTTTCCACAAAAAATCCGTTTTTTTGTCGGCGTAGTACCTCAAAAAAATTAGCCGAATGGAATCAATAAAAGAAATATTCAGAATTGGAAACGGACCGTCAAGCAGTCATACGATGGGACCGAAAAAAGCGGCGGAACTGTTCGCACAGAAAAATCCGCAGGCAAGCCGCTATGCTGTTACGCTTTACGGCAGTTTAGCCGCAACAGGCAAGGGACATTTGACCGATGCGGCAATCTTAAACGTGTTGCAGCCCGTCGCACCGACAGAAATAATATGGCAACCCAAAATCATACCGACTTTCCACCCAAACGGAATGCTTTTTACCGCCTACCGCGAAGACGAAAAAACAGACGAATGGACAATTTACAGCGTGGGCGGCGGCGCCTTGGCTAACGAAGAGATTACCCCCGAATGCAAACCGACAATCTACGATATGAACACGCTGACCGAAATATTGAAATGGTGCAAAAAAACAGGACGAACCTATTGGGAATACGTAGAATCGAAAGAGCCTGCCGATGTTTGGGAACATTTGCGGGAGGTTTGGCTCACGATGAAGGCATCGGTGAAAAGAGGTTTGAATACCGAAGGCGTTCTGCCCGGCAACTTGGGCGTTCGCCGCAAGGCAGTGGAATATCACATCAAGGCGATGGGGTACAACAACAATTTGCGGACGCGCGGCTTGGTGTTTGCCTACGCTTTGGCTTGTTCGGAAGAGAATGCGGCGGGCGGACGTATTGCCACCGCTCCCACGTGCGGGTCTTCGGGCGTGTTGCCGTCGGTTTTGTATCATTTGAGCAAAGAGTATGCTTTTACCGAACAACGTATCCTAAAAGCCTTGGCAACAGCGGGATTGATTGGAAATATCGCAAAGAAAAACGCTTCTATTTCGGGGGCAGAAGTGGGTTGTCAGGGGGAAATCGGTGTTGCCTGTGCGATGGCGGCAGCGGCGGCAAATCAACTCTTTGGCGGCAGTCCCTCGCAAATTGAATATGCCGCCGAAATGGCATTGGAACATCACCTCGGATTGACCTGCGACCCCGTGTGCGGATTGGTGCAAATCCCCTGCATCGAACGCAATGCTTTTGCCGCTGGACGTGCTTTGGACTCCAATATTTACGCCACCTTCACCGATGGACGACACGTGGTTTCTTTCGACAAAGTGGTGGCGGCAATGAAAGAAACAGGGAAAAACCTGCCCTATCTGTACAAGGAAACAAGCGAGGGCGGATTGGCACTGCAAATATTTGCTAACGATTAATCGAAACAAATGGATTTTGAAAAAATAAACATAACAGACCTTTTACCGCAGCAACCGCCGTTTATTATGGTGGATAAATTGCTTTATTGCGACAGCGAAATAACCAAAACCACCCTGACCATAAGCGAAAATAATCTCTTTTTCGATAATGGTTTATTGTCCGAATCGGGATTGATTGAGAATATCGCCCAGACTTGCGCCGCACGAATGGGCTATATTAACAAATATCTGCATTCGGAGCGGGTAAAAATCGGCGTTATCGGCTCTATCAAAAATTTGGTCATAGCAACACTTCCAAAAGCGGGCGATGTGCTGAAAACAACCATCGAAGTGGTAAGCGAAGTCTTTGCGATAACCCTCGTAAACGCAAAAGTGGAAGTCGCCGATAAGTTAATCGCAAATGGCGAAATGAAAATAGCAATAACAGATTATTAATGATTTATATATTTTAAAAGATTTTATTATGAAACAGTTTTTTTGTACAATATTTTTATTCATTGGCTTATTTTTTTCTTTGTATGGACAAAATGATATAGAAAATAACGAAATTCTTATTGAACCTGCCAAAAAATTAGAAAATCCCAATGCCTTTTTCGTTGCTCCGTTTAATTTGTTTGATTTTCAAAACCCAAACATTCAAATAGGCTACGAGCGGTTTGTCGCAAAGAAATGGTCTTTACAAATTGAAGGAGCGATAATTATACCGCACTGTGTCTTACATTATATAACAGACTGGAGTGATGGAATAAAACAATGCCCTTATATAAGTAAGGGCTTTCGAGTAAAAGGAAGTGTGAAATATATTGTTATGAATAAAAGAATTATTAAACTATACGTGTCGCCTGAATTGTTTTATTATAGAAATAAATCAGGAACTGCCAGAGACTTTATTATTTCAGACCTAAATTTTGAATATTCTTCTGATGTTATCAAAAAAGCAGATAGAATCACTCAATTCTTTTATAATGATGAAGAAAAAATGGGAATAAATTTTAAAGTAGGCATCAAAATTCTTTTGGGAAAACATTTTTTTATGGAGCCTCACTTTGGATTAGGAGTCGCATATCGAAATGTTATTCAAACAGGGAAAGAAAATCCCAATGATAAATTGAATGGTGGACTTAGTGCTTACAAAGATGATTCTATAAATCACGATACCTCAAGTCTATGGATTTTCGATAAAGCGGCGCTAAACAAATGGGTACCAACAATACCTTTCAATTTTAAAATAGGATTTAGGTTTTAATAAATAGAATAAGTAAAAAAATGGAAAATACAACAGCATTAAAAGCATCAAAAGAGATAGAAATCCGTTTTAGCGAGGTGGATTCGATGAATATTGTGTGGCACGGCTCGTATGCACTTTATTTTGAAGATGCCCGCGAAGCCTTCGGCAAAAAGTACGGTTTGGGCTACCTCGATATTTTCAACAACGGCTATTACGCCCCTTTGGTTGATTTGCGGTTTAGTTACAAAAAGCCGCTGATTTACGGACAAAAAGCCCGCATTGACATCTGTTTCCGCAACACCGAAGCCGCCAAAATCATTTTCGACTACGAAATCTACGATTTGCAGGACAACACATTGATTGCCGCAGGCAATTCCGTACAAGTGTTTTTGGACAAACAGTATCAGTTGGTTTGGAACAATCCGACCTTTTTTGAAGAATGGAAACAGAAAAATGGACTGATAGACAAAGAATTTATTGATAAAAATTTGTAAAACAGTAAGAAAAATGATGAAAAATCCAACAGAAACGATTGGCAATTTAATTGAAAAACAGGAAATTAGTTTTATAAGTTCCGTTGATGAGAGCGGTTTTCCCAATACCAAGGCGATGCTTCCGCCTGTTAAACGAGAGGGCATAAAAACGTTTTATTGGCACACCAACAGTCCGTCCATGCGGATAAAACAGTATCGAAACAACCCCAAGGCGTGCGTCTATTTTTGCGATAAGCGGTTTTTCCGCGGCGTGATGTTGAAAGGAACGATGGAAGTCTTGGATAATCAGGAAGTTAAAAAAGAAATTTGGAAAGACGAATATTCCATCTATTACAAAGACGGAATGAACGGCGGAGATTTCATTATACTGAAATTCATTGCCGAAAACGGAAGATTTTACAGCAATTTCCATTCAGAAGATTTTGAAATAGCGTAAAATGTCAAAGTTAAGTTTTTTCGGAGTGCTTTATCCATAATGTTTTTTTGCGGCATCGGGACAAATTGTAGTGAAATAAAGTGTATCTTTGCAAATTCGCAAAATATAAACGAAGTCGAATAATAAAAGAATGTGATTATGAAAGACATTGAGCAGGAAAACGTAAACGGCGTGGAAGCCGAAGAAAACAAAGGATTTAAACAGGAAGAGCCGCACAAAAAACGGAAACAACTCTATCGAGACATGGAAAATGCCAAAATTGCAGGCGTTTGCAGCGGACTGTCGCACTATTTCGGGATAGATATGTGGATATTCCGATTGGCATTCATCTGTCTGGGAATTTTTTCCATAGGATTTTGGATATTCGTCTATCTTGTTCTGTGGTTCATCGTTCCGCAGGCAAAAAGCACTCAACAGCAGTACGAAATGAGAGGCGAACCACTGAACATAGAGGACATCGAGCAAAGAGTGAAAAACGTAATACACGAAGCGGAAACGAAAGTACGAAGTTTTGCCGATAAAAACGCGGATAATTTCAAAGAAAAGTCGAACGAAATATCGTCGGGGGCACAAAATATCTTCAAAATAGTTGGAAAAATAATCGGCGTTTGTTTCATCTTCGTCTCTGTTTGTGCCATCGCAACAATTTTACTGATGTGGCTTGTGCCTATGCCGTCATTTTTTACGACAGAGCCGAAGTTCAGCGTTTTTTNCATTCGTGAAATTTTTGCCTTTTTCGGACTGAACAGCATCGCCTTTGTTCTTTGTCTGCTGTGTGTGTTGCTTCCGTTAGTCATATTTTTCCTTTTGGGTATTTCGCTCTTAATCAGCAAGATGCGAAAAACAATGGGGATTATCATTTTTTGTATTTTCACGCTATGGATTGTGGTATCGGTGTTTTTCGCAATCGGCATGGCTGCTTTTGTGGGAGATAAGATAACGACAAATAAAGTTTCTTCCGAAAAAGAATTGAAATTTCCATCTTCTTCGCAAACCATTGTCGTAAAATCCAATGCTGATACTGAGGGAGACGGACTTTCTTTTACGGAAATACGTTTTTTTAACGGCAAACGTCTTTACGTTCAACAAAATCAACTTTACGGCACTACCCGCTTGGACGAAAACATTGTTTATACAAACGATTCTGTTATTTCCGTCCGAATTTTTAAAGAAAATTGCAGCGAAAAAACGATGCTTGAGTTTCAAAACAACATAAAAATAGAGGACTCTATTTTGTACATTCCCTATTTGTTCCCGTTGCACAAAAATTATTGGTCGAGTGAAAAAATAAAGGTACAATTACTTGTCCCAAAAGGGAAGCAAATCGTTATTGAAGACCCTTTTGCGTGGAGAAAAACGATATATACAGATGAAGATTAGCGGTAAAAACGGTACTTTTGTACGTATATATTTAAGGATAGAAAAATAAAAAAAATAGATACAATATGAAATTATTAGAAGGGAAAACGGCTCTGATAACAGGAGCATCGCGGGGCATCGGCAAGGAAGTTGCCATTGTTTTTGCACAACAGGGAGCGAATGTCGCTTTTACCGATATTCGAGATGATGAAAATGCGGAAAACCTTGAAAATCAATTAAATGAGTTGGGCGTAAAGGCGAAATTTTACGTTTCAGATGCGTCTTCGTTTACGGCATCGGAAGAGACGGCGAAACAAATTGCGGAAGATTTCGGCACGATTGACGTTTTGGTAAACAACGCAGGTATAACGCGTGATAACCTGCTGCTCCGCATGAGCGAGGAAGATTTCGATTTGGTGATGCGGGTAAATTTGAAATCCGTTTTCAATCTCACCAAAGCCGTACAGCCTTATATGTTGAAACAGCGTAAGGGTTCGATTATTAATATGAGTTCCATTGTGGGTTTGCAGGGCAATGCGGGTCAGGCGAACTATGCGGCATCGAAGGCGGGAATGTTCGGGTTTACCAAGTCGGTAGCGAGAGAATTAGGTTCGCGCAATATCCGCTGCAACGCCATTGCTCCCGGCTTTATCGAAACCGAAATGACGCACGTATTGGACGAAGAAGTGCGGAAAAACTGGATACAAACCATTCCTTTGCGTAGAGCGGGCAGTGCGAAAGATGTCGCCGATACGGCAGTTTATCTGGCGTCCGAACTTTCGGCTTACGTTACGGGACAGGTAATCTGTTGCGACGGCGGAATGTACACGTAGGTTTCGGCTAATGTGCTGTTGTAATCTTATTTTCGATTAGTCTGCTTGCTGCGGCGATGGAATCTTTTTCTTTTTGTTTCGCTTCTTCCTTTGCCTGCAACTCAACCAACTGATTGACAATGCTTTTCATTATTTCGACGGACAAATCGGGGTCGTTCATATAATAGGTGTAACTGCTTATAAATTGTTGGTGGTCGGTGCCGTTTTTTTGGTACATTTCGTTCATTGAGGCGGTTATCTGCAAACGCAAACTGTCAAAATTTTCGTTGCGAATCCGAAACCGAACGTCTCCTTCCGTCATATAGACCTCCCACAAAACAGCCTCAAAGGCTTTCTGTTCCAATAAATCCTTCGGTTTTGCCATCTTTGTTTTCTCGTTTTCACAAGAAACACACAACATAACAAATAATAGCAAAAACACGCCCGCTACGTTGTAAACACTCCTAAAAACTCTACCTTCTATCATCACAGTACGAAATTTAATTCAATCTGCAAAGATACACTTTTTTGTTAGAGTTTAGTTAGTAGGGTTTAGAGTTCAGTTATCAGAAAAACCTAATAATTCATAATTAAAAAGTGTATCTTTGCAATTCCAAATCAAAACAGATTATGAATACACGGATAGAACAGGACACAATGGGAAAAATAGCCGTTCCTGCTGATGCTTACTGGGGGGCGCAAACGCAGCGGTCGAAAGATAATTTCAAAATCGGCAGTATTTTGATGCCGATAGAGATTGTCAGCAGTTTGGCGTTGGCAAAAAAAGCGGCGGCATTTGCCAATTGCCGACTCGGTGTATTGTCGGAAGAGAAAAGAGATTTGATTGTACAGGTCTGCGAAGAGATAATGAGCGGAAAACTTGATGGCGAATTTCCGCTGATTGTCTGGCAAACAGGCTCAGGCACGCAAACGAATATGAATGTAAATGAGGTGATTGCCAATCGTGCAGAAGTGTTGCGGGGCGGCGGTTTAACTGCGGAAAAGAAATTTATTTCCCCCAATGATGACGTAAATAAGTCGCAATCCACCAACGATATGTTCCCCACTGCCATGCGGATAGCCCTGTACCAAAAGATTGTAAATCAGACCATTCCTGCATTGGAAAGCCTGCGGGACGGCTTGCAAAAGAAAGCAGCATCGTTTCATAATATCATAAAAATAGGACGCACACACTTGATGGACGCTACGCCTTTGCGTTTGGGCGATGAATTTTCGGCTTTTGCGGCTCAGTTGCAGTTTGGTACGGCAGCACTGAAAAACGCTTTGCCTCATTTGGCACAGTTGCCCATAGGCGGAACTGCCGTAGGTACAGGGCTGAACGCCCCGAAGGGATATGATAAATTGGCGGTAGAATATATTAATGAATTTACAGGACAGCCGTTTTTTGCAGCGGAAAATAAATTTGAGGCAATGGCGTCCCACGATGCGTTTGTGGAGGTGAGCGGGGCGATGAAACAAATTGCCGTCAGTTTGACAAAAATTGCTAATGATATTCGGTTGTTGGCATCGGGTCAGCGTTGCGGATTGGGCGAAATCAGTCTTCCGCAAAACGAACCCGGCTCTTCCATTATGCCCGGCAAGGTAAATCCTACGCAGTGCGAGGCGGTTACGATGGTTTGTTCGCAAGTGCTTGGTAATGATGCCGCTATCAGTTTTGCCGCTATGCAGGGACATTTGCAATTGAACGTTTTTATGCCTGTGATTGCCTACAATAGCCTGTTGTCTGCCTCGTTGTTAGCCGATTCTTGCCGCTCTTTTCTTGAAAATTGCGTACAGGAAATCACTGCAAATGAGGCTGTTATCGCCAAACATTTGGAAAATTCGCTGATGCTGGTTACAGCACTGAATCCCCATATCGGCTATTACAATGCGGCAAAAATTGCACAATACGCACACAATCAGAACTATACGCTCAAACAGGCAGCCCTTGAACTCAATTTTGTAACAGAAGAAGATTTTGATAAATGGGTAAAACCTGAAGAAATGATTTAATGTTTGCGTTGAAATCGTTCGGCTGAAAAAAAAGTGTATCTTTGCACTTCAATATAAAATTAAGGTAGAAAACATTCTATATGTCTAAAAATCAAGAGAATACAACTAAAATTCGTATCGGCATTCCGCGGGCGTTGGGAATGTACGAAAACTATCCTTTTTGGCACGCCTTGTTGACGGAATGCGGTTTACAGCCAATTCTTTCGCCGATGTCGAGCATGCGGCTGTACGAAAAAGGAATCCGTTCCCTGATGGCGGACAATATCTGTTTTCCCGCCAAACTGATGCACGGACATGTTGTGAACCTGATTGAGAAAAAGGTGGATAGAATTTTGTATCCTTACGTGGTTTTTGAGCAAAAAGAGGATAAAGAGGCAAGAAACAGTTACAATTGTCCGATTGTGGCGGGCTATTCCGATGTATTGAAAAGTTCGATGGAAATTGAGGAACGCTTTGGTATTCAGTTAGATAGCCCGATTGTTTCGTTCAATAACAAAAAATTGTTGACAAAATCCTGTACGGCTTATTTGCAGTCGTTGGGCGTAAAAAAATCGCTGATTGCCAACGCTGTCGAAAAAGCCCTTGCCGCACAAACGGAATATATGAAAACGCTTGAAAATCAGGCACAAACGATTGTTGATGCTGCCAGAGAATCGGGGAAAATGGTTATTTTGCTGGCGGGTCGTCCGTACCATATTGACCCGCTTATTCAGCACAAAATCTCCGATGCCATTGCCGATATGGGCATAGATGTGATTACCGAAAATATTGCCAATAGTGTTGGTAATGAGGTTTATAGCGAACTTCGCTCTATTCCGCAGTGGACTTATCCCAATCGTATTTTCAAAGCGGCTCATTATGTGGCAAACAGCACGGATAATATTCATTTTGTGCAACTTACGTCTTTTGGCTGCGGTCCCGATGCGTTTATTTTGGACGAAGTGAAGGAGATTTTAAACCGAAAAGGGAAAAACCTTACGCTTTTGAAAATAGACGATGTAAACAACATTGGTTCTTTGCGTTTGCGGATTCGTTCGGTGGTGGAAAGTTTGAAATTCGGCAACCGCACTGAAAAATCGAACCAATTTCAAACTACGACCGTTTTTACGGAAAAAGAACGGCACCGCACCATTTTAGCCCCCTATTTTGCGGAGGGATATTCCGAATTGTTGCCGCCTCTTTTCAAATTGATGGGCTATAAATTGGTGAATTTGCCTATGGGCGATTTGGAATCGGCGGAATTGGGTTTGAAATATGCCAACAACGAGATTTGCTATCCTGCCACAATCGTGGTCGGCAGCGTGATAAAAGCCTTACAGAGCGGCAAATACAATTTGAACGAGGTTGCTATCGGCATGACGCAAACAGGCGGACAGTGCCGAGCGTCCAACTATTTATCGCTTATCAAAAATGCGATGGTTACGGCGGGATATGCCGATGTGCCTGTGGTTTCCGTTGCTTTCGGCAGCGATTCGACCAATTATCAGCCCGGATTTGAACTCAAATGGAGCAAAGCAATCGTTACCGCTTTCTTTGGATTGCTGTATTCCGACTGTATATCAAAACTTTACTATCCTGCCCTTGCCCGCGAAAACGAAAAAGGTGCAGCAAAACGGCTTCGCGAAAAATACATCAA
>JGI24702J35022_10000820_pt1 | contig 19213 bp, 13 predicted proteins | sample TergutTh196P4_FD_35022 | JGI IMG/M metagenome (IMG submission 35022)
CCGCCGTACTGAATGATGATTTTCTCCGCCGCGTCCGCCCCGTACAGCCTTCCTATAACTTTGCGTGTAAAAGCGTGAATCGCGTCGGCGTCTTCCGGGGTGGCGGTTTTGCCGGTACCTATGGCCCAGACCGGCTCGTAGGCAATGACGATTCCGGCAAGGCTTTCCGCGCCCACTCCCTCAAGCCCTTTTACCGTCTGGGTCTCGCAGACTTCTTCGGCCCTGCCCGCCTCGCGCTCTTCCAAAAGCTCGCCGATGCAGAGTATCACCTCAAAGCCGTGTTTCAGGGCCAGCTTCACTTTTTTGTTTATCAGCGCGTCGTCCTCGCCGTAAACATGCCGCCTTTCGCTGTGGCCCAAAATGACGGTCTGGACGCCAAGATCCTTAAGCTGCAGTACGGAGACTTCCCCGGTATGGGCCCCCTGTTCCTCCGCAGCGCAGTTCTGCGCCCCCAGCCGAATGTTGCTGCCCCTGATAACGGCCCCGACGGTTTCCAGGGCGGTAAAAGACGGCGCCACAAGGTACCTGTGCTTCCCGCCCTTTAGCTGTTCGACAAGGGCCTTTGCAAGCTCCGCCGATTCCGAGCGCGTTTTGTGCATTTTCCAGTTGCCGGCAATGTAATATGGTCTCATTTCCAACTCCTTTTCCGACAGGCGCCTCAGGCGCCCCTGCATACTTCGATGCCGGGCAGTTTTTTGCCCTCCAGCAGTTCCAGCGAAGCGCCGCCGCCGGTGGACACATGGCTCATCTTGCCGGCAAGGCCGAACTTGTTCACGGCCGCGACAGAGTCGCCGCCGCCGACCACGGTAATGCAGCCCCTGCCGGTGGCTTCCGCCACAAGTTTGGCAAGCTCTTCGGTCCCTTTGGCAAAAGCGTCAAATTCAAAAACGCCGACCGGGCCGTTCCACACAATGGTTTTGGCCCCGGCAAGAACTTCCCTGTACAAGGCGAGGGTCTTCGGCCCCACGTCCAGGCCCATGAGGCTGTCGGGAAGGTCAAGGCCGTCTACGGGAACCGGCGCCGCCGCCGCGTCGAAGGTTTCCGCCCCGACATGGTCCACAGGCAGGACTATTTTGGCCCCGGCGCTTTCGGCGGCGCCGAGGATTTTTTTGGCCGTGCCAAGCTGGTCGTCCTCTACCAGGGATTTCCCGACCTTGTGGCCCTGGGCCTTAAGGAAGGTATAGGCCATTCCTCCCCCGATAACCAGGGCGGAGGCGTTTTTCAAAAGGCTTTCCAGCACGGCTATTTTTGAGGAAACCTTGGCCCCGCCGATAATCGCCGCGAGCGGTTTTTGGGGATCGGTGACAATGGGCTCAAGATAGTTGACCTCTTTTTCCATGAGGAAGCCGGCCACCGACACCGGCACGAATTTGGCGATTGAGGCGGTGGAGGCGTGGTCGCGGTGGGCGGTGCCGAAAGCGTCGTTTACAAACACGCCGCCGTAAGAGGCAAGCTCCTTTGCCAGCCTGTCACGGTCGGCCGGATCCTTGGCGGTTTCTTCCTTGTGGAAACGGGTGTTTTCCAGCATGATGACCGAGCCGTCCTTCTGGCTTTCGATAAACGCCTTCTTGCCGTAGCAGCCGTCCTCGCCGGCGAAAATCACGGGCCTTCCCAGTTTTTTCTCCAGCCAGGCGGCGACCGGCGCCATGCGGTGCTTGCCCTTAATATACGCGGCTTCGTCAAAGGTTTTGCCGTCTTTCTCGGCTTTTTCTTTGGCTTTTTTCGCGTCCTTGGAAGGGTCCCCCAGGTGCGACATAAGGGTCAGGGTCTTTGCCCCCTGCTCAAGAATATAATGAATGGTTGGCAGGGCGGCCGTAATCCGCGTGTCGTCCTGCACCACGCCGTCCTTCATCGGCACGTTAAAGTCCACCCGCATAATGACGCGCTTGCCTTTTAGGTCAACGGATTTTACGGTTTTAATCATTCGGTACCTCCTTAAAAGAAGTTGCTGGCGGCTGGTGGCTAGTTGCCAGTTTATTGTCCGCTATCCAAGCGCGAATAAACCGCTTCGCATGCAAACAACAATCCGGCCACTAGCTGCCAGTTACTGGCCGTTATTTTCTGCTGTCGATGTATTTCAGCAGATCCACAACCTTGTTCGAATAGCCCCATTCGTTGTCGTACCAGGAAACCACTTTGAAGAAGCGTTTCTCGCCGGGGAGGTTGTTCTGGAGGGTTGCCAGGCTGTCGTAAATCGAGGTGTGCACGTCGTGGACGATGTCGGTGGAGACGATCTCGTCGTGCTGGAATTCCATTATCCCCTTAAGGTAGCTGTCCGCGGCCTTTTTGAAGGCGGCGTTGATTTCCTCGATGGAGGTGTCTTTAACCGAGCGGAAGGTCAGATCTACCACGGAGCCGGTCGGCGTGGGAATCCGGAAGCTCATGCCGGTCAGCTTGCCCTTGGTTTCGGGAAGCACTTCGCCGACGGCTTTTGCCGCGCCGGTGGTAGAGGGGATGATATTGATCGCCGCCGCCCTGCCGCCGCGCCAGTCCTTTTTGGAAGGGCCGTCAACGGTTTTCTGCGTCGCGGTGTAGGAGTGAATGGTGGTCATAAGGCCGGTTTCAATGCCGATTCCCTCTTTCAGAATCACGTACACAAGCGGGGCGAGGCAGTTGGTGGTGCAGCTCGCGTTGGAAATGACGTGGTCGGTCGCCGGATTGTATTTTTCGTTGTTGACGCCCATCACGAATGTAGGTATCTTTTTTTCCTTTCCCTTCGCCGGCGCGGAGATAATTACCTTTTTGGCTCCCGCTTCCAGGTGCCCGAAAGCCCTGTCATCGACAAAAAGGCCCGTGCTTTCAATCACGTATTCCACGCCGAGTTTGCCCCAGGGCAGGTTTTTAAGCTCTTTTTCCGCCATTACGCACTGAATTTCGTGGCCGTTTACCACCAGGATGTCGTCATCGGCGGCCCCGGCGCTCTTTTTGGTCTGAATGTCGGCCTTCATCCGCCCCTGGGTCGAGTCGTATTTGAGCTGATAGGCAAAATATTTCGCGTCGGTAACAATATCCGTTACCGCGACTACGTCAATTTTATCCTTTCCCAGCAGATTCTGCCCTACCAGGGATTGAAAAACCAGGCGTCCGATGCGCCCGAACCCATTAATCGCTACTTTCATAGAAACCTCCGTTTCGAGTATAATTTTTTATAGAATAAGTAATATAGGCGGTTTAGTCAATGGCCGGGCCTGTTTCAAGCGGCGCGTCCGGCTGAATCCGTTCTATGGACGTTTCAACATCAGCCCGCCTTACGCTTTCAATAATCTGCCTTAAGGCAAGGGCCATGCCGGGATACTGGGCGCCTGGCCGGGAAACAAAAAAACCTTTTCCTGTCATTGCGGGAGCAACAGCGTTCTGCCTGAGGGCCCAGGCAAATTGGTATCGGCATCGCGTCAAAGGTAAGAAGATACGACATGAGCAATGACACGCTGAAATACGCAAGAACAATAATAAGGGGTTTGTGAGACCCCGTTTAACATAAGGCAATGCGGGAATTTGACATAATTGAAGTTTTGTTTTATAATTTAATATCGTGAGTACTTTCCAAAACTTTAGTTTTAGGAAAATCATTACAAAATAAATCAAGAATAAAAGGAGCAATAAAAAAATGAGAACACTTTTCGGCAAACTTCTTTTGTCATTTATATTGATCATCACGCTTATTATCGTTTCAATATTGACAAGCTTTACCCTGGTCTATTCCAAGAGTTACGAAGAGCAAATTTTCGCGGAAAATGAAAAGCAGGTCCAATACGTGGGGCAGGCTTTGTATTCATTCATCCATGCGGCCTATAAAGAAGTGGAAAGCCTTTCCTTTAACAGCGATATTCTGTCCCTGGATACATCCCGGCAGAATCCTGCTTTGGAATCCTCGGCAAAGCGAAACGATTATTTTGAACTGCTTTATGCACAGAGGATGGATGGCATACAAACCGGCCGTTCATCCGGAGACCTTGGGGACCGCAGCGATCGCTGGTGGTACACGCAGATGCTGCAAGTTAAAAGGCCGTTTGTCTCCGAGTCTTACTATTCGGTCGGGACCAATATGCCCTGCGCTTCGGTTTTTTACCCCATTACGGCAGGTCAGGATATGATCGGCATTATGGCGGGAGACATCAAGCTTTCCTCCCTTCATGACCTTGTAATGGGAACCGTGGTTGAAGGCACCTATTCCTTTATCCTGGACGGGAAAGGCGTGGTTGTCGCGCATCCGAACAAGGAATATGAGGAAGAGATGTACAATTACGCCAAATATACAAAAACCGTTATGGTTAAGGATGCCGCCGGGAACACAACAGAAGCTACCCAGCCAATTACCATTTCAGACGCATACAGGGCCGACATTACGGACATGATGAAGGGAAACAAGGGCTCGCAGATGCTTAAAGAAGACGGAAAATTTATATACTTAAGTTATCTCCCCGTTAAAATAGACGGTTATTCCGATCCCTGGTATGTGCTTTCGGTGAAAGACAGGGATGTTGCCATGCGGGTAAAAAACACGTTGATCATGGTAATTTTGATCAGTTCCGCGGTTATTATTATGTTAGCCCTTGTGATAGTCTTTTTTGTGGCCAGGAACATAAGTTTGCCCATTAAGAAAATGTTTTCTGTCCTGCAAAAAATAAAAGAAGGGGATCTTACCCAGCACATAGAAGCCAAGGGCAAAGACGAAGTTTCCCAAATGACGCTGCTCCTCAATGAAACCCAGGATGGCATTAAAAACATGGTCAATAACATCCGGAAAGAAGCCGGAACGTTAACCGACATTGGAAACGATCTTGCGTCCGACATGAGTGAAACCGCGTCATCAATGAACGAGATCACCGCCAATGTCCAGAGCATTAAAGGCCGCGTAATAAACCAGAGCGCAAGCGTATCGGAAACACATGCGACCATGGAGCAGCTTGTGGCAAACATCAACAAGCTAAACGGCCAGATTGAAAACCAGGGCGAGAATATTTCAATCGCATCGAGCGCAATTGAGCAAATGGCCGCCAATATCCAGTCTGTCAACTTAACTCTTGGCAAAAACGCGGAGAATGTAAAAACCCTTGGCGAAGCCTCCGAAGTGGGGCGCAGCAGCCTGTCCGAGGTGGCTCAGGATATTCAGGAAATAGCCCGCGAATCCGAAGGCCTTCTGGAAATCAATACCGTAATGGAAAACATCGCCAGCCAGACCAACCTGCTTTCGATGAACGCGGCTATTGAGGCCGCCCATGCGGGCGAAGTAGGCAAAGGTTTTGCCGTTGTTGCCGATGAGATCCGAAAGCTGGCCGAAAGTTCAGGCGAGCAGTCCAAGACCATCGGTTCTGTACTTAAAAAAATAAAAAATTCCATCGACAAAATAACCCAATCCACGGACAACGTGCTTAAAAGGTTCGAGGCAATCGATTCGGATATAAAGATTGTCTCCGATCAGGAGGAAACAATCCGTCATGCCATGGAAGAACAGGGGGTCGGAAGCAGGCAGATCCTTGACGGAATCGGCAACGTGAACCAGATTACCCGCCAGGTAAAGGACGGTTCAAATGAAATGCTTCAGGGGGCGCAAGAAGTTATCCGGGAAAGCGAAAACTTGGAGAAGGCGACCCAGGAAATTACATCCGGCATGAACGAAATGGCAACCGGAACGGAATATATCAATAAGGCCATGAATGACGTCAACGATATAAGCAACAAGAATCGCGAGGCCACCAGTTCACTGATGCATGAAGTGTCGCGTTTTAAGGTGGTGTAACGCAAGCGTAAATTCCAACCTAGAAAACGCTTTCGCCGCCTCCGCTTCACCATTTCCATAATCTTGCCCCGGGGCCTCTCTCCCCTTCGGCTGCCTGTTAGCCGTTTCCCCTCCTGACCAATACCGCGAATTAGGGACATTTCTATTGCGCTGCGACAGCAATGGCCCGCGGGCTTGGCTTGCCCGTCCCTTCGTATTCCTGCTAATGTTGGCCATATGAACGATTTTGCCTGCCCGCGCTGTCAAACCGCCGCGGCTGGCACGGATTTTGAACGGCAGCTCCGGATCTGCGGCAAATGCCGGTATCACAGCCGCATCGGCCTGCAGGATCGCCTGCGCCGAAAGTTTTTTGGCGCGTAAAAAGCGGAGTTGGAGACATTGGACTTGTTCGACAACCCGGTTGGTTGTCTCACAAGTTCTGCATTTTTTAGTGCTAAAGCCCTAAAAAGTGCTTTTTTAATAGGAAGTTGTTCTGAAACTGGGGTTTCCGAACAACCCTATTGGTAAGGAGGGACGGCTTGCAGAACGCAATGAAAAATTGCATACTGCATTTATTAACAGGCAGGAATACTGGCGCGCCAAAAACGCCGCTTCCTAATACACCTTATATGCTTGCCTTAAAAACGGCAAGTTAAGCATAGGCAGTACGCTGGATAAAACATGATTGAAAAGAAAATACACTATGTTTGGCTTGGGAGCAGGGAAATTCCCCAGAATTATGGCGCTTTTATACGCGGCTGGCGGGAGCTTCATCCTGACTGGGAAATAATCAGATGGAGTGAAGAAAATTTTGATTGTCAGGGTAATTCCTGGGTTAAAACCGCAATTGAACAGGAAAACTGGTCGCTTGCCGCCGATGTTATACGAAGTTATGTTCTTTTAAATCACGGCGGTGTTTATCTTGACACCGACATTGAGCTTTACAAACCGTTTAACGGGTTAGCCGCCGAAAACGACTTTTTTATCGGATATGAATCGGATTTTTGGTTTGGCTGCGCTGTTTTGGGCGCGAAAAAAGGGCACAGAATAATGCGCGAAGTGTACCAGAGGTACCTTACCCCCTGCGAAAAGCTTGACACCAGTTCAAATATGCTGTGCGTTTTGAATTTCAGCGCCTCAATTAAAAGGCTCTATAACCCCAAATTGGACGGGAAAACAAAAAAAATACAGGACAACGTGCTGCTTCTTTCGACAGAATACTTCTTTCCCAAAAACTACATTACCCACCAAATAAAAATTACTGAAAATACAATGGCGATGCACCACCTTTCTTCAAAATGGCACTCTTTCGGCCAGCGGATAGGGAGACAAATTGCCAAAGGGTTGCAGCTAATTCTTGGAAAACGCTTGTTTGGCTGCTTTGAAAGAATTGCAAGGCTAAATATGCTTGGGAAGCTTAAAAGAGAATACAAAAAAAGGAGTAAGTATCAAACCGGGATTGTTGATGCTTCAGCAAATGCTGGAGCAAATGAGGCGGCTGAAAAATGAATCATGAAAATAGTATAGACAGTGAATTGCTAAGTAAAATGCTTGTTAGAGGCTATAATAATCTTTTGCATAACATAGAATATCTAAACGAAATAAATGTTTTTCCCGTTTCCGACAGCGACACGGGTACAAACATGAAAAATACATTCGCAGGCGGAATTACCGCACTTACACCTGAGCCTTCGTTTTCCGGTACTTTTTCGACCTTTGTAAAGGGTATGCTGGTTAGATCGCGGGGGAACTCGGGCTTCATTTTGTCTCAATTTTTTTTAGGAATTCATGAATATACGAAGGGAAAGGATACCGTTACGGTCACCGACCTGAGTTCTGCCTTGCCGCACGCTTATCAAAAGGCTTACAAGGCTATGCTCAAGCCCGTTGAAGGTACAATGCTTACGGTAATGCACGAGGGGATTAAAAGAACGCTCCCAAGGATTAACGGCGAAACGTCTATAATAGAGTTTTTTGATATTATGGCCGGCGAAATGTTCATTTGCGTGAAGGAAACGCTTAATCAAATGGACATGCTTCGGGACAACAATGTTTTGGACAGCGGCGCCGTCGGGCTTTACCTGATTTTTGACGGAATGAAGAGGGCGCTTCGCGATGATATGCATTATTTTGATTGCAGATTAAGCAATCTTCCCGAACGCAGAAAAATCTTTGTTAAAAACGTTTCGTTTTTCCGCTATTGCACCGAATTTATTTTAAGCATGCACGATGCAGGAAGCAAGGATTACTTTGCCGGCTTGCTTGCAAAAAGAGGGGATTCGATTGCTGTTTCGGCAGATGAAGGCGTCTTGAAGGTGCACATACATACCAACGAACCGCAGGACTTAATGGACGAGTTTTCCAAATACGGTGAATTTACCGCCAAAAAGATTGACGACCTCTTCCAGACGCAGGAATTTGAAGTACTGAAACTTAGAAAGCACTCAGGCTTTGCGATTGTCGCGTTTACATACGGCGACGGTAACGCGGCAACCCTGGAGCAGTTAGGCGCGGACCTTGCTTTTAGTGTTCCCTGTGATCATCACCCCACTGAAAAAGGCCTTGCGAAACTGCTTGACGAGTTCTTAAAGGAAAACCTTATAGTTTTTCCTGACAACAAGGAAACGTATGAAAAGCTAAAAAATATTCAGCGGTTTTCAAATCTTCAAAACCTTTATATTGCAGATTCAGAGGGATTGTCAAAAACACTTTTTATGCTTTCATCACTAATTTTTACCGACGGATTCAAAGATGTTATTAAATCCCTTGAAAGCCTTAAAAAGCGGCAGGTTTTTCAAACAAGCATCAGGGCAGCTATCAAAGATAATCAAGTGCAATATACGGGCATTTTGAAGGGGGAAAATATTACCGGGGATAATATTTTTGAAACTTTGAATTTGGTGGCAGACAAAAAGACATTAGAACCGTATTCAACTGTGGTTGTTTTTGGCGGAAAATATTGCAAACAAAAAGATATTGACGACATCCGCATCTTTTTTGAAGAAAACGGTAATATAGAATTTACCTATCTTGACGGTTTGCAGCATGACTGTGATTTTATTATCGGGGCGTATTGACAAGGTAGACTAATACAGTAATATTTTAAAATACAGGGGGAATTATGAAGTACAGTTATGCAATTATCCCGGACACATGCTGCGATTTACCCGCAGGGCTTAGGACCCGCTTTGAGGTTGACGGATACCTGAAATGGTATATGAGTACGCCTTACTCAAACGACGTTGAAGGAAGCATTGATTTAAGTGACGCTGAGCTTGACGAATTTTATGCCTTGTTAAAGACAAACAAAACCGGGTACAACACATCCCCGTGCAGCGTCGATGAAATTGTTTCATATTTTGAACCATTTTTACAGCAGGGAAAGGACGTTTTGGCAATAAGCCTGTCAGCTAAGCTTAGCGCCATGTATAATCTTATGCTGAACGCAAAAGAAATTCTACATGAAAAATACCCCGAGCGAAAAATAATCCCCGTAGATTCCATGAAATATTCTACGGCCGAGGGGCTCTTAACCGCTAAGGCGTGTGAGTTTCGCGCGGAGGGCTATTCAATAGAGCAAAATGCGGAAAAGCTGGAAAAAATCAAAAAAACCATGCACCATATGGGTTCACTCGATGATTTATTTTTTTTGGCGTCAAAGAAAAGAATTTCAAATGCAAAGGCGTTTTTCGGAACCCTTGCAGGGATAAAGGTGATGGGCGATTTTGACTCTGACGGTATGGTTACGCCATTGGNTAAAATCAGCGGCTATAAAAAGGCCCAAAAAGTGATCATTGAGTACATAAAGAAAACAATNAGGTCCGCAAACGAGCAAATTATTTTTGTCGCCCATTCGGCAAGAAAAGAGCAGGCGGAAATCCTGGCATCNAGAATTNAAGAAGAAATTAAACCGAAGGAGGTTATTATTTCAAACATATATCCAGTAAACGGAATAAACATCGGCCCCGGGCTTTTCGCCGCATATTATTTCGGGACGGAAATAACGGATTTGAAGTACGAGAAGGGAATCATTAACGAAATTACATCGGAGAAATCATGATTTCATTAAGTAATCCCTGGGTAATTGCCGCTGCTTGTCTTGCCGGCAGCGGGATAATTATATACCTGCTTCTTGTTATCACGATTTTTTATAACGTGCTGTACCGTAACCCAAAGAAAAGAACAAGGGAGTGTACCAACAAAAAGGATGAATCGCAGATGCGCATGTTTGCCGAAGGGACGGCCTGGGCACAGCAATATAAAGACATTACGGAGCAGCTTCATATAGTCAACGACGGTCTCAATCTATATGGCGAGTACATAAATTTCGGGTTTGACAAATGCGCCGTAATCCTGCAGGGGAGAAGTGAATCGCTGCTTTATTCCTATTATTTTGCTGATGTTTATGTTAAAAACGGCTACAATATTTTGGTTATCGATGTCCGCGCTCACGGCCTTAGCGACGGAAAATATAATACCGCAGGTATAAATGAAAGCGGCGATTTAGTTTTGTGGATTAAGCTGATAAACGAGAAATTCCATATAACCGACTTTACACTTCACGGCATTTGTATCGGCGGAGCGACGTCGGTTTATGCGTATGTCAAGCTAAAAAACGAAGGCAGCGGTTTAGTAAAGAGGATAGTGACCGACGGATTATTTTATAATTTTTACGAAATTTTTAAATACAATATCAAAAGATTTAAACAGCCCGCGTTTCCTGTGCTGCATTCGATTTTCTTCCTTACCTTCGTGCTTACCAAGGCCAGGCTTTTTACAGAAACGCCGATTAAATACATGAAAGACATTGACATTCCGATTTTATTTATTTGGAGCGCTAAGGATAGTTTTTGCATTAAATCAAAAGGCGAGCAGCTGTTTGAAGCGTGCGCGTCGAAAGACAAAGAAGTTTGCTTTTTCCCTGAAGGCAGGCACTCTCATGTCAGGTCTACCCAAGAAGCGGAATACGATAAGTTAATTGCCCAATTTTTACAAAAGTACGCATAGGAGTTCATAAAGGTGCTAAAAAAAATCCTTTTTACCGGATTGATGGCATTTTTTTTAACTCCCCTGTTTGCCCGCGATATAAAGATCATTATTGAAGACGCTGAACTTGGCCTGCCTCTTGAAGGGGCAGTTATACGTTCATGGGACGGGAGCCAGCATATATGCAATGAAGACGGCATTGCCGTTATTTCCGTGCCGGATGACAGACAGGTAGTAATTCAGGCCTCTTATCCCGGTTACGAAACGGGAAGGCTTGTTATTACAACACAAGCCGGTAATTTTAATCTGGGGCTTCTGTTGTCAGGAATATTGGAAAGCCGGGAATTGGTGGTTGAAGCGTCCAGGTACGCTGAAAATGAGACAAGGACAGGGCGAAGCGTTGCGGTTTCCGGGCAGGCTATCGGCCAGACTGCCGAAATTGGCGGCGTCGAAGACGCAATAGCTTCCGTCAAACTTCTGCCGGGCGTTATTTTTACAGAATTTGCCGATGCCCAGCCAAGTATCCGCGGCGGAGAGCCGGAGGACGTAAGCGCGTCGCTGGATGGTTTTTATATTGACTTCCCTTATTATTGGGGCGGCGCTTTTTCGATTTTTGATCCCCGCATGGTAGAAAGCGCTCAACTCTCTCACGGGGTTTTTTCAAGCCGCCACGGGAAAACCATATCCGGCTTAATTGACATAACAAGCAAAAAGCCGTCCCCGACTGAAACTGAATTTGAATTAGGCATCAGCGCCAGCGCTTTAAGCCTTAACTTATCCTTTCCGCTTATGGGCAGAGGCGGCATTTTATTCATGGGGCGCGTTACTTACATCGACCCAATAGTATTGCTGGCAAGGCAGGCAGCCAATATACCCGAATTTCCCGAAGACCTTGCAGGTTTAATAAACTCGATAAAGACAGCTCCTTTTATTAGAAGCGGAACGGTAACAGGAAACTACCGTTTTACCGACAGGCTTGAACTGCAGGCAACAGCTTTCTTTGGCGCTGACGGCGTTGGAATAAAAAACGAAAATTCTTTCAGTACGGACGGTTTTAACAGCAATGAAAAAATGTTTTTTGACTATACTCATTATCAGGGGTTTTTAACAACGTCTCTTCTCCTTAGCTTCCGCAACGATATGCTTGTAAAATTTTCTGCCGGGGCGGGTTTTCAGGATAGAGTTTTTGAAGAAGATGTAAACTTCAATATTTACGAAAAGTATTATTCGCAAATTTTTAAAGACAAAAACGGTGTTTTAAACGATCTTGGACTTGTCGATTTTGATGCCCCTTACAATATAACAGCAAATACTATATCCGCCAGTTCTGAAATTGTTACCAACATACAGGAACGGATCGATTATGATTGGGAGATTACAAACGGCCTTTTATTTGCCGCAGGCTTACAGGAAATGATTGGCAGGCACAGCATATCCGGCACTCAGAATATGCGTGTAGAAAACTGGCTGCGCGATCTTGATGACAAAGAAGCAATTTTTAATTCCATGGGTATTATTGATCCCAATGATTCGCGCCGTGCTTATCTGGAAAATAATTTAATGGTAAGCACCCCTTCTCTTGTTGACAACAATGTTCCGGGCAATACTATCTTTACCACGTCGCCCTACGGGCTTATCGAATACAATTCACCTGCCAGGCGGTTTGGTTTGGAGCTTGGACTGCGCGCAGATCACTATTATCTTTTAGGTTACAATCTGTCGCTGGGGACAGTGCCGGTTTTGAATCCAAGGCTCAATCTGGATTTTAATCTTCTAAGAAACCGCTTCATTTTCGAGTCCATAAACCTGACCGCGGGAACCGGTCTTTTTTCTTCAATGCCGGATATGGTAGTGGCGGCAGAAGAACGTTTCCGAATAGATGAAATTAAACCAACCCGTTCATGGACATCCGTTGTTGGCGCCAAACTGGAATTTCCTTATGACAAGTATTTCAATATCGAAGGTTATTACAAACACATATATGACAGAATGTACGTCCCCCTAAATTTTGATCTTGAAGGAAATTTTGATACTCAACATTATTTTAACGGTAAGGGCAGAATTTGGGGGTTTGATCTGATGCTGCAAAAAAAAAGTTCCCGGTTTTGGGACGGATGGATTTCATATTCTTACAACTGGACGCAGCACCGCGATCCGAATGCGAAAGACTCTGAAATGAGTGCAAATTCCACAACTTTAAGCAACGAATGGTATTTCCCCTATTACCATCGTTTTCATTCTTTGAATCTTGTTCTTAATGTAAGGCCGGTTCAGCGCATAAATATCAATATGCGTTTTGGCCTTGCAAGCGGAGTTCAGATTATCAAGCGTGTCGGCTCAGGGCCGGAAAGTTATCCGGTATATATATACGATTCGCAAACAAATAATGGATATTTTATCGAAAAATATTACTGGAACGAAGTTCAGGATAAAAATAACCGCACTACCCCATTGATGCAATTGGACTTGAAAATATCTTTTTTTAACAGCAATAAGGCGGGAAGAGTAAGGTTCGAAGCATATTCTGCTTTAGAAAACATACTTTCCCTGTTGTATATTTCCCAGGGGAACACCTATTTTAACCCATACACCGGCGAACTTGCCACTGGAAGAACTTCGGCAAGCTATAGTATGCCTTTTCCGATACCCTCTTTTGGGTTTAAATTCAGTTATTAATCTACACATTGTCAAAAGGCTTCCATTCGTTGCCTTTGTTCGACTGCCTCCAGGTAATGCCTGGAGTATCAGTACTGCTATTAATTTCAATCGGCCAAGAACCAAAAATTTCGCTGGTTTTTCCTGCCAATTCTAGATCTAATTCGCAATCCGGCACAAATATCCAAGGGGATTTTACCAATACGCCGTTTGGCCTTAAAATTTCCACTCCCCGTTTAAGAAATTCCGCAGATGTTATAATCGTATATTCCGTATCATTGAGTTTCATAAATTCTTCGGGAACCTGTACCCTCTGTCTCCTGAAAGGGATGCCGGCAGTAAAAGGCAGCAGTATCGAAAAAAGAAACCCGTAAATATGATGATGGTTTACAGTAGAACAAAATTTACGATTCAATAATTCCCTTCCCCACATGGAAAGGATACGGGCGTTATCATTTTCCAAATTCGTAAGCCGTAGTTCCATTGCTTTTGTTTTTTCCGGGCTGCCGGAACCTGCCGCCGAGACCGCAGGGTAGGACCGAAGGTCCGCAGGTTCCCCCCCGGGATTAAATAAAACAATCGATGTCTTGTCACTTATTATTTTTGGACATTTAGAAATACCTTCATGGGCGTTTTCTGACAGGATTGATGGTATAAGGAATGTTTTTTCAAAAGCGTATCGCTCAATACCGTCAATAGGAAAAATATGATCTGTAAGAATATTCGCATCTCCAGAAATTTCTGTAATACAAGCAGGGCTTACATTAAAAGAAAGGATTATTTCTTTTTTGCATTGAAGCAAGGCGGTAAATGCCAAAAGAAAATGCCAGCAATCTTCACAATACAAAAACCATCTGTTCCCTTCCACTGTTTCAATTTTTTTTCGCAGAGCGGAAGTTTCTTTAATAAAATCTCCCCAGGTTTTATAAATACCATCATTCCATGTGCCTTCGTAACACATAACATTAGAAAGATTTCTTGAATTTTTTTTGAAAGATGACAAGGGAACTGCTTTGGGTATCTTTTTATGCACAATTTTTCTTACAATAAATTCACCGACAAACAGGCATCCTATTATCACAGGGGAAACCACACTGTTATATACAGCCCACAATAAATCTGAACCGTAAAAAACAGTCAATGCCGCTATGCTTCCGTTTAATATGAAAAATACTACCCAAATAACGGTCACCTTATAGCAATAGGCGGCTATTTCTTTTTCTCCAAGAGATTTTGGGATTGATTTATCTACAAGTATCGCAAAACGATAAATCATTACAGGCGGCTGAAAAAGTGTAATTCCAAAAGTATACAAAAGTATTATATTCATCATTACAGGGGAGAATTTGTGCACCATGTTGGTATTGATTATAAAACCTAAAACCCCCATAACCAAAAGGAGCAAAGAATTTAGAAAATCCAAACCATGTTTTTTCTCTTGAGGGGAACCTTGCCCCTGCCGGGGATCGGCGGCAGGTTCCGGTTTATATAAAACTCTGGCAATAATATCAAAAAGCGCAATGGCCATGATAAAAAGAGAAAATATTCGTATAGGAACCTTTTGGATTATCAGAAAATAAAAAACCAGAATTGGATACATTGCCAATACGGCTTTAGATAATGTCCCGAAAAAGCTTTTAAACTTACCGCTCATTATTCCCATTTATTATTAAGAATACGTCATTGTAAACAAAAACTAAAATAATGTCAATGCGGACTATTGACAAATATGACAATCCTATATAAAGTAAAAAGCACATGCGAGCAATGAAGCTTCATTTATTTTTCCCGGTCTGTATTGTCTGCGTTCTTTCATGCGCATCAATAGCCAAAAAAGATAAGCAATATGCAGATGTTACAGACAGCCCAGAATTCGTCTTACTACCCCCGGGAGGGATAGAACAGGCCATGGATATGGCCCAGTTTTTATCTTATGAATTCAAAGGTCAGAATTATTTTTTAAATGCCTGGGTAAAGGCAAATGAAAATGAAATAGAGATGGCTTTTTTTAATGAGTTTGGCGCAAGCATAGGAGAGCTTTTTTACAGGAACGGCGAAGCTAAATTCTCGTCAAATGTTATTCCAAAGTCTGTTATACAGTTTATTAAACCGGAATATATTTTAGCTGATTTTCAACTTTGCTTCTATGATCCGTTTCTGCTGGGCAAATCACTGAAAGAAAGCGGCCTTGTTTTGGAAACCAAGGACGGCAGCCGCCGCATTTTAAGAGGGAATGAAGTAATAATCGAGATTGAAAAAACGGGGAATACTGTTAAACTGGTAAATCACCTGCGGGGATACACTTATACTCTGGAAGGGGATTTTAATGGGATCCGGTAAAGATGGCTATTTCAAAAAGGATAAATTGCTATGAATGGAAATAGTAAAAAATTATTTCTATGCACAAAACTTCGTTTTGTGTTCGATATTATTTTCAAGGTTAGCTTTTTTTTTATTATTTCTTACGTGTGGGCAGAGGAGGATGTTTTCCGCCATCCACTGGCGCAAGAGACTATGAGTACTTTCAATGCAACCTGTGCAAATCTTGCAGAAAAACCCATCATTAAAGGAAATTTTGTACAGGAAAAATACTTGAACCGTTTTGACAGATCGCTACAGTCTTCCGGCACTTTTATTATTACAGCAAAACAAGGAATTGTTTGGGAAACATTACAGCCATTTCCCTCTACAATGATACTGGGAAAGGATTTTATTATGCAGTCAAGGCCGGACGGGCGGAAATCCGTTATAAGCGCCCAAGGGAACGAAACCTTTACACAAATGGCTGTTGTTATGAGCGCGGTTTTTTCCGGCCAGAGCCAGGGGCTTTTGGATAACTTTGATGTTTACTTTTTAGGCAGTGTTACTAACTGGAATATGGGGCTTTTGCCCCGGGACAGCGTTTTTGCATCTTTTTTTATAAAGATAGCAATTAGCGGTGATTCCGCAATACGATCTATCCGGATATTCGAACAAAACGGCGATGTCATTACCTATACATTGTCAAATCCGATTTATCCGACAACGCTTAATGATTATGAAAAAACTTATTTTTCAATTCCATAATTTAATGCTTCAAAGGAAGAATAATATCTTACCTAAGCTTTGGATTATAATACATTTGGGCATCCCGGCCCTTTTGGGTCTGTCATTGTTTTTTGCACCCCCCTTAAGTTTTAGCACCCAGCTTTTGGATTTGTTTCCGCAGAGACATATGCAAAATATAACGGAGGCGGACAACATTCTTACAGAAAGAAACAGCCGTGAAGCGGTTATCCTTTTTGCATCCCCCGTTTTTAAAAAAGCTAAAAATACAGCTGTTTCTTTTTATGACGAATTTAAAAATGCTCCAGGTGTTGACAATGCTTCTCTTCTTTTTGATTCCCAGGCTATAGCGGAAATTGCCGAGTATTTCTACAAATACCGTTTTGTTATTGCCGGTAAAAACACCGTTGAATTGCTGGAATCAGGCAAGGCGCAAGAGATTGCCATGGATGCTCTCTCTTCGGTTTATGGAACATTTAACTTAATTCCGCTTGATAATATCGACAAAGACCCTTTTCTTCTCACAGAAAGACGAATGAGAGAATTTCTTTCATCGTCTTTGCTTGCAAGCGGGAGCCTTGGCATTAAAGAAGATGTTCTGTCGGCTCAAAAGGACGGGATTTGGTATGTTATCCTTCGAATGACACTTTCTTCTCAGGCGGTTTCTGTTACTAATATGAAAAACAATATCATCGGTAAAATTTACTCCGCTGCCACCTCAATTAAAGAAACCGAACCGGAAATGGAATTGTATTTTTCCGGATTTCCTTTTCACAATTACGAAAGTGCTTCCAGCGCACAAAAAGAAATCGGTATTCTCTGTACTATTTCAATGGTTTTTATCCTCTTGCTTTTTATTATTATTTTCCGATCGCCCATTCCCATCATTTTTTCGATACTGGATGTTTTTATCTCTTTGATGCTGGCAACAACTACCGTTTTTTTATTTTATAGAAAAATTCATGTTTTCACATTTGTTTTTGGCACAACCCTGATAGGAATATGTATAGATTATTCCATTCATTTTTTTATTTCGTGGAAAGGAAAAGCTGTATTAAAAACCGGATATGAAATTCGTTCTTCTATTTCCAAGAGTTTTATAATGTGTTTAGTAACTTCCACCATTGGTTTTTTTTCCCTTCTTTTTACACCTTTCCCCATTTTTAGACAGTTTTCAGTTTTTGCCATCGCGGGGCTTATTAGTTCTTTTCTTACCACCTACTGCATCTATCCCCTATTGAAGCTGCCGGACGAACGTAAAAGGCAGCTTGGATTTCTGCATGGAAAAAATATTTCTATACCTCCTGCATTAAGAATAATTTTTGTTTCGGTTTTTACAGGAATCATTATTATTATTCTTTTCTTTAATCCCCATGGCATGAAAATAAAAACTGATTTAAATTCTCTCTACACAATGTCCCCGTTCCTTGAAGAGTCGGAAAAACAGGCAGCTATGGTTCTGGATCATGGGTCTTCACCATGGTATTTTATCGTTTCGGGCAGTAGCGCCGAAGAAACTCTAAAGAACGAAGAACAGCTTGCACTGCAGCTGGAAGAAGAAATCGCAAGAGGGAATCTAAGTTCGTTCCTGGGAACTTCGATGTTTGTCCCTTCGTTAGAACAGCAAAAAAAAACCTATAAAGCCATGGGTGCTCTCTTGCCCCTGGCTAGCTTGCAGTACGAAAACCTTGGATTCCCGCCTGAATATGAAGATGTTTTTAATTCAGAATTCTCTGCCGGAGAAATTTATTACCCTCCCGAAGATGTAAGGTTATTGACGGAGGTTTCCAATCTTTGGATAGGTGAAATAAACGGAAATTATTATTCTTGTGTGTTTCCTTTTAATGCTGAAAATTTAAACGTATTTAAATCCATTGCAGAAGAACATGATTTTGTGCATTTAATCAATAAGGAAGAAGATATAAACAGCGATTTGGATATCCTTACAAGGACTATTGTGTTGTTGTTTTTTATTGCCTATTTTATTTTAGCAGTTATTATTTTTATTGTTTATCCTTTGAAAGAAAGCATAAAAATTTGCATAACTCCTGTTTTGGGAATACTTACTGTTTTGGCTGCCCTGGCTGTTAGAAATATTCCTTTGGGGTTTTTACCTATTTCTGCTCTTATTGTGGTTTTTGGCCTGGGGGCTGATTATATTATTTTCATGGCCGGCAGTAAAAACGGAAAAGATAAAAAACTTACGCGCCTTGCGGTGTTTTTATGTTTTTTTACTTCCGGCCTTTCATTCGGTATTTTATCTTTTAGCAATTTCACGCCGGTTAATATTTTTGGGTTTACTGTTGCGGTTGGGCTGGCTGCAGATTTTATTTTTGCAATGCTTTTGCAGGAAACGGCAGAAGAATAGACTTGTTCATTGATTCAGGACAACTCTAAAAATAGCAATACTGGAATAGTAAAACAGCAATCACGGAATAATCAGCCTCTTAATGATTTTATATAGTTTCATGCATATATCTGTCCAAAGGAGGCTGATATCATGCTGAATTTATTAAAACTCATTCTTTGTAAAGATAAAAACTTGCCGGCAGAAAAAACGCAAGAAACCAAAAAATGTATGCATTGCCTGCGGAGGGTTGATATTCAAGTTTCCAAATGCCCGCATTGCAGGAAAGAAGGTTTTCTATATTAGAAGGCAGAAACAGCAATTTAGGAATAGCGCAATAAATGAACTTTATATATACTGTTCATTGGACTTGTTCGACAACCCGGTTGGTTGTCTCACAAGTCCGGCATTTTTTAAGGCAAAGCCTTAAAAAAGTGCTGTTTTTCTAAGGATGTTGTTCA
>JGI24702J35022_10000821_pt1 | contig 19211 bp, 20 predicted proteins | sample TergutTh196P4_FD_35022 | JGI IMG/M metagenome (IMG submission 35022)
TGTTTTGAAATGCGAGCCGAGATGGTTGCCATCATAAAATTTTCAATAAAACTGAGGATAGCCGCCACAACGTAAAGCCCCACTAAAAAGAGCGCTATGCTTGTTACTGCACTCAAGTCAACCTGATTAATAATCGTCCACTCACCATCAATTAGCAGAGGAATCCCTTTTACAATCTCGTCCGTGATGGCTCTTACCTTATCGGGGCCAATAACTTGGAAAGCTGTCCCCACCGAGGCGATAATAAGGGCAATCACGATTGCGGGCAGATAACTTCGACAGTATTTGATTAGCATGCCCCATGACTTAGAAAAGTTACTGGCCTTCTCACCAGAGCCCATCGCTTGTTGCATTCCCATTGGCCCTCCCATTATTCGGACCGGTCTTTTGACACCATTCTCACTCATTGCAGGAGCTCCTTCTCGCTTAGTTGCGACATAGCGATTTCTTTGTAGACCACACAATTTTTAAGCAGTTCTTTGTGTGTTCCTTTACCAACCACTCGACCTTCATCAAGTACAATGATTTGATCGGCATCCATAATGGTTCCTATTCGTTGCGCTACAATCAGGCTCGTTACTCCAGCCGTCTCTTTTTTAATGGCACTTCGCAAAGCGCGGTCAGTTTTGTAGTCAAGTGCCGAAAACGAATCATCAAAAATGTAGATTTCAGGCTTACGGCAAATAGCCCGCGCGATGGCCAACCGCTGTTTCTGCCCACCTGATACATTGGTACCACCTTGAGCAACTGCGGCATCATAGGCACCATCCATTTTTTCGACAAAATCCGCTCCTTGGGCAATACGCACGGCTCTCTTAACTTCATCTTCCTTGGCCTTATCTTCACTGAAACTGTCCTCTCCGTTATCACCATAGGCCACGTTAGATCTCACCGTTCCTGTGAATAAGACCGCTTTTTGCGGCACATAGCCGATCTTGTTATACAAAGCTTCCAACTTATAGTCCCTGACATTAACCCCACTGATTAATATCTCGCCCTCAGTGGCATCAAAAAAGCGTGTCACCAGATTGATCAATGTCGATTTTCCACTCCCAGTTGAACCAATTATGGCCACTGTTTCTCCGCGTTTGACGGTAAAGCTTATGTTCTGTAGAACATATTCTGCCGCGTCGGGGTATTTGAACCCAACATTTTTAAAAGTAACCTCGCCCGCGAAGCCATGTACTCCATCTATTGCTTCGCCGTCCTTGATAACCGGTTCGGTGTCCAACACCTCGTTAACACGCTTGGCGGAAACACTTGCCCGTGGGAACATGATGAACATAATAACCAACATCATAAACGACATAATGACCTGCATCGCATATTGAGCAAAAACATTCATATTGCTAAAAATAGCAATCCTATCCGTTGCGGTTGCCGCGTCAATTAGGTATGCTCCGATCCAGAATATTGCTAGCGATAACCCACCCATGAGAAGGGTCAGCACAGGCATAAGCACCACCATAGCACGATTGGTAAATAACTGCGTACCAGTAAGCTCTTCGTTGGCAATTTCAAATTTATCTTCTTGATATGCTTCGGCATTATATGCACGGACAACACGCAGCCCGGTCAAATTTTCCCTTGTCACACGGGTGATGTTATCGGTGAGTAATTGCATTTTTCGGAATTTTGGAAAGACAAAAATCGTGATAAACATGACAACCAAAATTAGAACTATTACGACTACTGCTGTGGCCAAAGACCACTCAACACCTTTGCCCGCAATTTTAATAATCGCCCAAACCGCCATTATGGGAGCCTTGAGAACCAACTGCAAAGCCAAAGTAATAAGCAAAGTGATTTGGGTAACATCATTGGTAGAGCGTGTAATTAAGCTTGAGGTTGAAAAGCGATTTATTTCTTCCATTGAGAATGATTCAACCTTACTGAATAACATACTGCGCAATCGTTGCGAGAAAGAAGCGGCAATGCGTGAGGCAAAAAAACCAACGATAACCGCCCCCGTTAGGCTTCCCAAAGCACACAACAGCATATAACCGCCGGCAATCCAGACATCACTCATGGCACTACCCGGGGTAATTACAAGGGTAGTTATGCGGTACATATAGTCTGGCATTTTTAACTCGAGCCAAACTTGAGCGACAATAAACAGCAAACTAACCACTGCGAGCAACCACTCTTCTGGTTTTAGGTATCTGAGTATTTTGAGCATAAATTACCCCTTTATCTTTGTAGCTGATTTTTAATAAAACTGAGTTTGGTTTCGCAAAAAAATGGCTGGAGTTTAAGAATTAAGACCTTATTCTGTTTCTCTACGGATAGAAGCTAATTCAACCAACTTACTGGTGATACGCACATATTCCCGCGCATCTTTTTCGCCCAACATTTCAAGCAAATCAGCTGCTCTTTGAACCAGCTGACATTTAATTCTCTTTACCAAATCGGAACCCTCTTGGGTTATCGTTACCAATATGTTCCGCCTATCTTTCTCGTCAATACGTCTTGTAATTAATCCTTTACTTTCCAAGCTGTTTAGTATTTGAGCGATTCTGGCTGAACTCACTTTCATTTTTTGGCGTATTTCACCCGGCAAAACAACCCTATTCTTATGCGTGATGAATTGAAGCACAAAGGCTTCCCCTTGCTCAGCTTCATTAAAACTTTCCAGCAATTTTACGGCATGCAAAGCCCGTATTTCACTGTGCAGTTCAACCGCTAACTCATTGTAATCCACTTTATTTCTCCGTTGCCAGTAGCTAAGACTATTACATTATAATAGTCTTAGCCATTCACGTCAAATACATATCGTCTTGAACGCATCAGAAAGATTTCCAGTCTATTAAGCCAAAGGTAACTAATCCCCTCCACATTCCAGTTCTTGAAGCTCCTTTTCAAAGGACAATCGCAGTTCCTCCGCTTCAAGCGCTAGTTTCCCCCATTCATCTGTTAGTGTTGTTATCCGCGTCTTTAATTGGCGATGGCGCTCAATGCTATCAACCACGTCTTGGGAATTAACATAATGCTCCGGGTCAGCAAAACATTCTTCAAGATGTTTTATTTCCCTTTCACTTTCCGTAATCTCTTTTTCAATTCCTGTCAAAAGTCTATTGAGAGGGGTGCTTTTGACATAATATGTGTTTCTTAACTCGCCAATCCGCACTCTTTTTTGACGTAAATTAATTGGTCCTCCAGATTCTGCCACAAATGCTTTGTCAGGTTGACAGGTTCCGTCCGACTGGTTTTCCTTATGATAAAGATAGGAATCGTAATCCCCCCGAAAACAAGTTATTTGTCCGTTCTTGACCTCAATTATTGTATCGGCCAGTTGGCGAATCAAGGTTCGATCATGAGTAATGAAACACAATGTTCCTTTATATTCTTCTAAGGCATCCGTCAAGATTTCGCGCGAAACAATATCGAGGTGGTTTGTCGGTTCATCCAGCAAAAGGAAATTGGCGGGTTCGAGTAGCATTTTTGCTAAAGCCAAACGAGCTTTTTCGCCACCGGATAAAACTTCAACCAGTTTGAAAACATCTTCTCCGGGAAATAGAAAACCTCCCAGTATGGTCCGCAGTGATAAATCTTCCATATTCGGTGGAGCTACTCCCCGTAACTCCGCCAAAACCGAATTGTGAATATTTAAAAGCTCTAATTGGTGTTGGGCATAATAAGCACAGGAAACGGATTGTCCCAATCTTCGCTCTCCCCTCTCAAAAGGCAGTATTCCCGCCATTATTTTCAGCAGAGTGGTTTTTCCGGCACCATTGGCCCCTATGATGGCGACCCTATCACCACGTCGCAGATGCAAATTCAAATCATGATAAATTACGTTCTCTTCGTAAGATTTACTCAGATGCTCTAAGGTTATAATATCGCTTCCCGAATGCGGAGGTTCTGGAAATTTAAAGGCCATTTTGCGTATTACACGCGGCACTTCAGCACGCTTGGTCTTATCCAATTTTTTAATTCGGCTTTGCACCTGTGAAGCTTTAGTAGCCTTATAACGAAAACGATTTATGAATCGTTCTTCTTGAATGATTTTCAAGTGTTGACGCTGGGCAGTCGCCTTAACTGATTCTATTTCCTGTTGTTTTGAGATAACATAATCATCGTAATTGCCGGAATAAATCGTAAGTTTATTTCGCTCAATAGCCAATACTCGCTCCACTACGCTATTGAGAAAAGCCCGGTCGTGTGATGTCAAGAGAACCGCCCCCCGGTACGTCTTTAAATACCCCTCAAACCAAATTTGCGTATCCAAATCAAGATGGTTGGTTGGTTCATCCAGAAGTAATAAATCGGGGCTTTGTAGCAGTATTTTGGCCAGTTCGGCTCGCATTCGCCAGCCTCCGCTAAAATCAGCCACCGCCTTGTTAAAATCAGCTTCGCGAAAACCCAACCCGAACAGTATCACACGCGCTTCCTGTTCTAGATTGTATCCTCCAACTGCTTCAAAACGATGCTGTAAATCTCCCAGTTCAAGCATAAGCTGGCGCTGCTTCCCCAAGTCGCTATTCTCGGAAAGCTCCTCTTGCACTGACAGAATACGTTGTTTTAGAGTATTGACAGATGCCGAAGCGGTAATAGCAGCCAGTAAACCTGTAGTTGTGCCCTTGGCACTCACCTGTTTTAGATATCCAATTGTCAAACCTTTGCGACAAGTAAGAGTACCTTCATCGGCAGATACTTCATCAGCTATAATACCCAGCAACGTGCTTTTGCCACTGCCATTAACCCCAAGCAATGCCATGCGATCTCTGTCTTCGACATTAAAGGTTACCCCACTAAAAAGGCAACGCTGGGCATATGATTTTGCAACGTTGAGCAGGCTTAACATGAAAAAACTTTAATCTGGGAAAGGTACTCCGTGGAAAGAATCTCGTCCACTGATTTCTAAAGTCAAATACTTTCCGGCATCGTTTGTCTGATACATTTGGGGAGCGGTGATTGACTTCAAGACGCCCATGAATTTTTGCATTTGCAAAGAAATATCTTCTTTTTCTTGCTTATAGCTACTGGAAAAAACATATATCCCGTTAATACATTTTGACTGAGCACAAACCTCCACTAATGTTTGGTATTCGACATTAGTTTTGAACCCCACAATAAATTTCCATATTCCCTGACGCAGTTGGTCTATCATTGCAAGGCTGTGTATTGCTTCGCCTAAGTTTTCCTGATTCACCGTTCCTTTAACCTGAATCACACAACGAACGGCTTCCGGGCTGACAACCACAATGTCAGCTGACTTAAAAAGAGGTCCGTATTCAACATTGTTATAAATTATGATGTCACATTCCTTACTGGCACTCCCGTCACCATCCAGCACCACACCGCGCCCAATTGCGAAAGAGGCTGGCACTGCCTCACGAACAGCGTCTCGCACAATAGCTTCGTAATAATCTCCAATTATGCGTGGATCTTTTAACAAAGCATTGATAACATCTCTTTGCACCATTACTTTGTCTTGCACTTTTCGATAATACTGTTGCATGCTCATAATATCCTCCCGTGCTTCTTACGCTTGATTTTTTCTATTTCTGCCAACTGCTCGTCATCTAAGCCAAAATGATGGGCAACTTCATGAATTACAACTTCGCAAATGGCAGCTTCCAACTCCGTTTCCGAAGTGTACATTGCTTCAAGCGGAGTTTGAAATACAGTTATTTTATCCGGTACAACTAAGTTGTAACCCAACGTTCGACGAGTTCGCGGAACTCCTTCGTACAATCCAAGAACCACACTACCTCGCCTAACATGACGGCTCTGCCACGGACTGGGCAAATCTTGAACAACTACGTCCACATTGTCCATCAGTTCACGAAATTCTTCCGGTAATGAAGCCACCGCAGCAGCCACCAGTTTCTCAAAACGTTCTACTTCCATCAAAACTATTATAGAGTGATACGCTCACTAATGTACACCCATCGTTCAAATAGTCTTTTTTCTGCCAATCATTGTCCCCTGCAAAAAGCTGTACAGTGTGTCTGAGACAGTGTTCAAATGGATGAGGACTGCTTATAAGAATAAGATTGAGCAATTAACCGCAAAGCCAATTGACAGCGAGAACCTACTCTGAACAGGCGAAAATACACGGCAGATATGCAAAAATTGCGGAGATAATGGGCTTCAATACTCATCATGTCCTAATATCCAATTAGCTTAGAAACGTTTCTCCAGAATTAAAAGGTGGTCTTTAGGTGAGTAGAAATCTACAATGCGTGCAATGCGTTTATAACCACTGTGGCGATAGAATCGACGAGTATTCAGATAATTAGGCTTGCTGGAAGTCTCCACTAAAACCAATTTTCCCCCGGCAGAAACAATACGCTCCTCGACTTTATTAAGCAACGCTCTTCCAATACCTAATCCACGCTTATCTTGGGCAACTGCCATCCAGTAGATATCCCATGTAGCCACTGTTAAAGGAGTATGCCCGAAACACACAAATCCCTTTACGGCAGTGCCTATTTCAGCCACAATTGTGGAATAATACTGTCCCGGCTCATTATAAGAAGATTCGATTATCTCTTCCGCCACAGGTATTTCGAACGGCTCAAACTCCGGTGTATTTCGCAAAAGTTCCATAAGTTGCGGTTTATCGGCAGGCTTGATAGAACGCAATAAAAAGCTCATTCTATTCCTTGTTAAAAGCTAACTGAATAATGCGCTCCACAAATTGAGGATAGGTTAGCCCAATGGCCGATGCTTGACGGACCGCACCCGAAGTCAATGAAATATCAGGGTTGGGATTGACCTCCAATACACTCGCATTTCCTTCCTTGTCCAGTCGCATATCCACCCGTGCATAGCCCCTACAGCCAAGCAGACGATACGCCGTAACAGAAACCTCCGCGATATGCTTCCACAACACTTCATCCACACGTGCCGGGCACACTGGATCTGTTTTATGGAAATAAACATCATCGGTAAGCCATTTAGCACCAAATGTAAGTATACGCGGCATACCTTCCGGTAAATAAAACTCTATTTCAGAAATTGATAGAACTAGCGGCTTGTGAATTCCCATAATTGTTGAGCTCAACTCCCGACCGTCCAGAAATTCTTCCACCAAAGCACAGCCGCCAAAGTGAGTACAAACTCTTTCTACCTGTTGTCGCAAAGCTTCCAAGTCATTAACCACACTGTCTTGAGTTAACCCATGGCTGGCGTCCTCGGCAGATGGTTTCACTATAACGGGATACTTTAGGCGAAAAGTATCTACGGTTTGTGGGTATAAAACTTGGTAGGGAGGGGTATTGACACCGGCGGCAACCAACAACTCCTTTGTCTTAACCTTGTCAAGGGCTAGGGCCAAAGTAGGAGCCAAGGAACCAGTAAATGACTTTCCCATTGCCGCCAGCATACCAGCAATCATAGCCTCAGTTTTTGGCTGCCCGGCAAAGCCCTCAAATAAGTTAAAGAAAACATCGGCCTCAGTTTCAGCCAGCACTGCCCGCACACCTTCAACCGGCGGTATTAATGGTATAACATTCACTTCATGCCCCATTTCTATTAGTGCGCTGTGAACTGCTTTAACCTCTTCCAAAACATCCTCTACAGCATCTGCCTCTCCGATTTGGTCATAACGATCAGGTATTGGTTCGTTGTAAATTAATGCAACCTTAAGAGACAAAAGAGTACCTCCCTCCAGCCATGTTAATGATTGTGTTAATCAACTGTTCATAACTCCATCCCAACGCTTGTGACAATAATACGATATCGCCGCTCTTAGGATTAAGCCCCGGTAGCGGATTTACCTCTAAGAAATATGGTCTACCCTCACCATCCACACGATAGTCAATTCGGGCAAAGTCACGAATACCCAGTGTCTGAAAAACGCTAACACTGTTTTCTTCGATTCGGCGCAGTACGCTCGGAGCTAGCTTAGCGGGACATTCATACCGCACCAATTCCCGCCAATTACGTTTAACTTCGAGTGAATAGACAAAATCCGGCGAATCATTAAGAGGAATCACACGCATGATCCCTAAAACAACAGGGGGAGCATTGCCAATCAGCCCAACAGTAATCTCATCTCCAGCTATGTACTGCTCCACCATCATCGGCTGGCAGTAAAGGTTGATTTGGCTCCTCACCAACTCTTTGAGGGCCTGGATACTATTCACTCGTGAGGCATTCCGAATCCCTTTACTGGAACCTTCGTGGAGTGGTTTGACAAAGGCAGGAAAAGGGAAATTTAGCCAATCATATTTCTCCAATTCCGCTATGGTGTTCATCACACACCACTGTGGCGTATCTACACCAGCGGTGGCGACAAGTTGTTTGGTAAGTGCTTTCTCCAAGCAAACAGCCAAAGTAAGAGGATCAGAACCGGTGTAAGGGATATCCAGCATCTCCAAGACTGAAGGAACCTGTGCCTCGCGACTACGATAGTTTCTCAACCCTTCAGAGATGTTGAAAACCAAGTCAGGTTTCTCTTTTTGGACAAGAGTTAAAAACTCCGCTCCCCCACCAAGCCTAACTACATCATGACCGGCAAAACTAATGGCCTTTTCTAAGGCCTCCACGGTCTCCGGAGCGTCATACTCCTCAAAAGCATCATCCGTCAGACCTTGAAGTTGTTCTGCCTGCTGTTTAATATCATAAGTTAGCCCAATTTTCATCACTATACGCTAAAAATGGCCTATACTATAATCACGTCCTTGAGCACTACCTCGCTCATAACACGTGTCTGTGAATTCCCGGGATTGGAATAATGCATAATTTTACCTTGGTAATTGCGCACAATCAGTTCATCCAACGTACGTTCCAGAATATAATCCGGGCTGACTGGAATTTTACCGCCACCATTTGGTAGGTCAATTACATAATTCGGAATGGCTAAACCTGAGGTAAACCCACGCATATTACGGATGATTTCCACTCCGCTTTCCACCGATGTCCAGAAATGCTCTGTTCCCGCCACATCATCGCATTGGAATAAATAGTATGGGCGGACCTTGATACGGAGAAGCGATTGGCACAGCTTAATCTGTGTTTCCACCGAATCATTGATTCCTTTCAACAGCACCGATTGGTTGTTAACGGGAACACCAGCCCTTACGATAAGATCGCATGCCCGAGTGGCTTCAGGTGTTATTTCTCTGGGATGGTTGAAATGAGTGTTTAGCCATATGGGTCCAAACTTGGACAACACATTGCAAAGCTCATCATCAATTCGTTGCGGTAAAACCACCGGCACACGAGTGCCGATGCGGATGATTTCCACATGTGGAATACGTCGAATGCCGGACAGAACCTCTTCCAAGCGCACCGTGGACAATGTCAATGGGTCCCCACCAGATACAATAACATCTCTCACTTCCTTGTGCTGTCTGATATAAGCCAGCATGTTCTCAAACTGCTCAGGGGTGCGGACCCATCCTCCGTATTGCCATTCACGTTTACGTGTGCAATGCCGGCACAGCATGGGACAAATATCCGTTAAAACCATAAGAACGCGGTCGGGATAACGATGCACCAAGCCTGGTACTACGGAATGCTGTTGTTCCGCTAACGGGTCCTCCATGCTTACGCAAGACTTGGAGAGTTCCGCTATGGTAGGGACAGATTGTAGACGGATAGGATCATAAGGGTCGCTTGGTTCTAACAACGACAAATAATAAGGAGTGATTGCAAGCGGATATTTTGCACTTACTGAGCGTATCTGGGCACATTCATTCGAAGTTAAGGGGATAAATTTTAATAATTGTTCAACTGTCGTAACACGATTACGAAACTGCCATCGCCAATCATTCCAACTTTGAGAGGAGTTGCCAAAGAATAATTGACGCTCTTCGGCTACTGCAGAAAGGGGAGGCTCTTCTTCCTCGGATTGAACCGCAGTAGCTATATTGTGGGAAAACTCTTTCTTTTCTTCCCTAAACAGCGTGGCTTGGGGTCTCATAATAAATAAGATTCTCCTATTATTGTTACCTTTTTCAATGTTCGCAATTCATGCAATACCTTTCATGAATCCGCACCGGTTATTATAATAAACTTTATATCAATTGAACTAGTTTTCTGTCAAGCCTAATTACGCATGCTGCAGGATAATAAATTGCCTTTTCTAAAATAATTTTTGGCATGCCGAAACGAGCCGAAACAACAAGCGGTTTATTAGCCTTCTTGTGGTAATAACTCTATTTTGTTTATGCCCTGGTTTTGTTCACGCCGCGGATGAATCAACATCAACACTATCATAAGGACCATCATAGTATTACGTATAACCAATGCGTTAACTGGGACCTGTTGCCCATCCGCTAACCAATAATAATTCAGCGGGAAGATATACTGAGTTAAAGCTAAGGCTAATAGGAAACTACTCCAACCAACCAAACGATATTTCCCACTAAACAGTGGAACTAGGGGGCATATCCAGAGAATAAACTGCGGAGAGAAAACTTTACTGGTAATAATAAACACCGCAATGGCAACAAAAGTGTAATGAATAATATCAGCTGTCGCTTTTTCCGAAAGCAGTTGTGGAAAATTCGAGTCTCTGTCATGTTGGGCACGAAAGAAATAAAGCAAATAAACCAAAAAAAACACCGTTGCCATAATAACAAAGGAGATGCTCGACATCACTCCACCCAATGGCGAAGAAATATCAAAAGACATGGGGCCTTGTACCGTCGTGGCAGTTACCAGCCCCAGAGAATCCCCAAGGAGCAGGATTGAGGAATATAAACTCTCCAGTTGAATGGCACGTGCGCTTTGAACTGTTATCGAATTGATAAACCCTTCAGCACCCAGTATCAGCGCCGGCCCAGCAATCAGGCCCAGAGTAAGCACCCCCACCACCATTGAAGGCTCGAGTTGTTTCCATCCATAGCGCTTCCACTGGTAGATGATAAACAACGGAGCCAGTACCGCCGGAAAAAGCTTGGTCATAATACCAACAACAAGCACTACCCAAGCCAGTTCATATTTCCCCCGGCAGAAAAAATAGAGCACCGCTAGAGTAATCACCGCCGGTGCCATATCAAAGCGCTGCACGGAAATCGCTCCATTAATAAGGATTATCAGCGTATAGCATATTAAAGCCACCAAAACAGACTTTTTTAGTTGCTTGGCAAGCCCAATAATCAACCATATTCCAGCCAAGTTGAATAGCATCATTTCAACCGCAAAAGCGGTGAAATATCCTTCTATACTCTGCACAAATAACGATGGAATGAAGAAAATCAACATGGCGATTGGAGTATATTCCACCTTGAAGGCAGGATAATCCCGATAAGGAATCAATCCTTCTTTCATTTTGGTAGCATAACTGTAATATAATTCCGTATCGGCACCGACATGAGGAAAAACGCGCATGAAAATCAGAATATGTAACAGGCAAAACACCGTTCCTAAGAGTATCGTTTTCCAACGACCAGAATCTATTAACCATAACTTAAATCTATCCGTAAACAATCTAAGTTGGCTAGACATCGGTATTACCTTCCCAATTGATGCATTGCGACAAACCACTCATTGATAAAGTCGGGATACTCTCAGTATTGCTTCTCCATGGATTTTGTGGATTCACAGGGACTTCAGGGTATGACACCGCAGATTGAGCAAAAAATACTACTCCCCAAAGTAATAAAGGAATTGAAATGTATACCAAAGCTTTGGATGAGATTTTGTCCAACCATACTACCGACAACAAAAGCAACGGAAGAAGTCCCGGCAAAACATATCTGGCCGGAATGATGAAAGGCATACCAAAAAGGTCCGCACGCGCTGTCCATTCATATGTTAGATACAAAACAAAAACAGCGGTTACCCACCCTCCCAAAAGCAACAGTACTTCGTTGCTAAAATACTTTTGGCTTGGATTGGCGTTAAAGCGAAGTTCCCAAACCAAAGCCGCCAAACCAGGAATAAGCAGCGGAAACCCCACCAACCATGCCACCAGTCCTTGCTTAATATTCTGCCCAATGAATATGGTGTTAAAACTAACCGGCAGTGTATTGTATTGAAAGCCGTAGCTGAATACGGAGCCGAACACTGCCTTTTGGTATAAAAGAAGTCCTGTTAAAGGAATAAAAAGGCCTAGAAAAAACCATAACGGAGTCCATGCAACTTCGCTCCTTCTCCCAATCAATCTCAAACGAATTTGGAGGTAAATAAAGTGAGAAATAAAAAGCCCGGCAATCCAAACATTAGCGTAACTGGCCCAAACGCCCCATCCTATCCCCAGCCCGGCCAGTGCAAGTAGCACCGCCTTCGCTTTTGAGCCAAGCTCTTCACGACGCAATAAATAATAAATATACAATCCCCCACCAATACCAATAAAAGAAGCTATGGCAAACGTATCGGCGTAAGTACGCTGAAACATAGCCAACGCCACCGGAGAAACAAGCCATAATAGCGCACCTAGGCAAGCTACCAATTCCCCCTTAAGCTGTTTTAATAGTAAATATATTACGATTGTCATGCCAATCGCTAATAAACAGTTGCCAAGAAAAGAAGCGTGAAGAAAATGGAACGGGAGCAAGAAAAAGACATACCCCGGGGCATCGATATACCCCCATCTTTGCGTATCGATCCGTTGATACCAATCCAAGCTACCACCGTTGTCAATAGCTTCCTGGTTCTGTTTGTCAAAGGTATCACTGTCTATAGTCAAATTGCCACTGGCGATATTTTGTACAGCATATTGTACCGACCAATCCCTGCCTTCCTTGATGTGTTGTGGCATAAACAGAGCCAATAAAAAAGAAAGCAACAACCCAACCGCTACCAACCCGCGATACAGACGAGGACGGGAAAGATGGCTGGTATTCTTTGGCCAAAACATTTGTTAACTACAATTCCTTGCGCTTTAGGTTCAACCACGCCCCAAATACGCTGAGAGCAATCAATAGTATCGTCAATATCAGTGTAATCCACTCGGCATTTCCTGCGGTTCCTAAAACCAACCGATTCCCCCAATTAATAAGACCGCCTGGCAAGAAATGACCGACATTGGGGATAATAGAAAGAATCGCTACCGCTAGAATTACTGAAATTGACAGTCCGCCCGCTGCTAATTGATTCCTGAATAAGCTGGAAAAAAACAGTGTTACCGCTAAACTGAAAATCAAAAAAACTGCCATTAATATCATTTGAAATAAAAAGCCCCATACGTATACGTCGCCAAACAACACCCGTGTGAAAACAGCGCAAACAAGCGAGCCTATAAGCAATCCCAAAAGCAGGTTCATTCCCTCCGCTGCCAACTTAGCCACAATAAATGATAAACGTGAAACAGGTTTGGAAAGCAGTTAAGCAGCTGTTCCGCTTTCTATTTCTTTGGCAATAGCTCCCATAGCTACTAATATTGCAATCAAGACCCCAAATTGAGAAATATTTGAAGCATAACTGACCAAGGCATCCCCTGAAACGGCTGGCGGCATATCAATGACAATTCCCTCTGTTTCAGGCAAAGCATTCATTAAGTCCGGCAAATATTTAATCATGGCCGGCGACATAAGGGCAAAAAGCAAAAAAACAATCGCCACAATAATTACTTTGTTTGTTCGAAACTGTTCCTTTATTTCTTTACGTAGTAAAACAGCCAAGCCCATCATGAATGGCTACCTCCTTCCACCAAATGTACAAATATATCCTCCAAGCTTGGCATCGTCATTTCATAACGAACAAGACTCATCCGCTGTGTCGCAATCAACTTAGGTAATTCAAGTTTTGCCGCCTGTACATCTCCAGCTTGAACACGCAACCCAACAACATTGTTTATAGTCAATTTCTCCACTTTTTTAACCCACGGTTGCTGCTCAAGAATCGAGCTCAATTCCGCTGGTTCTTCATCAAACTCCAAATCAAATGAGGATAAAGCGAATCTCTTACGCAACGCCTCAACAGTTGAGACTGTTATCAGTTTGCCCTTGTCTACGACGGCTAGACTGTCACACACTCGTTCTGCGTCTGAAAGTATATGGGTCGACATAAATACAGTGGAGTGTTCTTTGAGACTAAGAATTAAATTCAAAACATTACGTCGCCCCATCGGATCAAGCGCTGAACATGGTTCATCCAAGAATAAAACTTTAGGCCGATTCATAAGTGCCTGCGCCAAACCTAAGCGCTGTTTCATACCGCGGGAATAGCCCCCGATTTTGCGCATGCCGGCCTTTCTTAAGCCAACTAATTCTAATAACTCAAAACTGCGAGACCGGTTGACTTCTTGAGAAAGGCCTTGTAACTCCCCCACAAGCTGTAAAAATTCTAACCCCGTCATCCAATTATAGAAATTAGGGACATCCGGCAGATAACCGATTTGGCTTCTCATTTCCGGCGCATCAGGAACAACTGCTTTTTCATTCACCCAAATACGCCCTTCTGTGGGAGTACTCATGCCCATCATGAGTTTAACCGTAGTGGTCTTACCAGCGCCATTTGGCCCAAGAAATCCAAAAATCTTATTCTCAGGTATTTCAAGGGTAAGACTATCAAGTGCGGTAACCGCGCCATAGCGTTTGGTTAGATTCTCACATTTGATTGCAATCACACAATACCTCCTAAACAGTAGGTTGCCTTATGACCATTCGTCATCATCGATTTTGCTTGAATCAACAGTGGGACCATCAGAACGCCCGACAAGAAAATATATAATTGGGCCGATTGTACTGCAAAGCAGAATAACCAAAACCCAAATTATTTTTTTGTTGCCGCGGACATGCTCTCTGCGGAATAAATCCAGCAATGCCCAAATTGCTAGCCCCATCTCAATAATTACGGCTAGGATTATCACTAGGATTATCCCCGGTGACATTCCGGTTAGCGGTGTTGCAATATCAGGCATATACGTCCTCCCACAGTATTCATTTTTCCTTCTTCAATTAGCTACGTTTTTATCACTGCAAATACATTATTGTTACTTTAATGAATTTGCCATATCCGCTTGTTAATTTTAGGGATATGCTTCAGCAAACCTCGAACTTGGCAAAGTACGGACTGAGTGCCCTGTAGGTCTCGGCAATCGCCTCATTGATGACCTTGGTATTGGCGATTACCGGCATGAAGTTGGTATCGCCATTCCAACGCGGAACGATATGAGTATGGATATGATAATCAACGCCTGCCCCTGCGACACGACCAATATTCATCCCAATATTGAAACCCTGGCAACGAAACACCTCTCTGAGAATTTTCTCACACTGCGCAACTATGGCAAAATGCTCATTGCGTTCTTCCTCATCCAGCCCTTCCAGCGCTCCACAATGACGCAACGGAGCCACCATTATATGTCCCGCGTTGTATGGGTAGCGATTCATAATCACAAAATTATACTTGCCACGATAAAGAATTAAGCTAGGTTCATCATCATTTAGCGCGGGATAGTAACACAGGATACAATCTCCTTCTTTTTTCTCCGTCGTCTCCTGTTTAATGTATTGGATTCGCCAAGGAGCAAATTGATATTCCACTTCAAATCCTCCCCACTAATTATCGCCCATTGCTGAAAACTTAAACCCCATATTAAAAGACTTTGGGGCCCTGTTGTTTTCACGATACCCAAATAACTTAAGCTTAATATCTTTAGTACTTTAGGCAACAAAAAACAGGAGTCGTGGTTTTCACCACGCTCTCTCTCCCCACAATAACCCCTCTTCGGTTATTAAAGCGACAGCAACTGTCAAAGTGTACCACTAGCCAACTTGATTGTTCAAGGAATTAAGAGGCTAAAAACCTGTGTCATTTTGTGCCGGAATGACAAGGCCCTCCACAGATGCCAAGTTCCTAAATTCCGCACTAATTAGGAGCCGTTGACAAAGCCCTTGTTTTACAAGATTTGTTTGATTAGTTGCAACTCAAAGGAGTGTTGTTTTTAATAATGGTCGGTCTATTTCTCTGAAAAGCTATAAAAACAACTACGTGCGTCTCTCTACAATACTTTTTGTTTCAATCCACGCACCTACGAGGGGTGCGACGTTTTATCCTTGAACACATTGCCCAGTTTTATCAGAAACCTGACCGTTGCCGAGTTCTTAACACCTTGGATAATGCCTTGGTTTTGCGTGTTGAGCAGATTCATGGTCGGTTTAACGCTACATTACTCTCACCGAAATAGTCATCTGTATACTGATGATGTGTCAGCACACCAACCTTATCAAGCTCAATGGCCGCCTTTGTCCCATTGGAATATGAGTACTGCAGATAGGCCACGCCATTACGATCAACTATCTGGCAACGCTACGGTGGAAGAGGATAAAAACCCACAATATCGCCTGCCCTATCCTCTAATGGCACAATAAATGCAGCGTTGTTAATCGATAGAATCGTGGCCAAGATGTAAATGAATTTCGATAATGTCATGAATGGATTCGGGCTGAACTGCAGCATGGTTTCCAATGACGGCCACGTACTTCCGGCAAGAATTTGCTACAGTGCGAGGCAAAACTGTGGATGGTAGCCCTGATGATTTCCATTTCATAGATTTTCTCAGGCGTTGTGGACCACAATGGGCTATAGCCTGTGATCAGGCGGAATAACGCATCCGCTTCTTGGCTACGTTTCAATCGTTTGAAAACGCTATCTAATAATCCCATGTTTTAACCCTCATTGATTAAGCTTTTAATGAATATAAATGCTTGATAACAAGTGTTTACACGTGTTATAATACGTTGCCCTAAATGGAAGTACGCCGAGAAGAGAACTGAACTAATAAGAAAGCTAAGAAAAGGTGGATGGGTCGTAGTGGCAGGGGGAAAACATGGCAAAGCCGTTCATCTTGATAAAACATATATCATTACAGTTCCGCATGGCAGTAATATTGATGAATGGACTGCAAAAGCGATTCTAAAGGACGCTGGGTTGCTATAAATGCATAAAAAAAGGAGTGCTGAAATGAAATACGTTTATCCCGCTATATTTACGCCGGTAAAAGAAGGTGGCTATAGTGTAAGTGTCCCTGATGTTAAAGGATGCCATACTTGCGGAGACACTCTTGCCGAAGCTATTGAAATGGCGGAGGATGCTTTAGCAATGTGCTTAGACCACGCAGAAAGTATAAACTTAGCGATCCCCGCTGCATCTGTTGCTATACCTCATAAATTTCCACAGTTTGTTAATATGATACTGGCAGATACAGACGCATATCGAAAGCTGAATAGCAAGCGCTCTGTAAACAAAACTCTCACGTTACCAGCATGGCTTAATTATCGTGCTGAAGCTGCTAATATCAACTTTTCTAAGGCGCTACAAAAAGCACTAAAAGAAGAATTGCAATTGGTTTAATATCACTCGTTTTTCAGCATGTCGCCAATTTCGCTATAATACTTTTGGCTGGTGTTATATATAAATCCCAAAATATTTTTCAAAATACGCATAAATAGGCATAAAACCTATTGACATTCTTATCCTTATACGGTGTTATATAATCACGATAGAAAGTGACTATCGAATATAAGCAGGGGGGAAGGAAGTGGGAAAAGAAATGACAAATGCGCAATGGAACGCGATACTCGAAAATCTCGCAAAGCAGATTGAGGAAACCGCAAAAGACCCAAAGCAAGCGGCAAAAATCGTCAGAGATGCGAAAAAACCAAACAAACAAAATAGGCTCCCCAGTCTGAGCAACAAGAGAGCCTAGAAACCAAGAGAGAGAAGCGGGAACCCTGCCTCTGGTTCTCTTCCCCACCGCACCAAATGATACCACATATTGCAGGGAAATAAAAGATTGAGTTATTAATTATGCCGTTCACAAAAGAAAATGCTTCTTCCGCCGGTAAGATAGGCGGAGTCAAAGGTATGGCTGTCCGATGGGGCGACAAAGACCCCGCTACTGTGCGAAATGTCAAAATGATGACCACTCTAACACAGTATGAAACGGACGAAATAACCGCCAAGGCTCGGGCGATCGGATTGTCCCGCACCGAACTCATCGTCCGAGCTTGCAGAGCATATAATCCATAACTTGCTGTCATTTGGATATTCTCTGTGTAATTTCTCTTGCGTTTCAATCCACGCACCCACAAGGGGTGCGACATAACTGCCGATAAGTTTTGTTTCGGCGATGGTGTTTCAATCCACGCACCCACAAGGGGTGCGACGCCAGTGATGATGACTAATGCCATGACAGGCGGTGTTTCAATCCACGCACCCACAAGGGGTGCGACACATCATGTACGATAAGTTTTGATTATTAGGCGGTTTCAATCCACGCACCCACAAGGGGTGCGACAAACCTCGCTACAAGGCTGGCGATATCTGCTACGTGTTTCAATCCACGCACCCACAAGGGGTGCGACTCCAGCATCATATGCGATAACCCTATGCACACCAACTGGTTTCAATCCACGCACCCACAAGGGGTGCGACTATATTAAAAGATTTGGGGGGTAAAATGAACAAGGTTTCAATCCACGCACCCACAAGGGGTGCGACTATTGTGCAACATTTTACAGTTCGCACAATATATGTTTCAATCCACGCACCCACAAGGGGTGCGACGCCCCTGATACCTATGACACTCCGGAAAGGATTGCGTTTCAATCCACGCACCCACAAGGGGTGCGACATTTTCAGCGGAATTTGGGACGCCATCCATACCAAGTTTCAATCCACGCACCCACAAGGGGTGCGACATATACTCTTCATGGTTTTACCGGCTGCTTGCTTGTTTCAATCCACGCACCCACAAGGGGTGCGACGCTCATCCTCTTCGACATACGCATGCTGGCACTGTGTTTCAATCCACGCACCCACAAGGGGTGCGACTATAAGATAACTCCAATTTGCCCTTTAAACGTAGTTTCAATCCACGCACCCACAAGGGGTGCGACTCCATAGCTAGGTAGACAGAGCTAAAATGCTCCGTGTTTCAATCCACGCACCCACAAGGGGTGCGACATTTTTGCCCTGATGCAGAGGGTGCAGTGACTAAAGTTTCAATCCACGCACCCACAAGGGGTGCGACACCTGAAAGCGGCTATTTTAGATGCGATTGATGAGTTTCAATCCACGCACCCACAAGGGGTGCGACTAGCTACAAGGCCCCCGCCACCGATAAGGCTCATGTTTCAATCCACGCACCCACAAGGGGTGCGACATTTTTGGGCTTCGGTATATATCTGGCTGAGTGGGTTTCAATCCACGCACCCACAAGGGGTGCGACCTCAGCAGGATACAAGTGTCGATATTGGGCATGTCGTTTCAATCCACGCACCCACAAGGGGTGCGACTAGCTAACGTTGCGAGTATTTGTGATAACTCGTAGTTTCAATCCACGCACCCACAAGGGGTGCGAC
>JGI24702J35022_10000823_pt1 | contig 19202 bp, 11 predicted proteins | sample TergutTh196P4_FD_35022 | JGI IMG/M metagenome (IMG submission 35022)
ACGCCTTCGAAATGGCCTGCGAACAGTGATAGCCGTGATGGTCGCACTCAAAGTTAAACCATTTTCGTAACCGTTTCGGAATCCGGCGCAACAAAAACGCCCACCAGCCGTTCAAAAAAGAATACCGCTCGTCGACGGCCTTCTGCATGTTTTGCACGGCATTGATTTTGACCGGAATCGTCGTATCAGCCCGAAACACGTCCATCGTTTCCGTTNCGTAATTATCAATCGGAAAGAGTCGACCGCCGATGAACTCCCACATGCTCGTCTGCGCGCCGGCGGTTTTTCGTAACGTGCCGACCGCCGCGCAACAGGAAAAGCTGAACGTTTCGCTCGACGTGTTCGTCCATGAAGCGACGCCGCCGCCGGCCAGCCAGTAAAGATCGACCGACGTGTCGCCGCCCGACGGCGTTTGATGAAGCATCCAATATCCGTTACAACATTGTGCCCCATAAGACGTGTTCGGCAAATAGGGCAGCTTAAAGACGGTCATGGAGGATTCCTGTTTATCGAACACAATCACCTTGATGCCCGTGATGGTCGATCCGGATATTTCAGGCGTTCCCGTTACATCAATCCGATTGCTGTGACACGAGAACAAAATCACGTTTCCGCAATCCTGCGCGACGGCTTGAGGCATGTTCGAACCGTCGCCCATGGAGTTATGAAGTTTAACGACCGTGAACGAATCGACGACGACCCATTCGACGGGTATTGAATCCGGATCGTCGAAATTCAGTTGTTCGACATCGACATGCCAACCGTAGCAATCGTAGGTCGTCACCATCCAATCGGCGTTGCATTCCACGGCGGAAACGACGCAATTATAGTCGTTGTTCAGGCATGTATTTTCCGTTCCGGCAATTGTTCCATCGCAGTTGTTTTTCCACGGCTCTTTATCGTAACTGAATTCACCGACAACTTTTGTGTGACATGTGATGCCCTCGTAGACGATGGAACTTGTCGCCCATAAATTCTGTAACGCGAGATAATGATGTTGCGCATACGCCTCGGCCTTCGAACCGCCGCCCGGTTTGCAACACGCCTTCCGCGCACCCGACGGTAGGGAGTGGTTCACCCGAATAATTGTCCTCGCCCAATTTCGTTCGCAGAACAATCTGGGCAACGGCATTCGAGGCTTTCCCTGTCGGCGGTAACGTCATCGGACACCTCCGGCGTAAATCGTTGTCGTTCGTTCCTTGCCGAAAGAATACTGAATTCTCGTAATGATCGTCTCCGGATGATGTGTAAAATCAGCATCCTGATATTCCGAAATTATCGTTCCGATAAAATGACCGACCAGCCACTCGCCGCGCAACGGAATTACCGCTCGCGGTTGCCGTCCGTGCTTCGCCATCAACGCCGCCATCTGTATCGTCAACAAGGGAAGATCGTTACGGCCTATCTGGGTTTCTATGTTGATTTTTTATAATCCGGGAGTGATGCGGCTTTGTCTTTTATATAAAAGTACGAAAAATCCAATGGATCAGTCAGTTCAGGCAGCTTATTGGCAGAGCATGGTATAGAACAAAATTGGTCGAATCCGCCCCTTCGGAACGTCTTGATTTTATCGCCCAAGTACCGTGTGATTTCCGGCTCTGCAATCTAACTTGCCTTACAAAATTTTTCGCTTTGCTTCCGGCAGTTTGAGCAGTTCCCGGCGGCAGAGTTCATAGAGGCGTTGCATCGTTTTGAGCGACAGCGTTTCCGCACGAGTGTTGGCATCGAATTGCATTTCGTCCATCATTTCGTCGATCCGCGACTTCGGAATCGTGTATTTGAACGCACTGCACAGTTCCGCTCGCAGAAACTTGCGACGATGAAAGAAAATCGCCCGGCAAAATTCGTTGAAAAACTTCAAGTCGGGAATTTTGTTGCGCCGCTTTTCGTCCAAAAACAGGCGAACGATGGCGGAATCGACCTTCGGTCTCGGCCAAAAAACGCTCGGCGGCATAATGCGGACAATTTCGGTCCGGCATTGCGATTGAAGCCAAAGAGCAAGGGATCCCCAATCCTTGGTGCCGGGATTGGCAACGATTCGATCTGCGAGCTCCTTCTGAATCGTGACGCAACAAAGTTCCGGCGGCGTGTCGGTCAACATTAGGTTGGAAATCAGCGGCGTTGCGATATTGTACGGCAAATTGGCAACGAGTTTGAACCGCCGCTTTTCGCCGTCGGGTCCCGGCTTGGCGAGTTCTTCCTTGACGAGTTCCATCACTTCGGGCCGCAGACGGTTTTTGTTCTGGAGAACGTCCATTTTGAGGAATCGGATATTCTCGCGGCCAAAGAGTTCCTGCCGGGCGAGTTCCTGCATAACGGGATCGAGTTCGATCGTAATGACGACCGCCGCTTTCTCGGCCATTGGAGCGGTCAGCGAACCGCTGCCGGTGCCGACTTCGAGAATGACATCGTGAGGCTCGATGTTCCCCGATTCGTGGAGGAGTCGCAGAAGATTCAGGTCGATCAGGAAGTTCTGTCCGAGGCGTGACTGTGGACGCAGTCCCATCGCTTCGAACTTCTTCATCAGGTAGGTGCGGGTTTGTTGCAAGGAAGGGAGCAGAAAAAAGGAAAAGGGAAAAGGGAAAAGACAGTATAGGCGAAAGCGTTTTTTTCGCAACAGGTCGTTAGCCGTAGCGGCCCCTGCCGCGCATGTACCCAGACATGCTCAGTATAACGCCGATTCACGGACATTCAAGGGCAGTGTCCGTCTCGTTTTGAGCGTGTTGACATTAATCTTGACACATTTTTACCGAATCGTTACCATAAATCGTAGTTTCACTCGGTTTTTACAGTTTGCAAAAGTCCTGTCAATAACTTTTGTGGCCGTAAGATGAAATTGAAATGACAATAGAGAGTTTTCCAAATCTGTGTCCTATTGAAAACACTAACCGCCAATTGTCAATGGAGACAAATTGGTACGCTACCCGAGAACTGTGCTTGTCCACGTTTTTTGTTGTGCTGTCCTTGTTCAGATTCTTTGAAAGGCTTTGAAAATCACAAATCCTCACGGTAACGCTTGGAATCCGTGGGTCCTCAGGCAGAATGTTTATGTGACCTCATTCAAGTTGGCGTGCTTAATTGTATCGGAAATATCGCAATTGCGCCGTTCTGAGTCAGACAATCAATGCGACCGAGATAGGTGGCGAACACAAATACGTGTCCACTCAAATTGAGCAACCATCTCTAGAATCATGTACACATCAATTATCATGGGGATCACACTCCTTGCTATTTTTTTATATGCATTTTATTTACTTACTCAATGGGCGGAAAAAGATCAGGAGAATTATATTATTCCAAACATCTGCAATATGATTGAAAGAGAAAGGAATCAACGCCCTGTTGGTCCGATTGTCGGACAGTCAATGATAAAAGGATTGATAGGAGAAAACAATAGCTTATGGCGGCTCTACCCTGCGATTTATCAAATACAGCAAGATGGCTTATATGTCGAATTGACGACCGGCAGAAAATCATTTCCTTGGTTGCGCAAAAGATCATGTGTGTTGCCGTGGACTCGATTACTTATGAAGAATAGAGTTCTTCCACAATTATTTCTACCGTTATTTTGGATGTGGACAGAGGAGGGGCATGTACTTGAGATTACGATTGATGGATATGATTGCCACCTGTATCTTCCTTTTCCACTGTGTGCTTGTCCAAGAACCTTGAATGATGCTGAAAGCGATCGAGTTATGACCTTAATAATGCCGTCTTGAGCGAAATAAAGTACGAATTTGACAGCAACCAACAACAGGTTCGGCTCTGCCAGTCATTCACCGGAACGGTCAACACGTCTGTAACGTCGTACATTCAGTACGGTTACTCCGGCATTGCGGACGGTGTGCGGCTTGTTCGGCGAGAGTTTCACCGCTCCGATCGGTCGAACCGTCGTCAGTGCAAGGGACCTCAAAGTCCGAAAGAGTTTGTGTAACAACGGAATTCGAACAGGAACGGAGGCGTTTCTCCGCATTGTAAACGGGAATCACTATGGAAGCTTTCAGCGTATGGTTTGTGCCGTCATCGTTATGCGGACTTTCGTTTCAATAATTCGAGGGGAATTTGTTCGGGTGTTATGATCTTGACGGTTTCCGGACAGACACGGCATTCGGCGACGGCCGCCCGCCGTAAATGTTCGAGAATGTCATTCGCCGAAACACTTGGTTCGAGTGGTCTGTACGATAATACGCTTTTCCAGGCGTCGTCGAGAACACCTTCACGAACGCCCTCCGTCATGCAGGCAAGGACGGAACACTTATAGAGTCGGTTGCCGGCGAGCGAAGCGCAAAATTTCGAGCCGCAAACCTTCCATGCCTTTTCGGCATCGCCGTCGAAAGGAATCGGACGGCCTTCGTCATTCTCGCGGTGTTGATACGACCAGTCGCGGTAACTGTCTCTGACGGTATACGGAATTTTCGCCGCATCCAATCGTTTTAATCCGTTACGAAAAAGAGTCTCATTTTTTTCGTCGTTGCAATGTTTCGAGAGACTGACATGGATTCGCGTCGTCCGAATCGCATCAAGAACCTTGTCGGAAACCCTGGAAAACAAGAGTCCGTTTGAAACCAAGCGGAGCACCGAACGGTTCCAAATCCGTTTGCTTTCGAGAATGACGCGGTCCAACTCCGGATGCAGGAGCGGTTCTCCGCCGAGCAGGTTGACTTCTTCCGGCGCGATCTTTTCGTTCCAACAATCGAACCATTCGCTTAATTCTGTAACGGAAACATAACCGGATCGGTACGGACTCAGGTGCGAGCAATGCCCGCAACGAAGATTGCATCCCTTGCATATATCGACTTCCAGATGACGGAGTCGGACCCGTCCGTCGCCGTCGATTCCGTAATGCCGTCTGTTTTCGGCAATTCGTACGTAATCGCTCAGGCCGACACCCATGCGACCGGCTTGAAACAGTCCTTCGAGGCGGAGCCAGCCTCTTTTCAGTTCCTTGGCGATTTTATCGAGTCTCATCTTGCGTTTCGACGGACGGGGTGAATTTCGGATGGGAATTGTAGACGGTCCATCCGAACAGTTTCAGATAAGTTCTTTTTTTTGTTGCGCGAAAACTGACGATTGCCTTCGCCAGAAATTTCAACAGTCTTGGAAAGGAACGACAGTATTCCCGGCGGGCATCGACGTAGAACGGCGTTTCACGCTGGCATTCCCAATAAAGTTTCCGAAACGGATGAAAGCAACTCATCCGCCAGGGTTTTTCCCCTCCGAAATGGACGATGTTCGGCGAGACCGTTTCTTCACGAATTTGCTCCTCCGTGTAAACGCTGAAGAATCCGATTCGTTCGAAATGTTCATGGGCTTCATGGCAGTAATTAACGTTCCAGCGATATGGTACGAAAACGGTTTTTCCATGAAAGGCCAGGTTCAGGAGGTCTTGATCCAAAAAACTCAATTGACCGGCCAATTCTTCGCCGCGTCGGAGAATCTTTTCCTCCATACCGTCCTCGCGGTATTTGTCGAGATTGAACAAAATCATCCCGGCGTTGAAATACAGTCCGTCCAGGTTCAGGTACGAAAATATCTTTGCAGCGGCGTTTCCTTCGGCGACGGCGGCGGCATAGTTGCCCGCCAGGTTGGTTTCCCACAATGGCGCGAGGCTCGTCCGCACAATCATGTCGCAATCGAGATACAGAATTTTTGAAACATTTTTCGGAAGGACGCTTCCCATGACGAGACGGAGATACGTGGCGTAGGAACGTCGCCAGGCCGGCCATCGGGTGAATACTTCATCGTCGACGTCGATGATTCGGATTTCGCAACAAAAAGTCCGTTCCATTCCGACGAATCTCCGGCGGGTTTCCGCACACAAACGGTCGGCGAGGATGTAAACAACGTGTTCCTCGTCGTTGCCGCGATGCTTGCGGACGGATGCGATCAAAGCCGCCGCATGGGGGGCGTAGCGGTCATTACAGGCGATGCAGATATTGATTTTCATCCAAACGGTTTACGCCGTTCGTCGGGCGTCGAATTGGTTCAATTTATTGTACAGAGTCTTGAGACTGATGCCGAGTTCGTCGGCGGCCTTGACCTTGTTGCCGTCGTTTCGGACTAAAGCGGCGTTGATGGCGCGCATTTCCATATCGCGCAAGGTCGTCGAATCTTCGGGAAGCGACGGATCGAACGACATCAAGTCGGCGACCGAACCGTTGATCGGAATGCAGACGGCGGAGTCCGTCGATTTGCTTACGACGGGTCGGGCAGGTTTTTGTACCTTAATTCTTTCCGGGTTCGGTCCCGTTTCGATGCGAGGTTTGAGTGCTTGCGGCAACGAGTCGACGCCGACGGGCGGTTTTTCGCACAAAATCAAGGCGTGTTCGATCGTGTTCGCCAACTGCCTGACGTTTCCCGGCCAATCGTACTGTTCGAACAACTTGAAAGCGTCTCGGGTCAACAGTTTTTCGCCGTCCTTGCCGCCCTTGGCACCGGGAAATCGTTTCGCCAAATGGACGATCAATTCCGACAAATCCTCGATGCGTTCCCGGAGCGGCGGCAAATGAATTTCGAACGTGTTGACTCGGAACCAGAGGTCTTCACGGAATTCGCCGCTTCGGACCATCGACTCCAGATTTCGCAACGTTGCGCAAACGACGCGGACATTGCAGGTCGTCGACGTGTTTTCGCCGATGCGTCGCACTTCGCCGCTTTCGAGAAATCGTAACAGTTTCGCCTGCACGCCTTTGGGCAGTTCGCCGATTTCGTCCAAAAACAGCGTGCCGCCGTTGGCGACTTCCAACAGTCCGGTGCGATTGGCGTCGGCGCCCGTAAAACTGCCTTTGCGGTGTCCGAACAGTTCGCTCTCAATCAGGCTTTCGGGCAACGCACCGCAGTTGATCGCAACAAACGGTTTTTCGCAACGAAAACTTTGATCGTGTATCGCTCTCGCCGCCAATTCCTTGCCGGTGCCCGTTTCGCCGAGGAGAACGACGGTCGATTCCGTTTTCGCCACCCTGTCGATCAGCCGACGAACCTGTTGCATCGGCGAAGAACTCCCAATCAATCTTTGTTCGCCCTCGATTCGCCGAAGTTGGTTTTTGATTGCGATGTTCGTTTTCTTCAGGTCGCGTTTCTCGGCGATTCGTCGCAACAATAATTCAATATCGACGATTTTATACGGTTTCGTCAGATAATCCGACACGCCCTTGCGAATCGCTTCGACGGCGGTTTCGAAGGAACCTTTACCGGTCAAAATCGCGGTGTCGGCGTCGGGATTCAGTTCCATCGCCTGTTCGATGACTTCGAGTCCTCCGGCACCCGGCATATCGAGGTCGACGATCAGAACATCAAACCTTTCACTCTTTATCCGCTCGATGGCCGCGAGGCCGTCGCCGCAAATCGTAACGGAATGTCCGAGACGGCGGAGTTCCGTCTCCATCACTTCGCGGATCTTCGTTTCGTCGTCGGCAAAGAGAAGTTTCATGGTTGTTTCGTTTTCAGTTTTCAGTTGCCAGTTTTCAGTTGCCAGATTCTGATAACGGAAAACTGACGACTGAAAACTCCCGTTAGGAACCGGGTGCAAAACATTCGGGGACTACGGCGGAGTACCGCCTGCGTCCCCGGCTCTTTGTAAATGTTATTTTGACGCGACTGCTTAGGCGGTTTTTCGTTTGACCAATCGTTTTCTTTTTTGCGGTTGTTCGAATGGCAGCGTTTCCGTAACGGGTTCTTCTTCGGTAACGTAGAGTGATAACGGACGGTATTCGTCGTCGTCCCATGTGTCGAAAACCGTTTCGGCAACGGGAACCTCTTTTTCGTCCCGATTCCAGGTCCACCAAACCAATGCGGCGGGAAGCATGACCAATGATGTAAACGTACAGGAAGTTACACCGATGACCAGTACGCGGCCCAGACTCTGCAAGCCGCGATGCGAGGCGATCATCATACTGCCGAATCCGATGATCGTCGTCAGCGTCGTAATCAATATCGACGTCGGCGTCGAGGCGGCGAATCGGAACCGGCCTTTTTGTTTCCGAAATTCGTGAATGACGTGGACGCCGTCGTCGATGCCGATACCCAATATCAGCGGCAGTACGATCATGTTCGCCGGGTTGAGCGGTACGTCGAGCCAGCCGAGGATTCCGAACATCACGCCCAGCCCGGCCAACATCGGCGTCAGACTCAGGAATACGTCTTTCACGTTACGGAAATCAATGTACAGGAACGCCACGATGGCGAGGAAAGCGTAGAGACCGGCCATTTTGTATCCGTACAACATTTGGTGCGACGCTTCGTAGGTTTGTAGCGGACCGCCGGTCGCATGAGGATCGACGCTCCGAACCGCCGTGACGAATTTTTCCATTTCGTCCATATTCCAAATGTTCGCCGTGGTGTAAATCCGCATCAAGTGTTTGCCGCCCTTACCGACGAAACGTTCAACCAGCGAATCCGGCAGGTCGTGAAGCGTCGGCGGTTCGATGACGGCCATCGTTTTAAGCGTTTGAAGGCGTGTGAGCAGATCACCGGCCACGGCGCTTTGATACTGTGTCGTTCGTGACAGATATTCGTTACGACTCATTCGCCGCAGGTTTTCCCGGACCTCGGCGAGGCGGCGCGGAACGTCCTGCAATTGTTCGCCGAGATTTTCCACTGATTCCGGTAACGGCATTCCGGCCAGTTGCTGAGTCATCATTCGCACCGGACTCATCGGATTGGCGAACATTTCCTGTAACCGTTGAATGGCGGTTCCGATCCGGTCGGGTTCGGCAACGCCGATTTCCGGCGGGCGCTCCGGGAGTCCTTCCAGCCGCTTGGCGAGGGATTCGATGATTGGAGTTTTCTCTGCGTCCGGACCGGGAAACCATGAAACGATTTCCTCGATCGTCAGTTCAGGATATTTGTCGGCGAACTCCTTTTTTCTTGCGAGGAGTTCTTCGCGCGTATCGGCAATCGACAAGGCGTACCAGACGTTTTTGCCGCCCTTGTCGACTTCCATATCGAGCAGTTTGCGTTCGAGTTCGACGCTCTCGATTCCTTCCGGCTGCATATTGAGCAGGTTGTGATCGTACCAGACTTTCGGAATGCCGCAAAAGAGAAACAACACACCGGCTGCCGTTACGACAAATGTCGTTGCCGGATAACGGAACGCCGGCACCAGCGGCTTGCGAATGTCAATCGGTTGCGGCATCGTCTGATAAGGCCTCGATGCGTCGGAAAGTTGGATCAGCGCCGGAAACAGTGTGAAGGTTCCTGTTACACAAAGCATAATTCCGCCGCCGGAAATAATTCCCAACTCCGCAATGCCCGTAAATTCGGCGAAGGACGCCATGAAAAAGGCAATCGCCGTCGTCAAAGCACCGGTCAACACGCCGGGCCCGACTTCGCCTGCCGCTTGAACGAGAGCTTCTTCGCTGGATCGGACCGCCTTGCGGATTTCGAGATACCTGGCAACATAATGTACGCTAAAATCGGTGCCGAGACCGATCAGCATGGCACCGAACGAAATGCTCAGGATGTTCAGGTGTCCGACCGCCAGCGTGATGTATCCCATCGTCCAGGCAAAAGCGACCAGAAGGGCAAGCATTCCGAGCATCGGATGCCGCATACTGCCGAAACTTGCGACGAAAATGACGCCGACACCGAACAAGGCGAGGATTGTTGCCTTGTTCATGGCCTCGTTGCTGAGTTCCATTTCGTCGTGTTCGATGATTGGCATTCCGGTCAAGCCGATTTTCGTGCCGGGATTATTCTCTTTGGTTTCGGCAATGAGGCTACGGAGCTTGGCAATCGCCTCGTTTCCTTGAGCGAAGGCCGTTGTGTCGACTTCGGCGAGTTTCAACAGCACGAAGCCGATAACGCCGTTTTTCGTCGGAAAGAGGAAATACGACGTGTTATTCTGGCTGCATGCGGCGACAACGTCCGGCATTTGGGCAAGTCCATGCGGTTGCATCTGCGGCCACGGCGAGCCGTAGGACGGAGTTGGAGCGTAGGCTTTCACCAGACTGAGCGAAAACTGGTCGAGTTCGTGAAGCGTTCGAATCAGCGATTCCGGTTCCCTGGCGTTTTGCAGGCGGAGCGAAAAGCTGTCGAGCATAGTTCCGACGCCGAGTTGGTTCCAGTTTCCGCTTGTAATCTGCATGGATTCCGCCGCGAACTGGTCGATCACGGCGAGTTCCTTCGCGGGTACATAATGGAGACCTTTTCGCTGGATCCGTGACAGGTCGACGCCTTGCAGAACGCCTTGGAAGAGTTCTGGAAACGCCGCGACTTTTTTCGCCAGTTCATCAAGGACGGGAATGACTTCGACGTTCCCCTTACCCTCGACGACGAGGATGACCTCGTCACTTTCGCCGAATTCCTCAAGGTATTCGAGCCAGAGCCGATTAAAACTACTGTTCGGATTGATGAGGTCGAGTCGGCTCATTTTGAAGCCGAGGTTTTCGACGGCAAGGAAGACACTGAGTGCCGCCAGTGCAATCGACAAGACCACGACGCGAATAGGATTTCGCGCACAGAGTCTGACCAGTGCCTTGAGCGGCGAAGCGAGGATTGACGATTCCTTCGTCGTTTCGTTGGGATTCCGTTCCATTCAATAATTGCGCGGCACAGGTATTTCGGTCCCGCCCTTCTCGGGAGGGTCAGGGATGAGGAAAGACAATACGGTAACCAGTGCCTGAAACCCTCACCCGCACCCTCTCCTACTGGAAGAGGGAAAAGTGGGGGGATTCTACCAAATCTCCCCGAAACAACCAAGAGCGATTTCTGTGAATGTCGGGAGTTTTTACCAGTCCTGTTTCATCGCCCACGTGGAAATCCGAGAAAGCTTCCTTATTGTCCACAGATTGCGCAGATTTTCACAGGTTTTTGGAAAAACATCAACGTCCTCGGAATGAATCTGCGTCAATCTGCGTAATCTGCGTAATTTGTGGATAAAAGGAATTGATCGGTAAGGCATTGAAACAAGCCTACCGTCCCAGCAACATTTTAACATCGCCGCGAATTTCCTCCGGTAGGCCGTCGACGTTTTCAACTTCCCAAGTCTTCTTTTCGGTTTTTTCGCCGTCCTTGAGAGTCTGTGTGACCTTGATCGTCGTTTTGCCGTCTTGCGTCTGTGTTACGACGGACAATTGTTTGCCGGTGTCGATTCCCCGTTGCGGAATATTCGGAGTATTCGGTACAATGAACGTTTCGTCGCCGTCGTCGCCGCCCTGCATCTGACGGAAGAATTCCTCCATTTGCCGCATCATCTGTTGCGGGTCCCGGCCCGGAAAGGCGTTCATCGGCAAACGACGTCCAAAGGGCTGCACCTGCGGCACTTCCCGAAGGTTCAGGACGCCGGGAATACTACGAATGTCCTCCGGTCGCGGAACCGGTGTTACAGTGAGCATTTTCTTCGCTCCATCGCGGATGACTTCGAGTTCCGCCGCCGCTTCCTTGACTTTTGCGACCGCTTCGATCAGATCGGGTAGCGCGTAAATCTCTTTCTCCCCGAACTTGCGGATGACATCGCCCCGTTTAACCCCGGCTGTTGCGGCCGGACCGTCGGGAACGACCCGCTCTACGGCAATGAGACCGCCGGACTCATCATTCACGCCGAAATGCGAGAGAAAAAGTTCCGGCACCGGAACAACCTGCACACCGATCCAATAAATGGGCGGCGGCGCTTCGGCTTCCGTCGCGTCTTCCGCTTGCAGGCCGACAGGCAGACAAAGGAGAGAGAGGGTTATTCCGCCGACAACGAGATTCCTTAGTCCAATCATTTTGCGACTCCTGTGTAATTTGCCTAAACATCCGAATAACGGGTCGTGAAACCCAACAGTAGCGTGATACGCTGAAAGGAACTTTTTTGTTCGGGACTTTCAGGAATTAATTTTCGTTTATCGGGGTTGAAATCCGCAGTTTCTGTCGATAAAATGCTCAAAATTCGTTTTTTCGTTCCTCGTTTCAACTTTTAGGAGAACACTATCCATGTCGAAATCAATCAATGTCGCGCTGATCGGACAAGGCTTTATGGGCCGCTCGCATTCGAACGCCTGGGGCCAGGTCAATCGGTTTTTTACGCCGCCGATCAGGGCCGTCATGCACACCGTTTATGGGACCGAAGGCGAAGACCCCAAGGCTTTCGGCGAACGCTGGGGCTGGCAAAACGCCTCGACCGACTGGCAAGCCCTCGTCAAGTCGCCGGATGTCGGGATCGTCGATATTGTCACGCCGAACTTTATGCACGCCCCGCCTGCAAAAGCCGCCGTTGCCGCCGGAAAACCCTGTGCCTGTGAAAAGCCGATTGCCGGAACTCTTGTCGAAGCCCGTGAAATGGCCGAAGCCGCAAAAAAAGCCGGCGTCGACACCTTCGTTTGGTTCAACTACCGTCGTGCTCCTGCCGTTGCCTTGGCACACAAACTTGTCAAAGATGGGATCATCGGCGACATTCGGCACGTCCGGGCAACGTATCTTCAGGACTGGGCGGATGAGTCGGTGCCGTTTGCGTGGCGGTTCAAAAAGGAACTTGCCGGGAGTGGTGCCCACGGCGACCTGAATGCGCATATCGTCGACATGACCCGGTTCGTAACGGGCCTCGAAGTCGAAACCGTTTGCGGTGCCGTGGCGGAGACCTTCGTGAAACAACGAAAGATCATCCTGCAAGTCAGCGGCGGCGGCATTGTAACCGACGAACAGGCCCGCTATTCCAAAACGGACGCCGGAAACGTTACTATGGGCGAGGTAACAGTCGACGATACGGTGCTGTTCACCGTGAAGTACAACAACGGCGCGGTTGGTTCTTACGAGGCGGCGCGTCAGGCAACCGGCAACCAGAATGCCAACGGTTGGGAAATCAACGGCACAAAGGGTGCGCTCAAGTTTAACTTCGAGAGCATGAACACGCTGGAATACTACGATGCCACACGGCCCCGTGCGGTGCAGGGTTGGACGACGATCATGTGTACGCATGGCGGCGACCATCCTTACGTTGCGAACTACTGGCCGGACGCCCATATCATCGGTTACGAACATTGCTTCACGAGCATGGCGTATGACATTTTGCTGAAACTCGCCGGTCAAACGCCGACGGTACCGCTCCCGGACTTTGAAGACGCCTACCAAACGCAACGGGTCCTTGAAGCCGCCATGATCGCCGCCAACGAAAAACGCTGGGTTGATCTCAAAGACGTGAAATAACGTTTGTGTTTTAACCGCACAGCGCGAATTCCAAAGAGCCGGGGACGCAACAAATCCCAAAGAGCCGGGGACGCAACAAATCCCAAAGAGCCGGGGACGCAACAAATCCCAAAGAGCCGGGGACGCAGGTACTCCGTAGTCCCCGGATCACCGGTTTCTTTCACGTTTTCATTCTTTTTCGTCGGTCCGAATTTCCGGCAACTTTCGCGGCGGGGCGGCGTTTTCGCCGAAACGGAAAATCTCGTGGTACGGCGTTCCATCGACGCTTCGGCGCAACAGCAAATACGTTGCAGTATTCGCGCACCAAAACCAGGCGAAGACGAACGCGATTTTCACGAGTTGCGCCATGGCACACCAACACAGCACAATGCTTTCCGAAAATTTCAGGTCGGCATTCAATTGGGGGAGAGTCAAATCGCTGAACGAACCGATCACCACTTCCGGCGGCAAACCGCCGACATGAACGGCAAGATAAACGGTTCCATCGACGAACAACGATACCAGCGCAAACCAGATGACTCCGGCTGTACCGCCGACGACAAGGTAAAACAAATAATGGAAAGGCCGCTGATAAACGTAGGAAAACATCCGACTGACGGCGTCGAATCCGTCGGTTCCTTCGACGCTGACCGCCGCGAACATTAACGGCCAACCGAAAAACAGACCGACGGCGAGAACCATGAACAGAAAGCCGAACAGCAGCGCAACCGGGAACAAAAACGCCGCCGGAGAATCGACGTATGGCAATGAGTACGCCAAGCCGAATAACTTGATACAACCGAGGAGCAAACAAAGTCCCGCCAAAACAATCAGAATCGAACTCAGATATCCCGTTCCGCGTTCCCGAACGAATCGGAAGAGATTACTCAGCGAGTCTCCCTGATCCAATGTGTACCGCAGACCGGCGGAGCGGCAAATCAAGCCGCCGATGAACGTCCAGACGATGAGCAGATACAGCATCCAGCCGAGTGTAACGGCACGTTGCCTCCATGTTGTCGGCGACAGGGAAAACGCCCGGAGTCCCGCCTGCGAAAACACGTCCCACGGAACAAGCACGGATCGTTGCGTCAACTGTCGGGAAGCGTTGATCGGATCGTCCCGCAGCGCCGGCGAATTTTTTGTGCGCAAATCGACGAGCGGTTCGATGTACACCGGCGTCGTATAAAGTTCGTTTGCGTGCGACAAAACGTCGGGTGTTGCCGGCCTCGCAACGATGCAGTCATCGTGTGCGGATTCCTTGTCGTAAAAAGCGACGTTGACCAAATATCCGGCGAGAAGAGTCAGCAAAACGCCGAGCATTGCGAAAAAGAGGATGCGGAAATTACAAGCGGCTCGAAACACGCGGGCAAACAGGACCGCCGGGGTGAGTTCCTGCCAGTCAATGCGTCGGATGGTGCCTTCGCCGATGTCTCTCATAGTGTCGAAAAGGATAGAAGGAATTCGCGGGGAGGGCTAATGTGTTGCCGACTTGGTATTTCGCTTATTTTTGTTCGGAAAGATGAGGTGAAAATGAGGTTGTCTCCATCTGGAGTAAGCGCAACATCAAGCCAAATCCGTTACCAGTTTATTCCATGCGATGGTAAGTGTCAAGTCAACAGGGATTCACCGCAGTAGAACTGCAAAGTTCAAGATAGGGTGTCATTTCGACCCCCTCATTCTTCGGGGCAGGCTCCGCGCAGCGTAGGGAGAAATCTCACATTTGCCATAAAGGTTGAAAATAAAAGCCTTTACGTTTTGTGAGATTTCTCCCGGAGCCTGCCTCGAAGTACTGAGAGGGTCGAAATGACGCCCTAATTTTGAACGTTGCAGTTCGACTGGGATTCACCGGAACCACAGGTCCCGGCTCTCTGTAAGTCCGTAGGCAAAAGCCAATAATCGGATCGGATGTAGCGTCGGTTTGGTAACGGCGTGTTCCATTTGCATTCGACAGGCACTGCAATCAGTCGCACCGAAGTCGATGTCCTTACTCCGCAGTTTACGGAACAAGGCGAGACCGATTTGCACACTGAGGCGGTAATTCTTTTTGTTGAGTCCAAAGGTTCCCGCCATACCACAACAGCCCTCTTCGATGCGGCGAACGTTGAGTTCGGGGATCAGTTCGAGGAGTTCCTGTCCCGGCGTTTTGTCGTCAACGCGGCCCGATCCGTTGGCGATACTTCGGCAGGGCGCGTGGAACCCGACCGTTTTGTGGAGGGAGCGGAAGTCCAGCCGCAACCGCTTCTCTCGGTGTAAGCGCATAAGGTAATCGCAGAAATCGACAACGTTCGTCGCAAGGAGTTCGCTGTCCTGTTCGTTGACGAGCGAGCGATACTCCTTTGTCATACACGCCGCTGAAGCGGGTTCCAAGGTTACGACATCGTATCCCTGACGGATCAAGTCTCCAAACAGTAGCGTGTTGTGGTGAGCCAGCCGTTCCGCCCGCTCGGCATGTCCCACGGCATACGACACCATTCCTGAGGCCCGTTGCCGTAATGGAACATGCACGGCGATTCCATTGTGTTCCAAAATTTTTACGGCGAGTTCCGTAAGTTGCGTATCGAAATGGTTACCGAATGTATCGACAAACAGGGCGACCTTTGGTTCGTTCGGCAATTTGGACGGCGCGTACCGTTTCGACCATTGGGTTCGACCGAGGAACGAGATTTTCGCAAGGGACGGCAATTTGCGACCTTGGGGAATCCCGATGAATTTATCGAGCAACCACCGGGAAGCGCGGTTCGCCATGATCCCGTTGCTCGGATAACTGAGCAATGAACCCCACTGGAGCAGCAGATCAAGTTGGGAGAAGAATCGGTCGGTTAAGGAAAGCCCGTGAGCGGCAACGTAGGCGGCTTTGCACCGTGCGGCAAGGTGGGAAGCGTCGACTTCGGCGGGACATTCGGTGCGACAGAGCAAACAGTGAAAACAATGATCGGCGATTTCCCTGGAGACGTCGAGTGCCAGGGTTTCCAATTCGAGGTTTTCCTCAAGGATTCCGCGCAAGAGGTTCGCTTTGGCACGGGGACTCCTTTCCTCTTCGGGGTGACGGCGAAAAAAGGGGCACATTCTAACGGATCGTCCCCAATGGCGGCAGGCACCGCAACCGGTGCAGCGGTAAGTCGAGTCGGAAATTTGGTGTCGGTCCCATTTCAACTGTAATTCCAGTTGGTTGGGCAGTTTGGTTTCACCGAAATCGATTTTCGGTGAAAATCGGCTACCAGTGGAAAGGTCCCGACGCAGGAAATCGGTCTCTACGGAACCGTCGGGAATGACTTTGCCGGGATTCAGGATATTGCCCGGATCAAAGAGTTCCTTGATTCGTCGAAAGACGGGAAAATGACTGGCACACTGTTTGGGAATAAGTCGGGAAAGTAACAACCCTGTCGAATTTTCCGAACTGATCGTTCCGCAATGTTCCCAAACCAAGGCACAGAGTTCATCCGTGAGTCGCTGGAGAGTCTGCGCAAGGTTCGGTATGGAGAAATCAAGAATCGGTTGGACGCGAAGATGTCCCTGACCGATATGTCCGGAAATCGACGCGGTAATCTCATGTTCGTGGAGGAGATTCAGCAGGTCGGTGACAAATCCGCCGAGCGTCTCCACGGGAACGGCCAAATCATTCAGGAGCGGCACCGCTTGGAACGATCGTTGCATTCGATGCAAGGCGAGTTCCGCATTGTGCTGGAAATGATCAAACAACAAAAAGTCGTCGGCTCGCTCGATTCGGACACAATCGAAACAGAGTTTTTCCCGAACGAATACTTTTTCAACCAAACGGTCGCATCGGGTTCGAATTTCGTTCGCTTCCAACGGTTGTTCGACGGTTCCGGCATCCAGTTCGACGAGCAGTACCGCTTCGGTTTCCGCCGGGATCACGGACAGTAATCGCTTATCCCCATCCCGGAGCATATTGAGTCTGCGGCGGTCGACCAACTCGCAGAGAACCGGATTGAACGGCAGGACAAGCGGAACCGTACTTGTCGCTTGTTCGAGACGGTTGAAGCAAAACGCAACGGCGGCGGCCCGATTCGGTGACGAGACCGTTTTCAGGCAGGCCTCGGTGATCAACGCCAGAGTTCCTTCACTGCCGGCAAGCAGTCGAATGAGGTCGACATCCGTTTTCTCCGGTCCCTGAAGGATGTCCTGCAAATGGTATCCACACCGATTCGGTACGGCTCCGGTTACGGAAAAAATGGAGGAATTCGAGCGAATCGAAAGCGGTGAAAGGATTTGGTGAACGCCGTCCGCAATGGGGAATTCCCTGCCGAGCGCAATTTGGCGGGCCAGAGCGATTCCCTGGGAGACGGTGCTCAAATCAGTGTATCTGTCGGAGCGGCGGACCTTTTCGTCACCGGAGTTGATGATTGCCTTCGGTAAATTGTCCCGACGAAGAGTCAGCACGCTTCCATCGGCAAGAACCACGGTCAAATCAAGAAGATGTTCCACGGGAAATCCATACTGCAACCAATGCGTACCGGCTCCGTTTCTCGACAACATTCCGCCGATTGTCGTGGTCGAAGCCAAGCCGGGATCAGGTCCGAAACAGCGCCGTTGAACACGGTCAAGAACCGAGTTCAGGCGGAATCGGATCAAACCGGGCTGAACACGGACGGACTCGGCTTCCATCCGCAAAATCCGTCGCATGAAGCGGCTGAAATCGAGTACGATTCCGCCGCCGAGCGCAGCGCCCGACGTTTCGGTGCCTGCCCCTCTGGCGTGAAGGGGAATTCCCCGTTTCGAGGCATAGCGGACACAAGCGACGACATCATCCGTATTTTGCGGCCACACGACGCCGAGCGGACGACGTTCCAGAATTCCGGCGTCCGTTGCAAAGAGTTGTCGGGCAACCTCATCGCAACGCACCTCACCCTTGATCAGTCCGCGAATGTCGTCTTGGAGCCGGGACTGTTGAGGGGAAAGGTGCGGCATGGTTCATCGTTGATGGTTACGACACGGCGCCCCGGCATGATGAAAAGAGAAAGGTCTATTGTCAATCCGCCGGGTCGTTGGCAGTATTTACACAAACCGAATCAATAGACCGACTTTCTTCCTCACTTCGGCTTTGCATCGACTTCTTCGGGGCGAAGCTTGCGGTACTCGATGTCACGGAGAACGCCTTCACAACACCAGGTACAGATGCCGAGCGGCTTGTATCCGGACGTTTCATTCCGCAAGGAGATGGTACGGCCTTCCGTTTCCAGGTCGATCACCTTTGTTTCCTTGCGTTTGCCGTCCTTCGTTTCCTCGTCGATCCAAACGCGGATTGCCTTACCGGTGACGCACACCCGGAATTTGTACCAGACTTTATCGGTAAAACCGAAATAGGAACTCGTCGAATTTTCGGAGGCGTCGTAACCATCGACGCAACTGATGCCGACGGTACCGCCGCCCCAGCCGCCGTTGATAAACGTACAGTACGAATCTTTATAGGGGAACGTCAATGCGGCGAAAAAGTCATGTCCCTTCGTTCGCTTCGCCTCATAACGGATTTCGTAGTCGATTCGGGGAAACACCTTTTCATAACGGATGCCCGTAATCATTGCTCCCTGACCGATAATGAGGCAGCCGTCTTTGACGGAAACTTCCCCGTCGCCGCCGTAGACGGGCACCATCCAGTCGTCGATGTCTTTGCCGTTGAAGAGCGGCTTCCAACCATATTCGTCCTCTTTACTCTCGGCGGCAAAAGACGACGTGACCAAAACGGTCAGATAAACGAACAGCGCGACAAGCAAAAAACGTTTCATGGCATTGGGGTGGGATGGGGTGACGGAAATATGCATTGTACGCCTTTTTCCTTCTTTCGACAATCCGTGAGGGATTTTTTTTGGCCGGCGATTAGGGAGGAATGGTTGCACCGATTTGGAGCGTTGTATGACCATGCGACTTTTTTCGGTTGATCGGCGTTTTTCCTGTCGACTTAACGAAGTGGGGTTTTCACCCTCTCCCCCGCTGAAATAATGCAACCGCTCGGTCTCCGTTTTTTTGGTCTCGTATGCCTTGCCCTGTTCGTCTTTCTGGCGGTCAGTATGGCGAGTTACTCGATCAACGACGCGCCGGATCAAATCGTCTTCCCGCAGTCGGAGCCCGCGCGTAATCTCTGC
>JGI24702J35022_10000824_pt1 | contig 19186 bp, 18 predicted proteins | sample TergutTh196P4_FD_35022 | JGI IMG/M metagenome (IMG submission 35022)
ANCACCACGAGAGCTATTGTCAGCCATTGTCTAATAACATTCTTTTTCTTCATAATCTACACCTCCATAGTTTTCTGACGGTTCATTTTATTGTTCCTGACCTTACAGATGGCCTGACAATACCATAAGCAAATATTTTCGTATATATTTAAAAAATGCTATGATAGTCGGTCTTGAACTTAATTACAGAAGAGTAAAAAAAGAATATTATTATCGTTTTTTACCATAGCTATTTATTAACTGGAACTTAAAAGTTTGTACTTATCACTAAAGAAAACAACCAGAATACAATCAACCGAATACAACACCGAATTCAACCGAATACAATCTGTCCTCTGCTTTGTTAACAGCCTATCCTCTATTTTGTTATTAGTACATCCTCTATTTTGTTATGCTCAAAAGCGATAATACACGAGGAGGTTGGATATGACGCTACGCAACAGCAAGTATAAAGACCGATTGCTCGACAAACAGCGTCAAAAGCACCTTGGCGCCTTTGGCGCGGTCGAAATTGTGGGATGCATGTGGTGCGGGAAAACATGGATGGCCGAGGCTCACGCTGAGAGCAAAATCAATCTTTCCATCGCGGCAACAAGGTCACTAATCGAAGCAGATAACAGTCTGGCCTTTACAGGTGGTAAACCGCATGTAATCGACGAATGGCAGGAGGTTCCATCTTTATGGGATGCAACGCGTAAGGCTGTAGATACATAAATTACATGAATTGCAATTCATCGCCGACCCTAGCTAAATCCCTGACGTCTCGTTCAATAGCAGAATAAGTAGATATAAATAGAACAGTCTATCGAAATCCGGTATTATAGTTTTGTCTCACTTTTGTCTCACTTTTGTTCCGCTTTGGCCGCTTTGGGGCCGCTTTGGGGCTTGAAATCTTTATGTAGAAATCTCTTGATTATTCTGTTATACTGCTTTATGGGAGCCTTGGAGACGGGGGTTGTCATCCACTTTTTCAAAGTGTATGACCCACTTTTACGGTTGCCAGCAAGCTGGCCATACATATACATTGAGTTACTCTACATAGACGATTATTCAGAAGAAGCTGACGGTTATTATAGAAGTGATATTGAAATATAACAATTCCAAGTAAAGCTTTAATTAAGCATATAGAGTGCATTAATTCTCCTAATGCCCTTAGTCTAAATTTGGGAGGAGAGGTCAATAATGGAAACATATTCGTTCAGAACTGTCCCAAAAAACGGAATAGTTGCATTGCCGATAGCATACGAAGAAAAGCTGGTGGAGATTACCGTACGCGTAATTAACAATACAACCAAGCGAAAACGTGATTTGCTTTCCCCGATTGAGATAAACACTTCCGGTTGGAAATGGGACAGAGAGGAAGCCAATGAGCGACGGTAAAGCATTTCTGGACACGAATGTTTTTATCTATATGTACGACGCTTCTCAGCCGGACAGGAAAGAGGTAAGCCTGTCACTGCTTGATACAAACGACTGCATTACCAGCACACAAGCCATCAATGAAATAAGCAATGTCCTCTTGAGAAAACTGAAAAAGCCCTTTTCGGAGGTCATGCAGGTTCTGGAAGATATTTATCTTGTATGCGAGGTCAAACTGGTTCAAAAGGCTACGTTTTTATACGCTATTGGCCTGATGGAGCGTTATGGGTTCTCCTATTATGATTGCCTGATGCTGGCTTCTGCAATGAAGTGATTGTAATGCTGATATTTGATGATACAGAAAAACAAAAAGCTATAGATACCACTAGTGAGCAATGGGAGAATTTCAAAAATGCACTTGTAATTAAAGCTATTTCCTACGATGATACTGATAAGGCAAAAGAAGAAAATTTTCTTAAGGTATTTGACGACCTATTTAGAAATTCACATAGCTTGGTAGAACTTGATATTGCAGATATTTATGTAAAGTATCCGCTGTATAGGGCGGTTAGGTTATCTGATAATGAAGTGCCAGACTATACTCGCTTTATTCCAGATGCTACAAAAGGCGGGTGTAATAATCGTTTTAGCCCAAAGGGTATCGAATGGCTGTATTTAGGAATTTCAAATGGAAGGAGTAGCAATGAGGAAATAAAAACTTGTTGCATAAAGGAGATTAAGCCTAATAATGGGGATCGTGTTGCTATATGCAAATTTGAAGTAAACAGGAAATTCCATAAGAACCAAAAAAGAAACTATGTGATTGACCTTACGATTGCAGATAATACAACATATGATGAACTAAATAGAGATTTAGAAAAAATGGGGCTGTCACAATCATTGCGTACATATAAAATTAAAAAATGGGTAGCTTTTACATATATGAAAATGCTATCCTCTGAAATATTTGTCCCGCTGTCATCTGTTGATACAAGTATAGAATATCTACCATTTCAATGTTTAGCAAAGTATTTTGAAAGACACAACTTACGCGGTATCATATATAAAAGTACAGTTTATGAGAAATTTCGAAATATCGTACTTTTTGATAAAAAAATCGCTTCCCCTGTTGGTGATATTGAGGTTAGGAAAATATAATTATGGGGAGCAATCGGCGCATTTCCGATGCTCATCATGTTTTACATCTTCACAATCTCCGCAAGCTGTTTTATCAAATCCGAGAGCGGAGTCCACAATGCGGCGTATTCATTTTGCAATGCAGATATTTCCTGCGAATCAATACCGCCGTAAGTGTTCACCCTCTCGGCAATCTGGCTCAAATTGTTGGAACTACGCCGTTGCAGGGACACAAGCTCTTAAACCGGGGATAAATCGACATGAAGCACATATCCATTTAAAGCCATCTTGTGGACAAACACCGCCATGTTAGTTGTACCTGCTTCGCTCATGCGATCCTGTATTAAATCGTAGTCTGCCTGTGTTACCCTCATATACAGGGAAATGTCGCAGTTGCGGTTTGACTTTTTCACCGTTCGCACTCCCTGCTCCTCTTCTTTTCGGTCGGGGCTCACCCGGTCAAACGACTTGTTCTGCGGTGCATGTATAGGGGCAGGCGGTGCGCTGTTCAAAACGCCGTCAATCATGTTCGTAATTTCTTCCGTAGACAATTCCACGTCTTTCAAGTAGTTATCTTTATCTGTCTTTATATAGCCCTACCTTTCGTCACGATTTTTTGTCCGTTTTAGCCGAATTGCCGCACTCAGCAATTTTGGCGACTTCTACAAGCTTTTACCATATCGGGTGGGGGCGCGGGAAACTCCGCTACTCCGTCTGGTTCTTCCATTACCGGGTCGGTCATATGTGCCCGGCGAAGACATAATTCCAATCGCGTGACTAACTCTACATGGAAGCCGTATTCCATACCTTCGTAATCAATTATTTGATAGTTGCTAAGTATCATGTGATGAAAAAACATATTTCTGGATATAAGCGAAATAATACCCGAAAGTAGTATTTCAGAATACCAATTATGGGCTATAGATAAACTTAATTTGTACAAATTATAATAATAGATAATAAATAAAACAGAAAAGGAGGTGAATTTAATGGCAAAAAATAGAATTCAGGAAATACTCGGAATTAAGTATCCGATTGTTCAAGCGTCAATGACATGGATCACAAATGCGGAATTTGTTGCGGCAGTTTCAGAAGCCGGCGGTATGGGAGTATTAGGACCAAATGCCGGACAGACGACGCTTACAACAGATCCGATAGAAACTGCAGAACGCATGCGGAAAGAGATTATTAAAACAAGAAGACTGACAGACAAGCCGTTTGCGGTGCAATATATTGTTCCAATGCCCGCATTTCCTTCTACGTACACTTTTTCCGGGCCAATTCTGAATGTTCTGGAAGAGGAAGAAGTAAAGTACGTGCTTGCTTCGGGATATATCATCACAGAGGAGATAAAAAAGCTTAAGGATAAAGGATTCACGGTCATCTTCCGTGATCTTGACCCGACTATTGAAGCGGCTAAAGCTGCTGAAGAAGTGGGCGTTGACGTGCTTATAGCCACTGGTTACAACGAGGGCGGAGCAATGCCAAGCCGAAGAATAGGAACACTTACAATTGTTCCAATGATAGTGGATGCTGTAAAAACCCCTGTTTTAGCTGCCGGCGGCATTGTGGACAATCGCCGTATGAAAGCCGTTATAGATTTAGGCGCTCAAGGTGCTTATATTGGGACGCTTTTTGTCGTTTCAAAAGAGTGTCCGGCAAGCGAGATATGCAAACAAGATATTGTTAACAGCGAATCAAAAGATCTGGTTGAATTCTTTGGAATACCTACATTTTGGCGCGCAACGCCGCATAAGCTGGCGCTAGAACTCGCGAAAATGACTGAGAGTGGTTCCACTCGCGAGGACGTTGCCGCAAGAATGAACGATTTGATCGCGCTTAAAGCCGGTATGCTGGATGGTGATCTGGAAAATGGTATTAATTCGGTGTCCGATGCAGTCAGTGATATTAAGAGTATTCGCACATGTAAGGAGATAATTAACGACCTTGTAAGAGGCATGGAATTCTGACCGGCCGGCGCCACTGGTAACAATTGATAAAGAAGGGGAGTTATGTAACATGGAAACGTTAATGATTATCTATAGTAATCCGACGGAAGAGTCAAGAGAAGATGAATTCAACAACTGGTACACATGGGTGCACATTCGCGACGTCATGTCGCTCGAAGGCTCGATTGCTGTACAAAGGTTTGAACTTGACTCGCATCAACCGGAAAACCCATTTACAACATGTAAATACCTTGCTTTATACGAAATCGCTAGTAAAGACGCCTGTTCACAAGGTCATGCCGACCGCTTGCTGACTTGGAGAATGCGCGTCTCCACCGCATTTGATTTTCCGTCACATATTGAAGGGTATTGGGATCCTGTTCACAGTACTGCTGATTTTGCAGAATATGCTGATTACAAAGGTGATAAAGCTGTTCTGATCGTCCGTATTAAGGCAAAGGGCTCTGAAAAAGTGGAGGATATTCTGGCAATCGATACGTTGAATAAAATAGCAGGGCTTCCGGGTTTTGTCGCGGCGCACTTAAATATATACGCGAAGGATCAAATGGCTACAACTTTGGCAAATCCGCCGGAACCAATGAGTCATACACTCGTTTGTCAACTATCTGATTCAGCCGCTGCTTCGGCTGCGTGGGACGGATATCTCAATAATCATCCTGCAATATGGAAAGGACTTAAATTCGAAAGCGCAATGTATAAACCAGTTATTGATAGATTTAAGGCGTGCGACCGAATAAAAAGTCCCGAATGGCGAGCCATTTCCTTTTTATCGCACGCGATTCTTGGACTAGTTGGAGAGGTAAAGCCGGAAGACAATGTAAGTTTATTCGATTAAGCCCGTTAAAACTAAAATGGAGGGAGAAATTATAAGATGATAAATAAAATGAAAGCATGGATGTGTTACGCCCCAAACATTATTGAACCTGAAACGGTGGATGTCCCGCAGCCGGCTGATGACGAGGCTCTGGTGGAGATACTGGCTTGTGGTATCTGTTACACCGAGTATCATTCTTATATGGGGGTTCCAGGGTTGCTTGGCTCCACAGGAGCGCCGCTTAATGTTCGCGCGCCGGTAGGTTATACTCCCGGACATGAGAGCTGTGGAAGAATTGTTGAAGTAGGAAAAAATGTCAGGAATTTCAAGATTGGCGACCGAGTTGTATTGAGTCCGGGTCCCACATGCGGCGATGGATGCATTGTCTGCAAAAGCGGTATAAACAATAACTGTATTGGAGATGGCGCCACGGCGTCGTTTGGACACTTTGCGGAATTCGCAATCGCCAAAGAGCGAAATATGTACAAAATTCCCGATGGGGTAGGCGATTTTGAGGGGGCGGCAATGGAGTCTCTTGTAGAGGGTGTGCGCGGAGTGCGAAAATACTCGCGTTTGGGTGATAATACAGTGTTTTTCGGTATGGAAGACTATAATATGGGCGCATACGAAATGATTAAAAATACATGCACGAATCTTATTGTGGTGGAAACACTTACCAACCGAAGAGAATGGCTCAAACGCATTGGCGTCAAACACATCGTCAATCCTGATAAAACCGATCCTTTGGAGTATATTGACAATTTGATGCCGTTTGGAGCGGATGTTATCTATGTAGCGGCTGACGCAGCGCTGTATCCTACTACGCGCAAATACCTGTCCTGGGCTTACGAGACGGCGCGAGTTGGTGGCAGGATTTGTATAATGCGCCCATATGGCGATGATTTTTGGCACAATTCAGCAGTAAATATTGGTTGGATTAAGGAAGTCAATCTCCAGTTTGTTGTGGGTTGGGGTGACGAAGCGTGGCTCGGCGGACGTGAAAGGGGAGATATGAATGTGCTGGCTCAGTGGATTTCGGACGGCAGGATTCGGGCGGACTCACATTTCACCAAAGTCGTGGATTTCAAGGACATAAACACGAAAGCTGACGTTGATAAACTTTTTGGAATGTATCTCGATAAAGAAGTCAAAATAGCGGTGCGTATATCCAGCGTTCAAAAGCCCAAATATGTTTAGCGACAATATTCCGACAACGATAATTACGACAAATACTCCGGCAACGCTAATTAAAATAAATATTCCGGCAACGCTAGTTTAAACAAAAACGCATGGTGCGGATTCATCCCCGGTGGTCTAGCTGACTTATTAAAGCTTCGCGATTAATCAATAATCATTCAGGAATATGTATTAAGTATGATAACGCAAAAATTAAAAAGGAGGTATGCGCAATGCCAAAACAATCGTCTTCAGGAGCGAATTTCTATGCCCGTTTTAACAATTCGCAATCTACGACGGACTGGACAGTGATAAACGGCAAGAACTATGCTCCGGGGCTGCTTAAGGAGATATATCGTAAGATGCTGGTGGTTAGAATGTTCGAAGAGGCGGCAGAACGATATGTTTATGAGGGAAAAACGTTTGGATCTATTCATGTTTCCATTGGTCAGGAAGCTACATCGGTTGGCGCCGGCGCCGCGCTGAAAAAAGAGGACTATATAACGGGCACACACCGTTCACATGGTCATCCAATAGCAAAAGGAGCGAAGTTGGGACCGCTGATGGCGGAGACTCTCGGCAAAGAAACAGGAATAGCACGGGGCCACGGAGGCACAATGCATTTGGCGGACTTCAGCGTAGGATGCCTTGGAGAAACAAGCATTGTCGGGTCAGGTATTCCTGTTGCAACCGGTGCAGGACTGGCAATCAAAAACCGAAAAACAGATCAGGTTTGTTTATGCTACTTTGGGGATGGCGCCGCTTGTGAAGGTTCGTTTCATGAAGCCGTCAACTATGGAGCAATTTGGAAGCTCCCGGTGATTTATTTCTGCGAAAATAACGGTGTTGCTATCACGACAGTAACCGATTACTCAATCGCGGGAGGAAGCATAGCGGCGCGCGCGGCTGGTTATGGTATTCCCGGTGTGACAGTGGATGGGCAAGATGTCTTAGCGGTTTATGAGGTTGTAAAGGAAGCAGTAACAAGGGCGCGTTCCGGAGAAGGACCGACTCTGATAGAAGCAAAAACCATCCGCTTTAGAGAGCATGCCATTGGCTTGGTATCCGGTTTCGAATATCGCGACAAGGAAGCTCATGAAAAGGCTATGATTGAGCGTGATCCAATCCTGCTGTTCGAAAAAGTACTAAAGGATAGCAAAGTTTTGGATGAAAATGGACTGGAAGAGGTGAAATCGGCGGCGAGAAAAGAAGTAGACGCGGCGTGCAAATTTGCTGAGGAATCTCCCGAACCTGATTTTAAAAATGCGTTCGACGCGTTGTACCGTAATCCCATTTTCATTGATACGAAGTTTTAGAAAGGGGACGCCTTATATGATAAATCATGATTTGATAACTTTAAAACCAAAATCGTTTGTTTTAGATGAAGAAAATGATGGTCGTAAGCTTTCCTATCTGCAAGCGATACACGAGTCTATTAAAAGTGAATTGCGCCGCGATGAGGAAGTCATCCTTATTGGTGAAGAGGCTCGGTCTAACGTATTCGGTACATTTACCGGTTTTTATGACGAGTTTGGAGGCGATCGCATCCGCGTGTGCCCGGTTGCCGAGACAGGTATAATTGGGATAGCGGCGGGCGCCGCGTTATGCGGGATGAAGCCCATATGTACTATGGACATGCTCAGCTTTCTATATGTTTGCATGGATCAGGTTGTAAGTATTGTTTCTAAGACCCCGTATTTTTTTGCCGGAAAAGCGAAGTTAAACATGATAATAAAATGTGTTGAAATGTACGGTTCAGGAGGAAGTGGTACGCATGTTGACAGAAACCATCCCATGTTTATGCATTGCCCGGGGCTCAAGATAGTGGCGCCCACAACGCCATATGATGTGAAAGGCTTAATGAGACAGTCAATGTTGGAGGAAGATCCTATACTCTATATAGAAGATTCAGGCGTGTGGGGATACAAACAGACCGTTCCCGAGGGAGAGTACACAATTCCGTTTGGCAAAGCGGCAATTCGTCGTGAAGGAAGTGATGTGACGATTGTTGCTATTGGCGCTTGCGTTATGCATGCAATTCAGGCGGCACAGGAGCTTTCCGATAAAGGAATTTCCTGTGAGGTGATTGACCCCCGTTCTCTTGTGCCCCTTGATCGTGAGACGATTCTTAAATCAGTGGCAAAAACAGGGCGTCTGGTTATAGCTGATCCAGCTAATAAAACATGTAGCGCTGCGAGTGAAATCTCCGCAATTGTATGTGAGGAAGCTTTTGAATCCCTTAAGGGGCCGATTGCCCGCGTGTGTACTTACGACTGTGTTATTCCACAGGCGAGGACTCTGGAAATCCCGATGTATCCAAATCCGGAGAAAATTATCAAAGCAGTCGGATATGTTCTTAAATAAAATGGGTTCATTATAACGTTGAAAGGAGGGGCTTATAATGACTTTCGAGGTAAAAATGCCGCAATACAATATGGGTATGGCTGTAGGAACAATCACTTCCTGGTTCAAGACTGAAGGCGACTCAGTCATTGAAGGGGAGCCCATTGCAGAAATCGAATCTGAAAAGGCAACGAACGAGTTGATTGCCCCGTATTCGGGCGTTTTAAGGAAGATACTTGTTGAAGAGGGAGAGAGTGTTGACGTTGGAGCATTGCTGGCAATTATAGAATAACTGAGTGTAATTAATGAAGTTGGAGCGTTCCCTGCATTTATTAACCTATATTAAATAACTGGGTGATATTAGTAATGTTGGAGTGTTGCCGATAATTACAGAATGAATGGATAAAGGCGCCATGAACAATAATCTAAACAAGGAAAAAACTGAAAGAGACAAGCTTATTCCATTAAGCTCAATGCGCCGCGTCATTGCATCGCGCATGATGCACAGCATTCAGACTTCAGCTCAGTATACTTTATCGAGAGAGGCATGCGTGAGCGGTCTTATGGAGTTCAAACGCGCGTGCAAGGAGGGTGCGCCGACACGGGCGTGTACGCCGGAGTTGGCGCAGGAGAGTGTGTATGAGGAGAATCGTGAGTTGGCGCAGGAGAGTGTGCATGAGGAGAATCGTGAGTTGGCGCAGGAGAGTGTGCATGAGGAGAATCGTGAGTTGGCGCAGGAGAGTGTGTGTGAAGAAAACCGGGAGTTGGCGAAGAAACTTGCACTGAAGCAGGAGCAGGAGCAGGAGCAGGAGCAGGAGCAGGAGCAGAGCCTGACAATAAGTCTTACTGATATTCTAGTAAAAGCATGTGCTGTTGCGCTGAAACAAAATCCGTTACTTAATGCAAAATGGCTGGATGATGCTATTGTCATTAAGGAGGAAGTCAACGTTGGTATAGCTGTCGCACTTGAAAAGGGGCTGTTGGTACCGGTCATACACGATGCTAATAAGCGTACATTAAAGGATATTGCTTGTGAAACCAAGGATTTGATACCGAGAGCTCGCGCAGGCAAACTCAGTTCCGCCGAAATGAGCGGAGGCACATTTACAATATCTAATCTTGGCACAAGTGGTATTGATGCGTTCACACCAATACTTAATACTCCTGAAGTGGCAATACTTGGGATTGGGCGTATACGAAGGATTCCCACACAAGCCGACAATGGAATTGAATGGATGCCTGCAATGGTATTAAGTTTGACACTCGACCACCGCGTCGTGGACGGCGCGGTTGGAGCAAAGTTTCTTGACACGTTATGTGATATGTTTGTTGATCCAGTTAAAATGTCCGATGCGATTTTGTGAAATATTCTAAATTTATTAAATACCATTGAGGAGGGTTATTATGTATTACGGTATAAAAGGCAAAACAGTTATTGTTACGGGCGCGGCGCAGGGAATCGGCTATGCTATAGCGAATCTTTTTGCTGAAAATGGTGCAAAAGTGATTGTTGCAGATATTCAGAAGGAAAAAGGGGGGGAGACAGTAAAAAGAATTGTTGCATCCGGCGGAGATGCTGCTTTTTTCTGCTGTGACATCACTAAAGAAGAAGATATGGAATCAATGGTATCGTTTGCTTTAGAAAAATATGGTAAATTAGACTACGCTGTGAACTGCGCCGGAGTTAATCCGCCGTATCATCCCGCAGCGGACTTTACCTTAGAAGAGATAAAGCACGCCATTGATCTTGATTACTACAGCGTCTTTCTTGGAATGAAATACGAGATACCTGCAATGTTAAAAAACGGCGCCGGCGCCGCTTCTGTTGTGAACATCTCATCCGGAGCAGGTGTTAGAGGACAATATATGATAAGTGCTTACGCTGGAGCCAAACATGCTGTTTGCGGCTTGACAAAATGCGCGGCGCTTGATTATGCTAAAGACAACATCCGTGTAAATGCGGTCTGTCCGGGAATGGTAAGAGGGCCGCTGACTGATGAGAATAAGAGACAAAATCCCGAGCAATTTAAAGTATTTGAAGCCTTAAACCCAATGAACAGGTTAATAGAGCCTGAGGAAATCGCTCACGTTGCAGTGTGGCTTTGCTCCGACGGTGCAAGTAGTGTTAATGGCACGGAGATGATTGTGGACGGTGGAATGTACGCAAAGTGACGAACGTCGGCATTTTCGTTTGAATTAGCTTCGGTGTTATATCTGGTGTTAGCGTTGATTCAGAGGAAGGGAGATTCGTCACATGAAGCAGGAAATGGATTGTACAAATTTATTTAATTTGCTGAACAAGACGTCAATACTTTCATCTGAATCAGATTTTTATCAACAGCTCATGCATATTCTGGTTGAGATGTTCGATGCGGACTGCGGCGGCATTAGTATATACTTGAATAGCAAACACAACGTAGGAGATTTCTTTATAAATAAAAAGAATAGTGATCTTAATTATTACAATAAAACCTTTTATGAGACAGATCCGATGAGCCCAAAACATTACAATTTAAATAACCAAAAAATGCAAACGGCGATCAGACGTCTTGACAGCATAGAAGGTGATGAAGAATTTCGGCGTTATTTGACACAGCATGACTGCAATTGTACGTTGTTTCTGTTTACCCGATTCCGACCGGATACTCTAGCTGTAATATCGTTGAATAGAACCTCAAAACAGCCTGATTACACAGAAGAGGACGCGCAGCAATTAAACAAAATCGCCGTCATGATCTCAAATGCACTGAGTATTAATGCTGAATTCAATATAAACAACGCAAAATTTTCACTTTTCATGAATTCTCCAATACAGGAAGGCGTAATTTTTGTGGACCATAATTTCAGAGTTCTGTCATATAACCAGCAGGCGGAGAATATTTGTAGCCAATTAAGGTATCACGCTTCTGTTAAAGATTTTGTCAAATCGATATCAAATGAGTTTCTATTAATAGGAGGAAACCAAAAGCTCTTTATATCTCCGGAGAATGAAAAGTTCACACTTGAATTGATTTGCTATCCAAGACAGAACAAACCGATATATATGCTGATATTATCTCCGGATAAATCAGAAATCCTGAGTCATTTAGCAAATCTTGAGACTTTGACGCGCAAGGAGAAAAAGGTTGTGCAACTTATGAGCCGTGGTATGACAAATAAAGAAATAGCAGAAACTCTAATCGTCAGTGAAAATACTGTTAAAGTCCACTTAAAAAATATCTACACAAAAATGGGCGTGAATAATCGTACAAGTCTCGTCGCAAAAATGATGATGACGGAAAATTAAGGAGGAAAGCGCACTTTTCTCGGGGGTCATTGAAATATTTAAATTTCAATAGCCCCATAATAGTTTCACGACTGGGCCATGCTGATGACGGCGCCAGTCGTGAAAATTGTTTTGGTTGATTATTTTTCTGTCTATAAGCTCCAGTTTAGTTCTATGCCAGGCACTGTTTCAGCGAATCCTTGATATGCGACTTTATAACCGGCAGTTTATATTTGTTTTCACCTAAACACAAGGCGCCGGCGCATGAAAGATCGCCCGCTTCCGCCGCCAGGCTGTCGTCGACCGCTTTGCCTTTTACAAACGCCTCCACATCTTTCATCCTGTATGGGACAGGCGCCACGCCTCCCAAGACAATTCTGGCGTCAGCGATCTTCCCATTTTCCACTTTATACGCTGTTGCCAGGCTAACGATCGCAAAATCGACCGCATCCCTCAGACGGAACTTAGTATATGACGTCTTATACCCCGCGCAGGCTTTAAATTCGATCTCCTTGACAATCTCGCCGGGGCTCAGGACTTTTTCAATGAGCGGTGTTTTTGTGAAAAAGTCAGCCGCGCTGATATCCCGCATATTGGTTTTTATGACTGCATCCAACGCGAGGAGGACCGGTGAGATATCCGAAGGATTGACCGCCAAGCAGCAGCAATTATAGCATCTGGAAGCCTCCTGTTTTGTCTGCTCCCATGTCAGTCCGGAATAGTCCTCATCCTCGAGAGTGCGCTGCTCAAATGGTCTTCCGGGCAGTTTGACGCTTTCCTTGCTCAGAACGCTATCGGGATCAAAAGTCATAAAGCAAGGGTAGACGACGTCCTCAGATTCAAATTGTATGACGACTCCCAAATCCCTGTTGATCGCGGCTGCAGCGCCGTGCCCGGCGGCTATGGCCTCAATAACCGTCGCCGGACCCGATGTTACGTCGCCGCCCGCGTATACGCCTTTCTTGCTTGTCATAAACGTCTTGTCGACCGCTATGAGTCCGCTCTCGGTTAGCTGCAACTGATACTTCTCGTCGAGGAACGAAAGATCGACTCTCTGACCGACCGCCATCAAAATGGAGCTTGCCTTGACCTGCGTACAACTGCTCTGATCATACACAGGGGCGTAACGCCCCGCTTCGTCAAACACGGATGTGCATTTTACAAGTTCCATGCCGTTGATTTTTTCGCCGTCTTTCAACACCTTTTTAACGCCATAGGAATTGATGATCTTCACATCGGCTTCCCGGCACCTCTCGACCTCTTCTCTGCCGGCGGGCATTTCCTGCTCGCTCTCGACGCAGACTAACGTGACGTTAGCGGCGCCCAGCCTTTTCGCCGTCACCGCGACGTCCATAGCGACGTTGCCGCCGCCGACGACAAGCACGTCCGTCCCGAGTTTGCCCTCCATCCAGTTTTTCACTTCTATAAGGAAGTCAAGGCCGAATATCGTCAGTTCTTCGCCTTCAAGACCGATGACCGTCCTTTTCCAAGCGCCGATATCGTAAAATATCTTATCGTACTTTTTCTCCAGGTCCGCAGGCATTATGTCTTTGCCTATTTCAGTCTTGAGAATGAACTCCACTCCCATCTTCTGCAGAGCCGCCACCGTTCTCTGCACATATGACTTGGGCAGGCGGTACGCCGGTATCGCGTACTGGAGCATACCTCCCGCTTCCTCCATTTTGTCATAAATTGTAACGGAGTGCCCCTCCTTACGCAGGTAGTATGCCGCCGAAAGCCCTGCCGGGCCCGCCCCGACAATGCCTACCTTCGTTCCGGTCAGCTTTTTTGGCGCGATATAGAACCGGTCGCTGTTTTCCAAAACGTAGTCTCCGACATAGCGCTCGATATTGCCCGTCCCGACGCGCTCGTCATACTTCTCGTGGTTGCAGTTCTCCTGGCATAGATGCGCGCAAACCCTGGCGGTCAAAGCCGGGAACGGATTAACTCTCATGATGATCCGCGCGGCGCCGTCAATGTCGTCTTCCCTCAGTTTCTCCAGATACCCCGGAATATCCGTGCCCGCCGGACATCCGCCCACACATGGTGAGAGATGGACTTTTACTCCGCCAAATACCGAATGGTAATCGCTTTTCCCGTGAAGCGCGTAGCATTCCTCGCCGCCTTTGCGCAGACAAGTCATCCTCCCGCCGATCTCATGGGGATACCTGTAATACCAACATCTCGTATCCTGGCAAATGTTCCCGCCCACTGTCGCTGAATTGCGTATGATCGGGGTGGCGACAGATCCCGCGGCTTCCGCCAGTATCGGGACCTTTTTCCTGACCGCTTCGGATTCCGCAAGATCCGATAGTTTCGTGAGCGCGCCGATCTTGAAATTGCCTGATTCTTCGGTAATATACTCCGCATTCGGGATAGTTTTTAAATTCACTATGCACTCGGGACTCTCGGCAAGTAATTTCTGCTTGATTACATCCAGTAGATCAGTGCCGCCTGAAATAACTTTCGCTTTCGGGTTTTCTTTAATTAATTTTCCGGCGCTTTCAAAGCTTTCCGCATCAATATGATCAAAATATTTCATTATTCATTCACCCCCTTATGCCTTTCCCAATGCTTTTAGAATTACTGCCGGTGTGGCGGGATAATCATGCAGATCAACTCCTATTGCGTTTGACACCGCCATCAGCACGGCGCTTGGCCCTCCAGCGCCCGAGATCTCGCCGACTCCAATACCCTTGAAAGGCGAGATTTCCCACTGCGACTCCAGCGCAACCACGTCAAACCGGGTGAACTGGTTAAAAGGCCGCCATTTGTAGTCCACCATATTTGCGGTCAGTATCCTTCCCGTCGAGGGGTCGAGAACATGCCCCTCAAAAAGTCCCGTGTCTGTGCCTGCCGCGCCGATCCCACCGTGGAACTGCATTTTTAGCTGAACTGGGTCGATGATCTGACCTACGTCCGAGCCTCCGACTGTTCTGATAATCTCGGCTTTCCCAGTCTCGAGGTCAACTTCCACCTCTACCAGGATCAGGAAGAAGTTTGGAGACGTGAAGTTCTCCTCATACCGGCCAAATCCCGTGACTGTCTCCAACGGGCCAAGGAAAGCGGCCCAAGGGAGTTTATCCTCGGGATTGTCTTTCTTGAATATAAAGCCGTCTACCGTATCCAGTTCATCTATTGTCGCCGCGTTAAACCTTGCCGTAGCTTTTTCCAGAATTTTCTGTCTGGCTTCAAATGCAGCGTTGGACACAGCCGTTCCAATCGTTCTTGTGCCTCTTGAACCTGCAAGGGAGAATTCCTTCGGATTTATCAGGGTATCCGCCTCGACGATGCTGACGTTTTCAAAGGGCATCTGCATGATTTCCGCAACCATCTTAATCGCGGAGTTCCTTTGCCCCATTCCAGTTTCGGTAATCAGGCACTGCAGCACTGCGGTTCCGTCAAATTCCAGCCTGACGTAGGCTTCCGAATCATCTTCGCCCGCGTCAGCGTTCATATGCAAAGAAATCCCTATCCCGGTTGCCTTATGCCCATTGACGGACGACGGCTTCAGCCAGCCTTTCCACTTACTCTTCCAGTCAAAGACCCTTGCCGACTCGTCAATCGCATTGTGATACCGCACTTCTTTGCAGGTGTACCTGATGCCGTTACGCCAAAAATACTGGTCTCCGGGCTCAACTAAGTTCTTTTTAAACCCTTCAACCGGGTCGATATCCAGCGCTCTCATGGCCTTTTGGACCAAAGGTATCAATGCGCTTTTTAGTTCCTGCCCGCCAAAACCTTTTACAATACCGGACGGGCAGCGATTCGTCGCTACGAGCTTTGTATCTAGCTTCCAATTCTTGCATTTCGCAAGGACAAGCTGCGCCTCCCCGAGTCCGACGGCGGTTTGTCCTTGCGCCAGATCTGACGTAGTCCCGGTGTCTACCAGCCAAAGGCCTTCTATGGCGTTGATCGTTCCATCCGCCATCATGCCGACTTTTGCGTTAATTTTGCTTCCGAGACGCTGGTCATAAGCCAAGAGCTGTTCTTCCTTTGACATTGCATACATGACCGGTTTATTTGTCGCTTTCGCTAAGACTGCCGCGTAAAAAGGCTGCATTGACAGGCTCTGTTTATTTCCGTAACTACCACCGACACTAAATGCGATACATCTGATGTTCACACCGGGCATCCTGTCCATTGACATCAGCTTAAGCAAAACCGGACCCTGTGACGTCGCCCAAATTGTCAGCTCTTTCTCGCTTTCCCAGCGGGCGATGACGACAGGCGCTTCAGGCGGAAGCGGGCATGGGAATTTATCATAGCCAAACCTGTCCTCGATGACCACGGCGGATTCTTTAAAGGCTTCGTCCACGTCACCTAACATCAACTGATAAAAAGGATCGCCGCCATGTTCAAATATGGGGCATCCAGGCGGGAACACATTGTTTTTAAACTGTGGATAGAGCTGTGGCGCGCCGTCTAAGATAGCCTCGTCAGCGTCAAAGACAGCCGGCAGCGCCTCGTATTCCACCTCAACCAGATCCATCGCCTCGCTGGCAATGTCCTCGTTGGTAGCGGCAATCAGCGCGACGGCGTCTCCCACAAAACGCAATCTTTTGTCGAGGATCTTCCTGTGCGGAGGCAATCCGGCCTGCCACTCCTCAGGAACGTCCCTGTATGTCAAGACAGCCCTGACTCCGGGAAGAGCTTTTGCCTTAGATACGTCTATGCTGGTGATTTCAGCGTGTGCGTGCGGACTTCTCAAGCATTTTCCATATAACATTCCCGGCAAAGAAAAGTCGTTTAAAAATGTTGCCTTCCCTGTGACGATATCTTTCCCATCTTTTCTCTGAACCGATTTTCCAATATATCGATATGACATTCTACTCCCCCCTTACACTATGGATTTGATTGCGTCAATTACTTGATATTGACTGATACATCTGCAAAAATTACCTGACAAACCTTCTTTGATCTCATCTTCAGTTGGGTGCGGGTTTTTGCTTAAAATAGCTTTTGCGGCAATAATAATGCCGGGTGTGCAAAAGCCGCATTGGAACGCGGAATAGTCCAATATGGCTTGTTGTACCGGGTCAAGCTCACCGCTGACCGGATCCGCCAGCCCCTCGATGGTGGTTATTTGCGCCCCGTCACATTCTGCAGTCAGAGTCATGCAGGACGCGATTGCCCTTCCGTTCGCCAATACGGCGCAGCACCCGCAGGCGCCGTGATTGCAGGATTGTTTAGTCCCTGTCAATCCAAGCCGTTCGCGTAGCGTTTGTACAAGCGTCTCAGAATAGGGGACTTGCCCGAGATGTTTTCCCAATGAAAATGCGTACGCCTCCCCATTCACATTTAAGACGATGTGGTCTTTCATACCTCTCCCTCCAATCCGTTTTTAGATTTTTTTTGGAAATGCAAGATTACTTAATCGCTAACTTAATCGGTCGTTTAATCAATTGATTTGTCCTTAATTTAGTATATTTTTCATAGTTAAACTTGTCAATGATTTTTTCTGTTAACGTTTGAAGTTTGGAGTTTGAGGTTTGAGGTTATAACATTTGAGGTTTGAAGTTGTTTTGAAGTTTCAAGTTTGAAGTTTTGAAGGCGTTTTGAAGTTTGAAGTTTTGAAGGCGTTTTGAAGTTTGAAGTCGTTTGAAGTTTTGAAAACGTTTGAAGTTTGAAGTTATGAAGTCGTTTTGAAGTTTGAAGTTATGAAGTCGTTTGAAGTTTTGAAAGAGTTCGAAGTTTGAAGTTATGAAATCGTCTTGAAGTTTCAAGTTTCAAGTTAAGGTGAGGAAAAGTATTGCCTATAATGCCCAAACAGGGATGATTTTATCACTGTTTTTTAGCGGTAACAACTCTTTTGACAGACAGATTACCCCGCCTTCCCCGCGCTTTATATCAGGAATTGTATTAATTAAGTCAAAGGCTTTTACCATGTTGGGGGTAGGATTGCTTGTACTTTTTATTTCCAGGGGATACAAGGTTCCGTTTTCATAAATCATTAAGTCTATCTCAACGCCGTTGCTATCACGAAAGAAGTATATTTCCGCCTCTTTTCCTGAATTGACATAACTCTTGAGTATTTCATTAATGATAAATGTTTCAAGGTAGGCGCCACTCATCGCACCCGTCATTAGGTTCTCCGGTGAGTTCCATCGCGCCAGATAGCTGGCCAGGCCTGTATCCGTAAAATATAGTTTTGGTGATTTAATAACTCTTTTCCCAAAATTGTTATGATATGGAGGTAATAAATGAACAATCCCGCTTGTTTGAAGAATTGAAAGCCAATGCTTAGCGGTGGGGTGGGATATCTGTACTTCCTTTGCGACATCGTTGAGGTTTAAAATGTTTCCAATCCTGGCAGCAAGTACACGTATAAATTGCAAAAATTGCAATTCATCGCCGACCCTGGCTAAATCCCTGACGTCTCGTTCAATATATGTTTTTAGATAATCACTATAGTATATGTCCCAAGGATATTCAGGTTTTTCATATAGTTCAGGATAACTTCCGCGCCATATTATGTCCCATATGATTTTTATATTCGTATCTACATGTTCGCCTTTTCGTTTAAGCAAGTATTCTTTAGTCGGTAGAAATGGTTTATCCCAAGCTTCCTGATTGATTTCGCGCAAAGACAGACCATATAATGTGAGGACGCCGGCGCGTCCGGCTAAACTCTCCGAAACATTTTGCATCAACCTAAATGGTTGCGAACCTGATAGAAAATATTGCCCTTTTTTCTTGCTCTTATCAACGTTCATTTTGATATAGTGGAAAATCTCGGGAGCATACTGAACCTCGTCAATGAATACGGGTGGCGGATTCAGCTCCATAAACTGCGATGTTGAGTTTTTTGCCATCTCAAGGGTGAGTTTGTCATCAAGTTCCACTTTGGGAATATTCGGGATAAGGTTTTCAATAAGAGATGTTTTACCAACCTGCCGAGCTCCGGTAACAATGACCGCTCCATTCCATTTTGAGCGCTCAAGAAATGCATTTTTAATATGTCTTTGGAAAAACATTTTGACCTCCATCCAAGACTATGCATTATTTAACCGTAACTTTAATTATGCATAAACAAAATGCTTTGTCAAGAAGTTTTAGTTCTTGGGCGCCGGTGGGCGCGGTGGGCGCCGGTGGGCGCGGTGGGCCGGTGGGCGCGGGGGG
>JGI24702J35022_10000825_pt1 | contig 19174 bp, 15 predicted proteins | sample TergutTh196P4_FD_35022 | JGI IMG/M metagenome (IMG submission 35022)
GCCCTGGGAAAAGCCGCCCTTTTGATCCGCTTTGTCAGTTGCTTTCTCTGCGGTATTACTGCGGGGCTCCTCGTTCGCCTGGTTTTTGTAAAAAGGAAATTTCTTGGATTTAGGGAAGTTTTCAAACGGAGGAAGTTTTTTGACTTCAAGGGATTTAGCGAAACTAAAAGCCGCGATACTGACCCAAACCTTTTATTGCGCTTGCTGAAAAACCTCTTTCGGAACCTCAAAGCCACTGGCCCGGCCTTCCTGCTTGGCGTAACCCTTTCCGCCCTGTTTCAGCGCTATGTCCCGGAAGATGCCATGGCGGCCCTTTTCGGAAGGCATCGGGGTTTCGGCCTCCTCATGGCGGCCACCGTCGGGGTGCCCCTCTATGTCTGCGGCGGCGGGACAATCCCCCTTTTGATTTCCTGGATGCAAAGCGGGATGTCGCTGGGTTCGGCTTCGGCCTTCATGATTACTGGCCCAGCCATGAAAATCACAAATCTGGGGGCGGTGAAGATCATTTTGGGCTTAAGGGACTTTGCCTTCTATATCGGCTTTTCGGTTCTTTTTGCCCTTTTGACCGGTTTTCTGATTGATTTCGCATGAAGGACATAGGTCATGACTGAATCACGTCTTTTTGTGATGGCACACTGCTTTGCGATGTGATTGACAAAGCATCGGTAGGCTACCTATACTTCTCCTAGACATCACCCCGGAGTAAAAATGGCTGGCCAATTACAGCTTAGCTTTGTCAGTTTTAAAAAAGACTCATATATTGTGGTTGAAGGCAAGCAAAATGCGGATCGTTTTTTCATCATCCAGCAGGGAAAGGTAAGGATATCCAAAGCGGTGGAGGTGGTAGCGGAGGAAGGGGGCAATGTACTGGGGCCCGGTGACTTTTTCGGCGTTGTTTCCACCATGTCTTCCCACAGCCATATTGAAACTGCCTGGGCATTGACGGACGTTGTTCTAATTTCTGTCCACAAGGATCAGTATGGGGAACTCATCCAGAAGAATACTCCTGTGGCCATGAAGATCATTTTGCAGTTTTCAAAGCGGCTAAGGTACCTGGACGAGGCCCTCTCGCGGCTTACCCTAAAGAGCAGCGCCGAGGCGGAACCTTCCCATCTCTTCAAGGTTGCTGAATACTACCTCCGCCAGAGCCAGTACAACCAGGCGTATTACTCTTATATCCGGTATATAAAAAACTGCCCTTCGGGGGAGAACGTTGTTCACGCCAAAGAACGGATGGCAAAAATTGCCATTTACGTTAAAGGCGTAAAAACGGAATTCGGCCCTGACGAGTTCAATAGGACATACCCGAAAAACTCCATGCTTTTTGCCGAAGGCGAGCCGGGGAATGAACTCTTTATCATCCAGAAGGGCGCCGTGAAGATCGCCAAAATCGTGGACGATAACGAGGTGCTTTTAGCGGTTCTTAAGGCTGGGGATATCTTCGGGGAGATGGCCCTTTTGGAGGCCAAACCCAGGGCCGCAAGCGCGGTGGCCTACGAGGAATGCCAGGTGCTGGCTGTTAACCGGGCCAACTTTGAGCGTATGATTCAGACGCAGCCCCAGCTAATTGCACGGCTTACCACCCTCCTCGCTGACCGGATATGGTTTATCTACAAACAGTTGGCCAATACCCTGATTTCGGACACCCTTGGCCGGATGTATGATGCCCTGCTTATTCAACTGGAAAAGAACCGGGTTCCCCTGGATACCCAAGGTCCATATACTTTTGAATTTGGCCCCAGGGAACTGGCCAACATGGTTGGGCTTCCCCCAAAGGATGCCAACTTGCTGTTCAGGAAGATGCTTGAGAACAAAAAAATCATTTTAGAGAAGGAAAAAATCCATACAATTTCGGTGGAGGAAATAGTAAAGCAGACTGAGTTCTACCGCAAAATGCAAAAAATTGAAAACTCCCGCAAAGAAGCCAGACAGGCTGGCACATATTGAGCGTGTAGCATTTAATTTTCATTTTTTACCACGGAGGAACACAGAGTTAGCCTACGTATAGAAGTCCAACCTCCGTGAAACTCCGTGGTTAATATTTCTTACTCTGTGTTCTCCGTGTCTTTGTATCTCCGTGAGAGGAATTTCGAGTTAGACTCTCATGGGCATTGCGAAAAAAACCTTGCATTTCTTTTTGTTGACATATTGTCCCAGAGGGACGATAATTAAATCAATAATATATATTCAGGAGGGTCTTATGGCCGCAAAGTTTGTTGTTTTTTATGATAAGGCAAAAAAATTCAGGTTCAGGCTTCTGGCAACTAACGGAGAAATAATCGCCGTGGGTGAAGCTTACGAAAGCAAAGCTTCGTGCCTTAACGGGATCAAGTCCATTCAGAAGAATGCTCCCGCCGCAGTGCTTGTTGATGAAACGTTGAAAAAGGAGACTGACGAAAAGAAGGCACCCAAGAAGAAACCGGCTGCCAAGAAAGCAACAGCCAAAAAGCCAGCAGCCAAGAAAGCTACTGCCAAAAAGGCTGCTGATAAGAAGCCGGCAGCCAAAAAGCCAGCGGCTAAGAAACCGGCGGCCAAGAAAGCAGCAACCCCGAAACCAGCCCCCCCAAAGGATCCGATTGTCGAGTAAAACCGTCTAAAAAAAGCAGCCGGTGTATTTGGTTGTATGTGCTGGCTGCTTTTACCGATAATTAAACAATGAAAAGCCGCTTTTTTTTCTTTTTTTTAACGTTTCTTTTATCTGTGGCCCTTCCCTGCATGCTTCTTCATGCTCAAGTATTGGCACCGAATCAGTTTGAGTTTCCAATACCGGAACCTGAAAGGCGATCTTTGGCCCCGGAAAACCCTGAAGCGCCGCCGCGCCAGTTCCGCGATCTTTACCTTGGGATGCCGTTGGACAGCCTCAAAACAGCCCTTGCCGGCGATGAACTTTTTAGTTTCCGGGGGGACAGGGATGTCTCATTCCTGCCTATAAGGGAGGAAACCCTTGTGGAAACCACGGGGCTTTCATACATCAGGCGCGCCTATTTTCAGCTTTCGGAAGGGGCTCTATACATCATGTCCTTTTCACTTGATACCCGGCGTATGGATCATTATTCGGTTTTCACATCCTTTGTAAAAAAATACGGGGAACCGGTTGACTTGAGCCCTGGGGAAGCGGTGTGGGAATCGGATGATACAAGGGTGTCCATTGAACGGCCACTAACGGTTAAGTACATGGATAAAACGGTTTTTGACCGCCTGATTGAGGAATCAAAAACCAATGAAGGCCGTGAACTTTTGCGCAGGGAGGAATTCCTTGCGGATTTTTAGCATCAACTGGAAATTTTCTCTCACGGAGAGCACGGAGGTAAAGAGGAGAGTACGGAGAAGAAATGGAAATTTTTCATATCTCCGTGTGCTCTGTGAACTTTGTGTCGCGAACCGAAGGTTCGACGTGAGAAGCATTCTTTTTTGTGTGTTTTTTATATCAACTCTTTCTTCCTGTTCGGGATTAGAGAAATTTGAAAAGCGGAATCTAAATATCGATACCGGGGGAGGGCCTGTGTCAATCAGGGCGGAAATTGCAAGCACTCCTGCACAGCGCGAGCAGGGGCTTATGTACCGCAAAAGGATAAAGGACGGCGAGGCGATGCTTTTTGTTTTTGAGAGGGACGAGATGCTTTCATTTTGGATGAAAAATACCATTGTCCCGCTTTCCATCGCATACATATCGCATGACGGTAGGATCCTTGAAATTTACGACATGGAACCTGGGAACTTGAATCCCGTAAGGTCCAGCCGTTCTGTCCGCTACGCCCTGGAAGTTCCGCAGGGTTGGTTCGGCAGGGCCGGAATCGGGATCGGCGACAGGCTTAACTTAAATTTTAACCTTTAATCGCACCTGCGGTAACGCCTTTGATTATTTTATCCGACACGAAAATGTACAGGACAAATGTCGGCAGGAACACAATTACAACGCTTGCAAACATCCCGCCCCAGTCGCCGGTGTAGCGCATGGACTGTACCATGTTGTATAGGCCGACCGCAACAGGGCGCACATTAGGCCTGTTGCCGAAAATTAATGACATGAAAAACTCGTTCCAAATCGTAATGAAGTTGAATATGGTAAGGGTGACGAGCCCCGGCTGGGCGAGGGGAAACATCACTTTCCAGAACGTCCTTATTGGCGAACAGCCGTCAATTGCAGCGGATTCCTCGTAGGTAAGGCTCAAATTTCTATAGAAAGCCAGCATAAAAAAAACGCCGAAAGGCACGCTCATGCCTGTGTATAGAAACATGAGGAGCCAGCGGTTGTTGACCAGGCGGAAAGCGGATGCAAGGCCAAAGAGGGGCATGATGATCATGATAGCCGGGATGCCCAGGGCAGCGGCAAACATATTTTGAATGATGGCATTGCCACGGAACCGGAAGCGGGAAAGCACGTAAGATGCCGGGGATGCTATGATGATTACCGCAGTGCAGGAAACCACGGTATAAAAAAGCGAGTTTACAAAAAACACTGAGACGCGCTGGGTGTTCCAGGCCTTGAAATAATTTTCAAAATGGAAGCCGCTCTGGAATTTAAACATATGATCGGAAAATATTTCAGCAGACGTGGAAAGGGATGCAAAGAAAACCCAGCCTATTAACACAAAAGTAAAGACAACCCAAACCGATACTATGGCATAGCCAATAATAATTGAAACACTGTTTTTGACTAAAGCTTTATTCATGTTATATCTCCGTATCGTCGTTCCGCACTATAAGGCTTGAGGAAAAGAAGATCACGATGACCATCAGCATCATGATCACCCCGATGCCTGCCCCTGTACCTGCGTCACGGACAATGTTTGCCGCCGATGACGCGCCAAAAACCAGTTGGTACATATAGTTCATTGGCGCAACCGTGTCATTGGAAAGGTTCACAGGGCTGAACAACTGGCCCCACACAAAGAAGCCAACGGTAAACACCGTCCACATAACGATATTTGTGCGTGTAACGCCTTGTATAAAGGGCAGGGTAATATTCCTAAAACGCTGGAACACGTTGGCCCCTTCGATTAAGGCACAATCGTAGTAATCCGATGGAATCTGCTCAATGCCCGAAATGAAAATCAGCATATGGTAGCCGACCATGCCGAAGGAATAGGCGGTTACCATGCTCCAAAAGCGCAGGCCGGGGCCGGTCCAAAGGGTCTGGCTTGCCGCCTCGAACCCGAGTGTCTTCAAAACATTGTGCAAAAGGCCGTACTCGACATTGTACACGTAGTTGAGCCACATTGCCCCCATTGCAACGGCGCTTACCACATTTGGAAGGTAAATTACGGCACGGAAAAATTTTGCCCCTCTGACCTTCCCTGTTAGGATCACCGCAAAAATAAGGGCCAGCAGCATTACCCCAAGGCCGCCAAAGAACCAAAGCCGACCGATGTTTTTCATTGATTGAATGAAGATAGGCGTTGAAAAGAGCTTTTGGTAATTGGCGAGCCCGTTAAAAGTCCACTTCGACGCCTGGTCTGAAACGCTTTCCACGGCAAAAAAACTCATCCCCGTGGTGCGAAGGGTAGGGTACAGAAAAACCAGCACATAACACAGCAGAGCCGGCCCCAAAAAAATAAAGATGACATGCTTTTTTGGTTTTAGCATTTTCTGTACCCTTCTTTTGCCTAATGCTGCACTAGCGTCTCATTGCGTCCGCAAACTGCTGGGCGTTGTAATCGCCTTTGATGAGCCTGGCAAAATTCTCCACGATCTTTGCGTTGATGTCGCCGTCATCCTGCATCCCGACTGCCCATGGAAGCCTTATTGTCGTGGCATCCACCACAGCCTTTGCTTCCGCGAGCTGCCTGGGCCACTGGGAATTGTTGCCCATGGGGATGCCAAGGCTTTCCCGTGCCAGCACTTCATCCCACTGGCCGGTTGTCATCCAGACGATCCACTGGAAGGCCTCTTCCGGGTATTTGGTGTTTTTATTGATACCAAAGCATTGGCCACCGTAATTGTTCGCTTTAATGCCATCTCCTGCTGCGTCAATGGCCGGGAAGGCAAAGGAACCCCAGTTGAAATTTGGGGCGTTGCCCTTGATCTCGTTGGGAAGCCAGGTGCCGTTCAGGTACATGGCGGTCCTCCCCTGGGCGAATTCGTTTACCTGGCCGGCAGGCCAGACGTTTGCCGCCGCGTTGGGATGCACGTAGCCGTTCCTCGCCATATTCTCCCAGAGCTGGCCAAAACGGAGAACGGCAGGGCTGGAGAAATCTTTGTTCGTTACCATCCTCATGGTGGCGTCCATCCCGACAAGGCGGTCAAGGGTGTAGCCAACAAGGCACGCCATGTATGCATCGTCCACGGTAATGGCCGGGATGTTGATTGCCTTTAGCTTTGCGCATACGGCAAGGAACTCATCCCATGTTTTCGGGAGGGTAGTGATCCCCGCCTGGTTAAAAATATCCTTGTTGTACATCGTTGTGAACACAAAGGGCTGGTAGGGAACAGTTTTTACGGAACCGCCCCCTATTTGCTTTACCAGGTTCATCAAGGTATTGTTCACTACCGTGTGAAAGGGCTGCCCATTGGTGGTGGAATAGATTTTTGTCACATGCTGATCCAGGTTCAAAAGGTAGTTCCCCCATACGGTATTGACCCTGTCAATGTCCTCGTCAAAGATGTCGATGGTTTCACCGGCATCAAGTGCGGGCTGCAGGGTCATGCGGATGTCCCGGCCGTTGAAGTTGATTTCCAGTTCAATGCCCGTTTCTTGCGTGAAGGCTTCAGCTGCCCGGGAAATAGCCTGGCCCTGGGGCTCAGCCTCGTTCCACATTGACCAATAGACCAGGTGGGCACCTGACCCGCCAAACTGTTTGGCACAACTTCCCAGCATCACTAGCACTGCCATGACTGTGATTAATACCAAAAATTTCTTCATTTTTCCCCCTAACGGATTGTTCAGAAACATAAGTTTCCGTCCCTACTAATATTATGAAATCGCGAATTGGGGGAAATACTTGGATCGCTATGTTTTTAAGAGTTTTTGCAAAATATTAAGCGCAGTATCCCATTTTGAGTCCATCGATTTGATTAAGGCGATTTGGTTCCGGCAGCGGTCCAGGTTGTGGCCAGGGCGGCTTGTATGGTAATAGTGATCCCCTTCCAGGAAATCCGTCAAAAAACGCAGGGCCATTATATGCGTGATGTTTCTGCCGGATTCGGCTATCAGGGCTGTTTCTTCAACGGTGAGGAATTCATGAGCTTCCGAGAGATAACCCTCAAGCAGGCCCTCGAAAAAAGCGGTGTCAAATACTACCTTTGAGAGATCCCTTTCGTCTTCCGCTGCCCTGGTTGTGACGGTGCGGACGAGGTCCCCCACGTCAAAGAGGCTTGTGCCAGGCATGACGGTGTCCAGGTCGATTACGCAGAGGGCTTTTGAATCCACGTCGTCAACAAGGATATTGTTCATCTTGGTGTCGTTGTGGGTAATTCGTTCCGGTATTCGCCCTTCCCTTATGGCGCGCACGAGGACGCCGCCCCGCTCTTCGTTGGCCTTCATGAACCCCACCTCGGTTGCGGCCTCCTTTGCCCTGCTGAATGCGTCCTTTTCAAGGGCACTGTAAAAACGCAGGTAGCGTTTTTCCATGTCGTGGAAGTTCGGGATGGCGTCGTGGAGGCGGGGCGGCGGGAGGTCGGCGAGCTGCTTTTGAAAGCGGCCGATGCTTTCACCCAAAAAGCGCGCCTCAAGGGGGGACGTGGCGTTCTCAAGCGAGTGGACGCCTTCGATAAAGAGGTAGGTGCGCCACCAGCCGCCTTGTTTGTCACGCGCCCAGGGCTTCCCGTCTTTTGCCGGAACCACCGTAAGCGTGCGGCGGCTCCTGTCGTTTTCCCCGGCGGCTAAGAGCTTTTCTGTGATGTGGCCTGTAACACGCTGGATATTTTCCATAACTTCGTCCGGGCGGGTAAAAACATTTTGGTTGATCTTCTGGTGTGTGTAGCGCACTGTAGTCCCGGCCTGGTTCCATTTTGAGAGGAAAGTTTCGTTTATATGCCCATTGCCGAATGAATTTGCGCCGATAAATTCACCATAGATTGCAAATTGTTTTGCAATATCTGATATATTTGTGGTATCCATGTTTTAGTTATAGTGCATTTGCATTTTACTTGCACACAGTTTAGCAATGCATTAATATTTTAGGTGGTGGATTCATGTTTAAAGGTTTAACCCAGTTAGTTCAGCGCATACTTTCCCACGATGCCCAGGAAGAGGCCCGGCGCTTTAATTCGGATCAGCTATTACCAGAGCACGTAATTATCGCTGTGCTTAAAGACTGGGGCGGTACCGCATGCAAGGCCCTGATTTATCTCCGTATTGACCTGACTGAATTCCGTCGCAATCTTGAAAGCAGCCTTCCTCACATATCTTCCCTTCTTCTGCAGGGTGAAGCGCCTCCCTCCGAACGGACGAAAAGGATGCTGGAGACTGCCGCAGAAGAGGCAAGGGCCCTTGGAAATGAGTACCTTGGAACTGAGCATCTGCTTTCCGCAGCTTTGCGGGAACAGAATTCTGCGGTTCAGGTATACCTTAACCAGATGGAAGTAAACCTTGAAATGTTCCGTGCATTGGTACAGACCTCGTTTAACCGCAGGGGGCAGGCAGAAGCCATCCTGGGGCTTCATCAGAGGCCAAATCCATACCCGTCCCCCTTTCTTCACTGGGACGAAAGGGCGGCAAAGCAGGCGGGTGAAGCTAAAAATGCATACGCCCAGAGGGTCAAGCCCGCTTCCTACCCCGTACTGACCCCGGCACTGGATGAGTTTTCACGGGACCTGACTGCCCTCGCAAGGGCCGGAAAGCTTGATCCCGTGGTGGGCAGAAAAAAGGAAATAGAGAGGGCCTTGCGCATACTAGCCCGGCGTACCAAGAACAACCCGGTTCTGGTAGGCGAACCGGGGGTGGGGAAAACCGCCATCGTGGAAGGCCTTGCGCAGATCTTCGCCGGGGAAACCGTACCCGCAGCCCTGGCAGGGAAGAGGATTCTCTCCCTGGACATGGGTGCGATAGTAGCGGGAACCAAGTACCGTGGCGAGTTTGAGGAGCGGCTAAAAAAGATAATGCGGGAGATAACCCAGTCGCGGAATATTATCCTTTTCATCGACGAGATTCACACCATTATTGGGGCAGGCGGTGCGGAAGGCACCGTTGACGCTTCCAATATGTTCAAACCCGGCCTTTCGCGCGGGGATCTGCAGTGCATAGGTGCCACGACATTAGGTGAATACCGCAAGCATTTTGAAAAGGATGCGGCCCTGGAAAGGCGTTTCCAGTCCATACTCGTTGAGGAACCGGGTTTCGATGAGACGCTTAAAATACTGAAAGGTGTCCAGAAAAAATACGAGGATCACCATCAGGTTAATTATACTGTCGAAGCCGTGGAGGCCGCCGCAAAGCTGGCCCAGCGCTATATCACTGGCAGGCATATGCCGGACAAGGCCATTGATGTGCTTGACGAAGCCGGCGCCATGCGAAAACTGGCACCCCCGTTTGCGCCACCGGAGATTGCCGTTATTGAGCAGGAGATCAGGCAACTTACGGAAGAAAAAGGCGCCATGGTTTCGATCCAGGATTATGAAGGTGCCGCAGAATTGCGGGACAGGGTCAGGGAGCTTCGCTTCCGCCTTGACGCCATGCTTGCCACCTGGGAACAAAACTCCCTGGGCGAGAGGCTCAGGGTCGATGAAGGCGATGTTCGCCGCATAGTCGCCGAGATCACCGGCATCCCCCTGACCCACCTTGAAGAGCATGAGTCAAAGCGGCTGCTCAAAATCGAAGAAGAACTGCACCAGGGAATCGTAGGCCAGGACGACGCGGTAAAGCGGATTGCCTCGGCAATAAGGCGTTCACGTGTGGGCGTCTCCTCGCCAAGGCGGCCCCTGGGTTCGTTCATCTTCCTTGGCCCAACTGGGGTCGGTAAGACGCTTCTTGCAAAACGGCTTTCGGAGTACCTTTTTGAAACGCCCGATTCCCTTGTACGGATCGATATGTCCGACTACATGGAAAAGCACAATGCCTCAAGGCTCGTGGGCGCTCCTCCAGGTTACATCGGTTACGATGAAGGCGGTTTCCTTACTGAACGCATCAGGCGCAATCCCTACAGGGTGATTCTATTTGACGAAATGGAAAAAGCCCACCGCGATGTGTTTAACCTCCTCTTGCAAGTGTTGGAAGAAGGTGAGCTTAAAGACAGCCTGGGGCATACGGTGAGCTTCCGCAATACCGTAATCATTATGACCAGCAACGCAGGCGTGCGGGAAATTTCCAGGGAATCCCGGCTTGGCTTCGGGAACGGTTCGGGGATGATGAGCTTTGAGGAAATTGAATCCCAGGCAATGTCTGAGCTTAAGCGGATCTTCAGCCCGGAGTTCCTTAACCGTGTTGACGATGTTGTTGTCTTTCATCCGCTTGACATTAAACAGGTTGAATCCATCCTGGATTTACAGATAGATGAGCTTTCCCAGCGCCTTGCCGAACAGGGTTATTCGATTCAGGTAAGGCCCGCCGCGAAGAAGATACTAATCGAAAAAGGCTGGGATCCAAAATATGGCGGCAGGCCCCTGCGCCGTGCTATCCAGAAAGAGCTGGAGGATCCACTGTCCACTTTAATCCTGGAGGGGGACTATCCGCCTGGGACCATTTTTGCCGCCAGCGTCAAACACGATAAAATCTGCCTAAAGGCTGAGGGTGTTTTGGAAAACCTGGCAGCTGCCGTGACTGCTGCATCCGATATCGCGCCTGTCTCGACCGTCATAACAACTGACACGCCCTCTATTGCAACAGGACCCTAATACACAGTAACAACTAAAGCCTTGCAAGCGCTCAGACGATTTCGAGGTTTTCGTGGTTGAAAAAAGAATCACGCAGCAGTGCCAGGAATTCTTTCCTGCTAATATCCTTTGCGCCAAAACTTTCGAGGAGGCAGGTGTGCTGCTGACAGTCGATAAGGCATACGCCTTCTTCAAAAAGCCGTCGGGCCAGGGTAACAAAGGCGGCCTTGCCGGCATTGGATACTTTTGAGAACATTGACTCCCCAAAAAAAAAGTTTCCCAACCGTACTCCGTAGCAGCCGCCGGAAAGTTCCCCTTCACAGTAAGCCTCCGCGGAATGGGCCCAGCCCAGGCGGTGGAGTTCTGTGTATGCAGCGATCATGTCGGCTGTGATCCATGTGCCGTTTTGGCCATGACGCTTGACCTGTGAACATTCTTTTATGACGCCGGAAAAATCCCTGTCAATCGTAATGGCAAAAACCTTTTGTTTGAGGGTTTTTTCCATGGAGCGCGAAACGTGGAGTTTTCCCTGGAAGATTACAAAGCGGGGATCAGGTGAATGCCAGATGACCGGTTCGCCTTCGCAGTACCAGGGAAAGAGGCCCTGCTCATAAGCGGAAAGCAGCATTCCCGGAGAAAGGTTCCCTCCCCATGCAACGATGCTGTCGTGTTTTGCCCTTTCGGGCGGCGGAAACAAAAAGCGCTCGTTTTCGGTGAGGTAGGGGAAATCAGGGTCCGGGCCGGATTTATTTCTCATACTTTAATTTTAGATCATTTTGGGCTAGACAACCTCTATTTTGTATTCCCCGCCTGAGTAATCTGCCCTTGCCTTGCCGCCTGTTTCGAGTCTGCCAAATAGGACTTCATCCACAAAGAAGGATTTGATCCGCTCTTCCACGACACGACCCACGTTGCGGGCACCTGATTCCCTGGAGTAGCCTTCATCGGCGAGTTGGGCAACGCAGGAATCGGTGACTTCCAGCACTACCTTCTTTTCCGCAAGCTGGGCACTGAAAAGGGCCAGCTCTTTTTTGACTATGGAAGCCATTATTTCGCGTGACAGGTGGTTGAAGCGAACCACGGCGTCAAGGCGGTTCCTGAATTCCGGGGTAAAGATTTTTTCCACGGCATCGTCAACAACGGCCTCGTCTTCGATCCTTTCGCCAAAACCGATGAGGCTTTTGCCAATATCCCTGGCCCCTGCATTGCTTGTCATGATTAAAACAACGTTACGGAAATCGGCCTTGCGGCCGTTATTGTCGGTAAGGGTGGCATAATCCATTATCTGCAATAGTATGTTGTAAATATCGGAATGGGCCTTTTCAATTTCGTCCAGAAGTACGACCCCGTGGGGGTTTTTACGGATCGCGTCGGTCAATAGGCCGCCTTCCTCGTACCCCACGTAGCCTGGCGGGGCGCCGACAAGCCGCGACACGGTATGCTTTTCCTGGTACTCGCTCATGTCAAAGCGGTGAATGTTTATCCCCATGATGTCCGCGAGGCTCCTGGCCAGTTCGGTTTTGCCGACTCCAGTAGGCCCCACAAACATGAAATTTGCGACAGGTTTGTTGACGTTCCTGAACCCGGCGCGTGAACGCTTAACTGCATTCACCACTGCCTGAACCGCCTGATCCTGCCCGAAGATCCTTTCCTTAAGCCGTTCGTCAAGAAGGCGAAGCCGGTCTTTCTCGCTTTCGCCTACGGAGCGTTCGGGGATACGGGCGATTTTTGAAACCACGGTTTCAATTATGGGAAGGCCGATCTCAATTTTTTCTATCAGGCCAACCTGAGCATCAGGCTGGCTGCCAACCTGATGCTCAGGTTGATATTCAGGAGGACAGTCTTCCTGAACGGTTTGGGCTGCTATTCCTGGCGGAATAACTTCACTGTTTCTGTAGGCTTCAATCCGTGCGAAAGAGCCCGCTTCATCGATTACATCGATTGCCTTGTCCGGCAGGCGCCGTTCGGTGATGTACTGGGCGGAAAGCCGCACTGCCCCTTCCACGGCTTCCTCCGAATAGTGAACATGGTGGTAATCTTCGTACTTGGGTTTTAGCCCGTTGATAATTTTAATCGAGTCTTCCTGGCTGGGCTCGTTTATGTCTATCTTCTGGAAACGCCTTGAAAGGGCCCTGTCCTTTTCAAAGAATTTGCTGTATTCCTCATGTGTGGTGGAACCGATGCAGCGGAGTTTCCCGCTTGTCAGGGCAGGCTTCAAAAGGTTTGATGCGTCCAGGGCGCTGCCTGAGACGGAACCGGCACCGACCAGGGTATGAATTTCATCGATGAAAAGGATGGCTTTTTCCTTTTTAAGCATCTCTTCCACCACTTTCTTGACCCGCTCTTCAAAATCCCCCCGGTACTTGGTTCCGGCTACAAGGGAGCCCATGTCCAATGAATAAATCGAAAAATCCTTCAGCGTGGGGGGAACCTTCCCGGCAACTATGCGCTGGGCAAGCCCTTCGGTGATGGCGGTTTTTCCCACCCCTGAATCCCCCACGTGAACGGGGTTGTTCTTAAGCCTTCTGCATAGGACCTGGACGGTACGGTCGAGTTCCGTTTCCCTGCCTATAACCGGTTCCAGCCGGTTTTCCCGGGCCATTGCGGTAAGCTCAGTGGCGAATCTTTCCAGGACGTTCTTCTTGTTTGTCCTGGTTTTTAAGGCCTGGTCAGAAATATCCTCGTCCGGGATGCCGTCTTTTGCATCGTCACCTTCATTTGTGAAACGACGGGCGTTTTTCCCGAATTCAGATGACATGTCATCATGTCCGTGGGAAATAACGCTCAGCAAATCGTAGCGCTTTACCCCCGCCTGGCGGAGATAATAAGCGCAGTAATTTTTCTCTTCCTCGTAAAGTGATACCAGGATATCCGCAACATCGAGGGTCCCCTTCTGGGCTGCCTGGCTTGTCATTACGGCCCTTTCGATGACGCTTTGAAAGTGGACAGTCTGGATTGGATCCGCGCCTATGATGACGGGGATTTTCTGTTTAAAAAAGACCTCAACCTCATGCTTAAGGTGATCGAGGTCGGCACCGCATGCCTCCAGTATCGTCTGGACTTCATCGAAATCAAGAGCTGCGTAGAGAATATGTTCGGGCGTCAGGTACTCATGGCTGCGTAACTTTGCTTCGTTGTATGCCTGATTGATTATTGTCTTCACAGGCCCTGAAATCTTCATCTTTCCCCCGTATATATTATACAGAATATACACTTTTTAAGCAATAATAAAGTCTACCGCCATGGCTTTATGATTTTTGGTTAAGCTTCCTCGACAAGGCATTTGAGGGGATAATCGTATTGCCTGGCGATGGAATGGACCTGGTTTGCTTTGGTTTGGGCAATATCCCAGGTATAAGTTCCCACCACCCCGCGTCCCTTGTTGTGGACATTGAGCATTATCGACTTGGCCTCGACTGGGTTCTTATGGAAAATTAATTTTAGAATTTCGACTACGAACTCCCTTGTGGTATAGTTATCGTTCAATAAAACTACCACGTACTCCCTGGGTTCTTTGAGTTTCTCCTCGTCCCTTGTGAGTAATTCGGTATTCCCTTCGGCCATTCCATTGCCCATCAAAGCCAAGAATAGCGATTTTACAGGTGAATTTCAAGGGAACGCGTTCACAATCCGGATTGTTGTGCTTTTATGGGATTCTTTGATATAATCCAATAACGTTTAAGGGGGCTTTAATGTTTGGATTTCGGTTTGCAAAGTTTGAGCAGGGGCAGTTTGTATTCATGTACAAGAGGGGCAAGGTTATCACCCAAGGGGAAGGCCTGTCCTTCAATTACTATTCGCCGACGACATCGCTTGTGTGCGTGCCGGTGAGCAGTGTGGACGCTCCATTTATTTTCAATGAAACTTCCTCGGATTTTCAGGAACTCACCATCCAGGGGCAGTTGACTTACAGGATTTCAGAGCCAGTTAAAACCGCGAAGATGCTCAATTACACGATTGACAGCAAAGACCTTTCGTATATTTCTGATGATCCTGAGCGCCTTTCCGAGCGGCTTATCAACCTTGTCCTTATTGTCGTCAAAGGTGCGGTGAAGAATATGTCCCTGCGCGAGGCAATTGTCTCTTCGGATGATGTTGCGAACAGGGCCTACCAAATCCTGCGCGAAAACCGCATGGTGCACAACCTGGGGGTCGAAATCCTTTCGCTCAGCATAGCGGCGATAAAGCCAAGCCCGGAGACTGCAAAAGCCCTGGAAGCTGAAACCAGGGAGGAAATCCTGAAAGGTTCCGACCAGGCGATTTTCCAGCGCCGGAACTATGCTGTGGAACAGGAGCGTATAATCCGGGAGAGCGAACTCAGCACCGAGATTGCGGTGGAACACAAGAACCGGGAAATCCAGGAAACAAGGCTCGAGACAGGAAGGCTTGCCCAGCAGAAGCAGCTTGAGATGAAGGACGAGATGCTCAAATTTGAGATTCAGGCCGAGGAGAAAAACCAGCGGCTCGTTGAGCTTCGCACTAAAAACGAAAGGACCGAGGCCGACGCCAGGGCATATGCGCTGCGGGAGATCATGAAGGTCTACGAAGGCATGAACCCCGAAGTTTTACGCTCCCTGACAAACGCGGGGCTGGATTCGGGGCGGCTCATGGCCCTTGCCTTTCAGGGCATCGCCGACAGGGCGGAGAAAATCGGTAACCTCAACATCACCCCGGATCTGCTTACTACCGTGATGAAAAGCAAGCCGTGATAGTTAATGGTTATCATGAAACTTCGTTTCATGTTCGATTTTATGCGCGGCTATTAAGCCGCGCAAATTTAAGGTTAGCGTGAAAAAGTTCGAGAACCGTATTGTCGTTGTCACGAGGGAAACCCGGCTTGAAAAAGTCCTGGTAGCCCAGAACACCGTCTCGCAGGCAAAGTTTTATATAAACAGCCTGGGAGGTGATTTTAGCGAGTACAAGGAAGAGCACGATCAGTACGGCGGCTCGGTGCAGCAGGCCCGGAAGGGCCTTGAAGAGCTTGGCAATATCCAGTTGTTGGACCGTAAGTATCTCCCCAATTTCATCTTTGCACCGAACGACATCGTGGTTGTGATCGGTCAGGACGGCCTTGTGGCGAATACCCTAAAGTACCTTGACGGTCAGCCGCTGATTGGTGTCAACCCCGACAGATCCCGCTGGGACGGGGTGCTACTGCCCTTTGAACCAAAAGACGCCGTGAAAATCGTCGCCGAAACGATAGCAGGCAAGCGCAGAATCGAAGAAGTTGTCATGGCAAGGGCGAAAGTCCAGAACGGACAGGAGCTGCTTGCAGTTAACGATTTTTTTATCGGCCAGAAAACCCACATTTCCGCCCGTTATGTGATAAAATACGGCGGCCTTAAGGAGCCGCAGTCCTCAAGCGGCGTTATAGTGTCTACGGGCCTCGGTTCCACCGGCTGGATGAAAAGCATCATCGCAGGTGCTTCGCGTATCAGCGGCTCGGTGATAGGCAGGCCTTACGGCGGGAAACAGGAAGCCGACGACTTGACCGAAATCGACGAGGATATACCTGCACCGGCCCAAGAGGGTATGGAGGAAATAGCTTTGATGGTGGCCCCTGTTCTTGAAGATAGGGATGTGCAATATGATGCCGAGCCTGCTGGCATGTCGGCACCTGCTGCCAAGCCAATTCGGGGGTTTATGCAGGCGCGTACTCGATCGGATGAAGATTTCAAAAAAACTTTGCATCTAATAAAAAGAAAGAAAACTTTTGGCCCCTCAGAACTCTCGAAGGTGGTGGGCAAGTGGTCCAGCACGGAACTCATCTTTGCGGTGCGGGAGCCCTTTCCCAGCAAGTCAACGGGGACAAACCTTGTTTTTGGAACCATAACGCCTGACGAACCGCTGCGCATCGAATCGCTAATGGGCGAAAACGGGGTAATCTTCAGCGACGGAATCGAAAGCGACTTCCTTGTTTTTAACTCCGGCACGGAGGCAGTAATCGGCCTCGCGGACAAACGCGGCAGAATGGTGGTTTAGGAGCCTGTCGGACTTGTAGATTTTTGCGACATGAAGTCGCAAAAATCTCCGATAAATGGGCTCCTCACGGAGTTTGCAAGGTAAAAATGCTCGAAAACTGCGTTTTTTTCGTATTTTTTCCATCGAAAGGGCAAATCCCGACAAACTCCTAGGGCTGTTTAAAAAAATCCTTTGCCTTGTACTACAGTGTCTGAAGGAACTGATCCGCACACTGAATAAACACTTCAACCAGGGTTGGGTCAAACTGTTTCCCGCCGCCTTCGGTAATGATTTTCACGGCTTCATCGTGGGTGAAGGCTTTTTTGTAGGGACGCTCTGATATGAGTGCATCGTGCACATCAACGATTGCCATTATCCGGCCAAGAAGGGGTATCTCGTATTCCTTCAGTCCTCGGGGGTAACCTGTACCGTCCCATTTTTCATGGTGGGTGGCAGCAAATATTTTTGCGTATTTCAGAAAATCGCTTTCCTTTGTCAGCGTTTGAATTTTTTCTATTATTTCTTCCCCAAAAGATGCGTGTTTTTTCATCAATTCAAATTCTTCATCATTTAGCTTTCCGGGTTTCTTTAGGATATTGTCATCTATTGAAATTTTTCCAACGTCATGGAGTTGGCAGGATTGTAGCAGCAGATCCAGATCCCATCCTTTTATTTCATCTGCATAGATATTGCTTTTCTCAATTTCTTTAAGGATGATTTTTATCCCCCGCTGGGTGCGTTCAATGTGTCCGCCGGTAATGTCGTCGCGGCATTCCACCATTTCCGCCATGGTTTTTAGCAGGGCATTTTGCAAATCCAATACATCTTGGGTTTTTTCCTTTACCATTTCCTGTAGATTTTCATTAAAGCCTTTTAACTCTACAGCCTGCTTCTCCAATACTTTGCGTTGTTCTTCTACTAAAAGGTGCACTTCAATACGCTTGAGAAGCAATGGAGGCTGAAAAGGCTTGGTGATATAGTCTATGGCACCCAGGGATAAACCTGCAAGCTCAGCGCCCGATTCAGTACGGGCAGTAACAAAGATAACCGGAATATTCCGGGTCCTGTATTTTGATTTCAGGATCATTATTGCTTCGTATCCATTCATGTCAGGCATATCAACATCCAGGAGGATCATGTCAGGGTTATTGCTCTCCAGAAGGCTGAGCATTTTTGCAGCCGAAGGCGCTGTAGCGACATTATATTTTCCTTCAAGTATGTTAATGCCGAGCTTTAAGTTCGTAGGATTGTCGTCAACCAGCAAAATGAGTTTTTTTTCAGTTTCCATGTTTCACCGCTAACAATTATCTCCTAACAATTTTTCCAGAATTTTTCTGGCATTGCCGTATTCGACCATCATCACTTCATCCGATATTTGTTCAAGAGCTTCCGTGCTTGTTGAATCTAAAGGCCGGAGGCTGGATACGTCCTTGATTTCTTTCAGTATGCGGCCAATGTCATTTGCTTTTTGGGACTCCAGGGCTGTTGCGAGTTCTTTTAATATGGACTTGGGAATGGGGAATTGGGAGTGGGGAGGGGACGGGTTTTCCGATCCATATTTTTCCAGGGCGGGTTTAATGTTGCCAATAAGTTTTGCAAGCTGTTCTGTAAAGGCTGGCAGTTTAGCCTTAATAGACTCTAAATCTGCGGCCCTTGCGGCGGTTTCCAGTTCTGCGGCAATGATAGATACATCGGGAGCCCCGATGGAAAAGGACGCGCTTTTTAAAGCATGAACCTGTGTTGCAAAAGAGGTCAGGTCGGCGGGGACGGGCGGGGTTTTTAAAAGAGCCATCCGGTCTTCGGTATCTTTGCAAAATATAGACAGCACCTCACTGTAACCTGCTTCTGTCCCGCCGGTCATGGCGATCCCACGCTGAACGTCAAGATCGGGGATTGAAAGCAACGGCGAAGGTTTTTCGCTTGATGTATTATCGTCGGTGCCCATTGTTTTCTCCTCTTCCTCTATGCACATGCCGCGTTGCTTTGTTAATTCTATAGCATCATCGCCGCTCAGGCAAGTGTCAACCTTTGCTTCCAATGCATTCATGCCAAGCCGCAGGTTTGCAGGATTCGCGTCCGCCAGCAAAACAAGCTTCTTGTCTATAACCTGTCCACTTTTCTCTTTTCTTCTCTCCCTTTTCCCTTCCGGTATCCAGCGGTCAAGCATTTCGTCAAGTTTGGAAACATCTATGGGCTTGGCAAGAAAATCGTTAAAGCCCTTTTCCAAAAACATCTCCCTCATTCCCGACACAGCATTGGCCGTTAATGCAACTATCGGAATCCTTTCGGATTCCGATAGTTGCACTTTTCTTGCTTGCTCTTTTTCCCATGCCCTTATGATTCCGGTTGCTTCAATGCCGTCCATTTCCGGCATCATGTGATCCATAAACACGAGGTCATAACCTTCGCCATGCATGGTGCGCTGCTTAATCAGCTCAATAGCCTCCACGCCGCTCAGGCAGGT
>JGI24702J35022_10000826_pt1 | contig 19168 bp, 13 predicted proteins | sample TergutTh196P4_FD_35022 | JGI IMG/M metagenome (IMG submission 35022)
TTGACTGGTATACGAGCAAAGACTTTGAGATAATGGTTCTCCGATATCGTTTTGCAGGAACTATCCATCTTGATATTCTAAACGGAGTTCTTTACTTTGCTGTAGAGAATATTTGATATTGATTATATTTTGTATATTAGCGATGTGCCTTTTTACCAGTTGCAAAAATGAAATAAAAAACGAAAATATGTATAAGGATGAGTTGTCAAATGTAGACCACCCTCTATTATCTCCTTGTGGAAACTATGAAGCCATTATAGAAAAATTTGACAACAATGGTGTTAGGAGCTATAAACTATACATTGAGGAAGTCAAGGACAAATATTCTTATGAAGCCGACTTAATATTCCGTGCAATAGATAGAAACTATGTTTTTTGGGCGGATGAAGAAGATGTTTTATGGGAGTACAGCGGAGATGTTGGCATTTTCTTTTGGGTAAAAGAAGATAGTTCTTGGATGAAGAAATCATATGCTGATAATCCAAAAGCAATAGCGCCGCAAGCCTTGCAAGACGCCCTACCAAAGCTGGCAAAGTGGATAGGAAAAACATGAACAAAGTAATACTAATGATCTGTATCTGCTTTCTCACACAGTTTGTGTTATCTGCCTGTGCGACTTCATCTGATTCACAAAATCAGTCATTACCAAATGAAGAACCCAGCTCTTTTAGTCAGCGCGCCTTAACAGAAGGTATTGATAACGCAAGAATTATTGAAGAAACCGAATTCTTCAAACTTGTCTGGTCGGATTATTTGTTCTATTACTATATCTATGATAATAACCACACTGTAGTGAAATCGGAAGGCCCATTGAGTAGACAACCGCGCATATCAATAGTAGATGACTTAGTTAAATTCACATTACAATCAGGGACAGGGCTGGGGACGCAATGGGGATACTTTTACGACACTAAAAGGGATGTTTTTTCAGAGATACTCTATTGTATTCACGATCAATTCAATGGAAAAGTGGCTTTAGTAAAGAGTGACAAGGTTATTATTAGAGATATTTTCAGCGAATCTAAATATTATCAAGAAATCACGACATTTAATGAACCTTTTTCCAAAATGATTGATCCCATTGACAGTGTTAGCTTTATTGATGACGGAGAAAGCATAGAAGTTATCTATTTCACAGGAGATAACTATCAAGAAGTTACAGAAATATTTAAACTTGATTAAAATGATATCACTTCTGACACAGTTAAAGTAATCATTTCGCAAGCTCCTGTAAGGCTACCATGTTCTCTGCGATAATGTTATCAGCGGCTTCATCGAACATTTTTTTTCTTGCGGCTTGGATTTCATCATATTCTGAAAAGCCCACTACCATATATCGGGGCTTATTGTTTTTCATTATGACAGCCATCCCATTATCATCTACGAGGCGCACTACTTTTGAAAAATTCTGGTTCGCTTCTGTCATTGGAACAATTAAATTAGTATCAATTAACATATTTTTCACCTCGACGATAGCATACAATAAACATAGGATAATATCAACCTATATTTTTTAATAAAAGATAATTAGACAAATAACCTTGACAGCACGAGTTCGAGAAGACGTTTTCTATTGGTGGGTTGTTCAGTGTACCAAGGCTGCTTCGCTAGAGCGCAAGTTTATATAATGCGTATTGGTTCATCGAGACGCCCTCATTCTTGGCTTCCATGGCTAATCTTCTATGAAGGCTCTTTGGTATCCTGATGTTGAACTTGCCACTATAATTGTTATCAGATATTGGCTCAGGTATAGGATCACCAAATTCCAATTTTACTTCAATCCATCCTTCCATTGCCTCACGAATGTTTAAGTACGCTTCTTCAACTGTCGCGCCATGGCTTTGACAGCCATCCAGTTCCAAAACTCGCGCATAATAATAGTCTCCGCTCTCGTCATGGATTTCTTGTACAGTAACATTGTATGGCAAACCTAAATAATAATTAATGTCTTTGCTCCCCATAAACACGGACAGGGAATGGCTACAATAGAGGCTTCCTCAAAGCTGACACCATTTGGCTGTGATCTCATTTTTGCAACGGTCTTGTCAATCCCTGCCACAATCTCACCTCCTGTATATACAGTACCATATACGGTACCGATAGGTCAAGAGGTAATGAAAATATTTTATTTTATCTATTGACATATTGTGTCATACACTATATAATGGGATTACACAGTCAAGTGAGGTGATGTGCGATTGGACAAAAAAGAACTTATAACGAATTTCTCGCAGGAGCTTCGACGCGGGACGGTGGTGCTGTGCGTTCTCGCTAATATCAAAGAGCCGACTTATGGCTATAGCCTGATAGAGAAACTGTCAAAAACGGGGGTTTCCATTGAAGCGAACACTTTATACCCATTGCTCCGGCGGTTAGAGGGACAGGGGTTGCTTGCGAGCACATGGAACACAGATGGAGCAAAGCCACGCAAATACTATGCCCTAACTGATTTTGGGAAAGAGGTTTTGGGCGAGTTAGTAAAGCACTGGCAAGGCACAGTGCAGAGCATGAATGAAATATTGGAGGTATCTGACCTATGAAAAACGATTTAGTCAAACGGTATGTTTATGCCGTTACATGCAATCTTCCGATAAAAACGCAGCCAGAAGTGGAAAAAGAAATAGAGAGTATGATTACGGAAATGCTTGACGCCAGGTGCGGCAATGCAGAACCGAGCATGAAGGACATCCGCGCCGTATTGACTGAACTTGGTTCGCCGGAGGAGTTAGCTGTCAAATATAGCGGCGATGAAAATAAAGCGCTCATCAGCGGTATCTATCTTTTGTGGTTCAAAAAGATACTGAAGATTGTTTTACCCATTGCTGCTGCGGGCGTTGCGTTTGCCACGCTTCTCGCATCATTCGTCCACTGGCAGCAGCCGTTTGAAATGTATGATTACGCGCCCGACATAATTGGAGAAGTCATATCAGGAGCAATCAATGGAGCTGCCGGAGCGTTCGTATGGATAACGGTTATCTTCATAATTTTAGAGCGAAAAAAAGTTAAGTTCAACGGTGATGAATTTCTTTCCAAACTTCGCCCCGTTCCTGACAAACGAGCGCGAATTAAAATACACGAGCCAGTCATCAATATTCTATGGCACGTCGCAACGGTTGTATTGTTTTTAGGGTTTCCTTATCTCATGGGCGGCTATTCCGAAAGTACCGGATGGATTCCGGCTTTTAACGAATCATACATTCGGGCGTCGTGGTATTTGGTCACTCTATGGGCGGCTTTCGGCATTGCGCGTGAGATTGTGAAACTCTTGGAACGCAGATACAGTAAACGATTGGCTTTGACCACAGTTGTCACCAATATTCTTACTGGCATAGCGGCTACATTGTTCTTTGTGAACCATAGTATAATGAACCCTGTTTTTGTTGAAAAAGTTACTTCAATGATAGAGGGGGTTGCTGTTAATGAAATAGGTTGGGCGTTGGGGCATATCTATCTTTTCATTCTTGCGGTCATGCTGTTTGCTTTGTTACTCGACATTGGCGTGACGACCTTTCGGGCAATTCGGTATGAAAAATAGAAAATGGGGTATCGCCATGATAGTGATACCGCATAAATCTGATTTCAAGCCATATTCTGGCTGATCGCAGTGTCTTCACCGTAGTCAGAAAACGGGGAATTACGCTGTGCTTTGCCTATACTGTTTGCTTTATTCTAAAACAGTGAGGGCATACTGTACGACACAAGAAACACTTAATTATTAATTTTTTGTTTTCTATTGCAAAGAATTTAGAACACTCTTTTTTCCCAAATGAGCTAAGGTCATCCAATGCTCCCACAGGGCAGGCTTCAACGCATTTGTTACAGCTGTTGCACATGGTAAATTGACATTTTACATCTGGTATCAGTTCTGCATCGGTAAGAACAGCGCTGAACCAAAGAAGATTGCCGTATTGTGGATTTGTAAGTAGATAGTTTTTCCCAATGACACCCAGCCCTGCGATTTCAGCTGCGTGTTTCAGCGATATATAGCCATATAACTTACCCTCTATAGTCTTGCCCCCTGAAGCGCTAATTGCTTTCGTTTTCCATCCATCGGCCTTTATTCGCTTTGCTACTGATTTGCCTATGGCGGTCATTTCGGTAAGCATTGTATTTCGGGTTGCGGTGTATTCAGCCATATCGTTTAAGACTTCCGGTGAAAATGTAGCGCCTAAAACGATAACGGAAAGGCATTCCGGGAGGACATCAGTGGGCTTAAAACCATCCGGCGCCAAGCCGAACTCTTTGGAAGCGGCTATCCCAACAACACTTGCGCCTGCACTAAATCCATATTCTTTGACTATTTCACTGGTTATCCTGGGTTCCATTTTTGTTCACCCCCTGTAGTGGACGGCGTGATTTACCGTTCCTGCACCGTTCTTGTGACGTAGTATATCACCAAGACACGGCAGCATCAACGAAAAGTTAACACGGCGCTTCGGGACGATATGTCCCGAGATACTGTTCAGACTCAATGTCATTAGTAATATTAATGTTCAATAAAATTTGCCATTTCTTGCTTGTCTTTTCTCGCCCTGCTTCGTTGTCGTCCTTGCCCTGCGTCTGTAAAGGCTGCGTCCTCCGCCTCACAGGGTCAACACGTTTTTGTAAAAAATGTGCAAACAGCGGAATTCCAAATCATTAAAATGAATTGCTGCAATTCTCTAAAACAAAATATTACATATTTCTAAAACGCATGGTATAATAATAAGTGAAAAGCTTTATAAAAGGGGGGCTGTTTTCATGGATTATATACCACGTACAATCGACTCAACAATTGAATTGAAATTACAGGTAACGGGTGGCGTTGTCATCAAGGGGCCGAAATGGTGTGGGAAAACCACTACCGCGAAACAGTTCGCCAAAAGTGTGCTTGATTTGCAAAACACGAAGACACTCGAACAAAACAAACAAATTGCCGAAAATGACATTTCTCTGCTTTTGGAGGGTGCTTCGCCGCGTCTGATTGACGAATGGCAGGTAATTCGTCAAATTTGGAATGCTGTGCGAACAGAGATAGATGAACGCAATGAACCCGGCTTATATATTTTAACTGGTTCAACAACGCCTGTAAAAGATAGAACACTGCACACTGGTATCGGCAGAATGTCCTTTGTAGAAATGAAACCGATGACGCTGTTTGAATCTGGAGAGAGTAATGGTACCGTTTCACTAAAAGATATCGCAGACGGTACGGCAATTATTCAGGGACAAAAATCGGATATAAGCTATCAGCGGCTTGCCTATCTTACCTGCCGCGGTGGGTGGCCGTCAGCCATGAAAAGAAGCGAAACTGTCGCTTTGGAAATTGTCAAGGAATATGTCAACGGCTTGTGCGAAACTGACATATCCAATGTGGATGATCGTTCCCGCAATCCAATTCTGACGCGCTTTTTGTTGCGAGCCTACGCACGGCACGTGTCTACCATTAATTCTGATGTCACTTTGTTTGACGATGTACGTGCATTGTACGGTGATATTACGGATCAAACCCTTATCGATTATGTAAATGCGTTGAAACGACTTTATGTTGTCGACGAGGTTTTAGCGTGGAATCCTAATCTACGGTCTAAAACCAGTATCCGTACATCGCCAAAGAAATCCTTTGTCGATCCGTCAATCGGCATTGCGGCGCTGGACATTTCCCCCAAGCAGCTGGCTCTTGACCCGGAAACTTTCGGCTTGTTCTTTGAAAATTTAGTACAACGCGATTTGAGCGTATATGTCGGTAAAGTAGGCGGATATGTACGCCAGTACCGTGACCGTTTAGGACTGGAATGCGACCATGTTGTTCATTTCAACAGCGGCAAATATGGCTTAATACAAACAAAACTCGGCTCAGGGCAAACCGAACACGGTGTGGAAAAGCTGCGAGAATTGCGGTTTTTAATCAAGGACAAAAATCAAAAATCCGGTCGCACACTGGTCGTAGAGCCGGACTTTTACATGGTTATTAACAGCGGAGAAACTGCGTTTACGACTACTGATGGAATATACGTTGTTCCAATCGGGTGTTTGAAGGATTAATCAATCTTTGCCGTATTACCCGTACTGATTGACAAAATTGTGATGTATTGTTATATTTATATCGTTGCCGGCTCTTGGACTACGAAAGCGTTTTTTGTCATCATGTCCTTTCCAGAGCGCTTGATGGATCGATTGCTTGCTGGATTGCAATGATGCGGAAAACCGGAGGGAGCTGTGGTCAGAAAACTCAGCGCGTATTTTATGTTTGTTTAAGCAATTGCTGAATTTCCGTATTGGCGTTAAGTATTCAGCAACGGCTTAGGGGGGACAAATTTAAAGTAATATTGCCGGATTTTGAATCTCGGCAGTGTGGCGCTGCTTTTCTACAAAAGGAGGCATAGCCGCAAGATATTCACGCAGCATATTTAGATCGATGGTAATCGAAACTACAATTGAACGGAGGAAAAAATATTGAAAACTAAAAGATTTGTTTCGCTACTACTCGCGTTCGTATTGGCGTTTACGGCGGTTCCGATCCTGACTGCGAGCGCTGCTCCACTGACCGCCGTGAGCGTTAACAGCCCCAACGTGGATTATGTGTTGGTTGGCAACAACGTCACTTTCACCGCGACGGTTACCCCGGCAAACCCGGATAATCTTGTATGGGGAGTCTATGAGGAAGACGGTTTTACACCGACAACAAAAGCGTCTATCACTCAAGGAGGCGTATTGACCGCTTCAGCAAGCGGATACGTCGCGGTTACAGCCTCGGACGACAGCGGTGTCATTCGTAGTTCGTATCCGATTTTTATCCTGGATCCGGCTAAACAGTACAATATTCTAAGCAAGAATGGCGGCAACGCGCTTACTGCCGGCACAAACAGCGTTACATTATCAGCGCTGTCAAACAGCGCGGCTCAAAAATGGCAGATAATACCAGTGGGGGACTATGTCAGGTTCGTCAACGACGGAAGGGCGATAACAGTACCGGCCAGCGGGTCGACGGTATCGTTATCGACAGATTCGGCAAGCAACAATAATATGCAGTTTACACTAAACGGCAGGATCAGCTATACAGACGCGGCTAACTGGATAAACCGTGGCATGAGTACCGAACTTGGCTCGTTTAAGCTCGCAAGTAGAGGGCGCAGCGGCCAAACGCTCAACAATAACAGCAATACGCTCAACATAGCGGCGACAGCTACGGAAAACGCCTGGAACGAAACGACGCTCGCGCAGAAATTCAGGATCGTAGATTCGGATGAACCGGCGCCCAGCCTTTTAGGGATGCGCAAAATAACCGGCGCGACATTCGGCAGTCCGGATCCGCCGTACAACAATAACCAGGCCAACGCGTACACTGTAGTGTTTGACGGCGACACGAGCACATACTACGACAACAGCGTAGGCGTGGGCTATGCGGGCATGAGTTTCTCAACGCCACAAATTGTGAAAGCGATAAGGCTATTCCCAAGATCGCAAGCAGGATTGCGCGCGTTTAAGGGATTTATCCAAGCTTCAAATGACGGCATATCGTATAAAAACCTGTTGGAGTTTAACTATTCACCTATAAACGGTGTCTATACTATTTTCAATATCAATAACGATACCGCCTATACGTATTATAGATACATAACGCAAGCTTGGGGGTTCGGTAATATCGCGGAGCTTGAGTTCTATGAGGCCTTGGATCCGAACGCTTTGGATATCGGTTTGGACGTACCTGCGGCTCTCGCTGTGGGAGATACCGCTACAATAGTCCCAACGTTCGCGAACCCTCTTGGAGAACCGCGTACACCCGACAGCTACACGCTCACATCGCTTAATCCTGAAGTGGCGACAATTACCTCTACTGGGATAATAACTGGCGTCGCGGTAGGCGTCGCGACGATCAAGTGTTCCGCCGTACTGGGTGGCCAAACCTGGGAAGTCTCAGCGCAAATATCTATTTTTGAAGCGGATCAACCTGTAATAACGGCCAGGAGCTTCTCTGACTTACCAGCCAAAACGGCGATATATTCGACTATTGGCGACGCAAACAGCGCTTTCGAGGGTAATGCTGTCGGAACGCTGGGCAACGGTAAAGAAATGGTTTATATGGTAAACAACCTCAACGTCAATGTCGCGAACCTGCGCAATGACAATGCTGTATTCGACCTGGTGTTCGACGGGGCGGTGTTTCTGTATGGCGAGGCTCAGCTCAATAACGTCAATCAAAGAGATCATACGTCCTGGAAAAACAACTTTGCGGCGGGCTATGCGCCGACTTCCGCGATTAGCAACCACGAATATCAAACACTAACGTTCACCGAGTCTTCTAGGGAGCTGTTCAGCATAACAGTAAACGGATCGAGGCTCCGTGTCGAAGTTACCCAAACCGGCATCGGGCAGAGCAACCTCCCGGCTGGGCTTACTATTCCCATTTCAGCGTACATACCGGAGTATGGAACTGTGACGCTCAAAGCTGAAAGCGTCGGGACACCGCTAAAACCAATCGTCACACTACCCAAATATTCCGACCAGGAAATGGAAACGGGGGATCCGATACCGGTCAACGTTCTGATCATTCCGACTGATTATGAGGATTGGCCGCTGCCTGTACCTGTCAGGAAAACACCGATGATGGGCTGGTCGAGTTGGAACTGTTTCGGGCTTAACATCGACGAGGCGAAGATCAAAGGGCAGATCGACGCGTTTGTCAACACTCCACTCTACGAAGCAGGTTATAGATATGTAAACATCGACGATGGCTACCAGAAGGGGAGAGACGAGCTTTCCGGCCTTATTAACTACGATACAAGCAAGTTCCCGAAAGGCATGAAGGAAATTGCCGATTACGCGCACAAGAAAGGCCTGCTTGCCGGAATGTATTCGGATGCCGGCGACAATACGTGCGGATCTGGCGCGTCATCTGCCACAAAGGGTAATTACGGTTATAACGTCGGGTTTTACAACAGCTACGAGAACATGCCAAACGATAGGAGAGACGCGCTGACCTTCATGCACGACTGGGGATACGATTTCGTTAAGGTCGACTGGTGCGGCGGCGGGCACTCCAACCCCGGGCAGGAGCAGGCGCGTTACTCGTCAATCGGCGAAAACGTATGGAAGGTCGGATCAGATGACGGCAGCTACAAGATATTCAATATCTGCCGTTGGGCTTTTCCAGGCGTCTGGGCTCCAGATGTAGCCGATTCCTGGCGCACATCGGGCGATATTAACGCCTCATGGAGCTCTATATTGAGTTGCCTTGATACAGTTAAGTCACTCAAACAATACGCCGGGCCGGGACACGTCAACGATCCGGATATGCTTGAAGTGGGGAACGGCAGCCTGACATACGACCAGAACAAATCGCACTTTAGCATGTGGTGCATGGTTTCCGCGCCGCTGGCGCTGGGCAACGACCTGCGCTCGATTTCCGAGGAGACATTGAGCATACTCACGAATAAAGAGCTTATTGCGATCGACCAGGATCCGGCTGTCGACCAGGCCGAGGTAATCAGGGAATANCGCACCGGTACTACGCTTCAGGGAGAAGTCTGGGTCAAGAATCTTGGCAAAATCAANTCCAACGTAAAAGCAGTGGCGCTGCTCAACAGAAGNACTACCACTACGCTGACAATGTCGGTTAACTTTGCGGNGGATCTAGGTCTGAGCGGCATCGTAGCTGTGCGTGACCTTTGGTCGCATCAGGAAATCCCTGTGGAATCATCTTACTCCGTTTCCGTACCGCCGTGCGGCGTCGTCGTACTCAAAGTAACCGCTGACCCGCAAGGCGTCGTTTCCGGAGATATATACGACACTAAGCTTTCCGATATCGCGGACAGTTTCGGCAACCCGATAGCTCTGAGCGGCGTTGATTGGAAGCAGTTCGGGTTTAGCGCGTTCAAGGCTGGCAGCTACCTGATAAACAACGATCCGGTTAGCGCAACCGCGCCTATGGGCGTTGGTTTCACATGGATCGATTCAGCCGCGCCTGTCGCCGAGGGCGCTTCGAATCTTGCAGCCTCGCTTAGTTCCCCGGGAGATAGTTTCGAATTCACCGTGCCTTACGGGCTGGGTCCGGGCACTAAGCTCGATAGCAGGTGGGGACGGTACAATGTCCAGAATGCCGGGCCTACAGGCCAGTATGAACTAACCACTGTAGGCGCGGGAGGCGATATTTGGCAGGGTAACGGCTCCGCTGTCAACCTGTTCTATATCGACCCGCCAACAGGCGATAACTGGGAAGCCGTCGTACAGATAACCTCCAGCTTCACCGGAAACTATCCATCCGTAGGGCTTATTGCCTGGGTGGACAACGATAATTACGTCGGTTTTTGGAGGAGATACCACACCGGACTCGTATCGTCCGGCAGGATATTTGATATGGTGTCGGAAGTAGGTTCGGCTGGCGACGAGTCGGGAGCTCAGGCGGATTCCGCGCTGGGGCTATCGCAGGCGCAGGCAAACTCGGCTTATATTAAACTAGTCAAAAATGGGAACAGTTTCACAGGCTATGTGAGCGCCGATGGGATAAACTGGACTACAGCTCCCGGCTTCACAAAGACAAACGCTGCTGTAGCTGGCAACGCAAACCTTAAGATAGGACTTTTCTCAAATTGCTCCGGTTATACAGTCAGATACAACAATTTCAAGCTAAACGATACGCTTATCCCGTTCGCCATAACCGAAAACCTTGCGGTTAAGACATATTTAGGCGCTAAAGACGCCCGCGTGAAGGTGGAGGCGATTTCGGGCGACAAGAGTAACGCATATTTCATCGATAGCGCAAGTGGCGAGAAGGACGTCGTTTTCGACACGAGATTGCTGCAAACCCAGACAATGCCGCTCAAGGTCAAAGTAACGCTTGAGGAAACTTACGCCGTCGGCGGGAGCGCGCTTATTGGCGCGGCGACCGTCGTAGAGCAGGAAGAACCCGCTCAGGTCGCGGATTTCATACGTATACAAAATGCTTCGACATCCGGCGCCCCATCCGACCTAAGTGACCTCGGTTCGTATGACTGGGTGAAATTCGGGTCGTCAGGCGCCAGAAAAGATGGAGGAGGATTCCTGGGCAACTACGCGACGTCCATAAACGCCGCACGGAGCTTCAATGAGAGCGGCATCGCGGTGAACGCTTCAGGATCATTCATAGAAGTCGTGTTGCCGCCGTCGGACAGCTTGAAAAAGGCCGACATATTCTTCAACGTGTATAAAGCCGAGGTAGCCGTAAACGTGTATATGGGAAGCGGCGCACCTTACAGTTATAGCATGTTCGACACCAGCGACACCGGAATTGACACCGCGTTGACTATTTGGTACGCAGGGTCAAGTCCTATTAGGGTGCTGCTTACGACCACGGTCTCATTTGTGGCGGACGCGCGCGTAAGGCTTGATGCTGTAACGGCGTCAAACTTGGACGGTTTGTTCGACACGGGCATGAACTTATCGAACGGCGTTTACACAGCGGGGCTGAATCTGTCAAAATCGACAGGCACCGAGTCTGTCAAGCTTTTCAAAGCCTACTATGACGCCGGCGGGAAGATGGTGAAGCTCGAAGAGGAAACGATTGAACTGACAAGCAAAGCCGTAAGCTCGCGGAATGTTACTTTCACCGCTCCAACAGGCTACCCGGGCGGATCGGCTAAATTCTTCCTTTGGGACAGCAATTACATACCGATCACGTTCAATCTACCATATGAGCCTCCAACGGAAACCTATTATCCCGAACCGTTTGTCCAGTCCTACATCGGCACGTTAACGGCTAAATCCGCCGTACTGTCAGGAGCCAAGCTGGTCGATGTTCGATCTGCTGCCGAATACGCAACCGGCCACATAAAGTGGGAGACTGGTGAAGCCGTAAACGCCCCCGTTACCGATATGCTCAACGGGATCGCCGCGATTTCGGGTACAACAAAGGACACCGCGTTCATCTTGTACTGCAACGACGCTTACCGGAGTCTGCTCGCCAAACGCATACTTGACTATGCAGGTTACACGAATGTCAGCGTACTGGGTAGTATGGACAACTGGAACCTTTCTGTAAGGCTTCTGATGACGTCCAGCATTCCAAACAGGTACGCGAACAATCCCATCACAATAAGATATGAAAATGTTTCAGTATACGATGACGGTACATATCAGCTCTACTATTCACTTGGGCCAAACTCGACAGTAAGTGAAGCGGTGGTTTACCCGACGGGCGGCGTCACACTGACCGGGCCAAACACGGTTAAGGCTTATCTGAAATACAACGATCAGGTAGTAGCGGAAGCGCAGACCGACTATGATCCATACATCGCGGCGCCAATTCCAAGTGTTCCTTCAAATGTCATATACGCGTCCGATTTACCTGCTTCGGAATGGCTTGTTACTATTTCTGGATGGGGAACGACAAGGAGAAATCTCTCGATTGACAGTGCGGCGTTGAGAGTAAACAACGTGACGTATACAAAAGGAATCGGCACCCACGCGACAGGGTATATAGACATAGCGATTCCGGAAGGCTCGACGAGGTTTATTACAGTGGCAGGTATTGATACTGAGGTCACCCTGACACGCGGGAACGTCGTACAGTTCTTCGTCTATGTAGACGGGGTGCTGATCGACAAGAGCTTGGAGATCACGCCAAATCAATACAAGGTGTTTGATATTGACCTGTCGGGGTACGCTGGTGCTGGACACGTGTTGCGCATTGCGTGCGACCAAGGATCAGACGGAATGGACTATGACCACGCCGACTGGGCAATCGCCGCTTTTGTAATGAGCTGAGCCAGTAGGCTTAAAAATTTGCGCGCGCCATAATCCCAATAATAAAGATATCCCCGTTCCCAGAGGAGCGGGGATGTCTGTTTACTAGTATATATTATACTCTGTTATACTTGCCGTACCTTATTGTGAGTATGAAACTAAGCATTCCGGCAAGGAAAAGGCTTAGATGAAGCAAGGACATCCTATCGAAAAATACCATCAGTTTTCGCACGTCCTGAGTGAAAAAGAACACGACGATACCCGCGACGCCAAGTGCGACAACTGTAAGCGAAAGTAGTGGTATAGCTTGTTTAGTTGTTGTGACAGCTTGGTAATTGCCGCCCAAAACACTACTTTTTGATCGCTGCTTTTGCCTAATAAAACGTACGCATATAATACCAGCAAACGCGATGCCGGCAACGCTCAGCAACAGATTTGTGAAAGACCACACCCTTTGATACATGGTCCCGCCGGCAACCGGGATTTCCCGGTCAAGTATCGCGATAATAGGTATACCGTCTGATTTTATTTTTTCAAGTACAGTGCTTCCAGGCGCGGCTTCAACAATCTCAAAAATCGTTATCGGATCAGGGTAAGAGATGGGATCCATAGGCGCGGTCTCTACTTCTGGTATCGGTATCGGCTGTATGTATTCCGGTTCCGTTATGTAAGGTTCTAATATGAAAGACTCTAGTTCAACAGGTTCCGGAACAACGACTGTGTCATTTGCCTGCCAAGGGAAAATGGGCGGTATCGGTATATAGGGTACAGGGTCAGGCTCAGGGACATAGTCAACCGGTGTCAGCGGTGGTTCAACGATAAATTCAGGAGTCGGTTCAATAATCAGTTCAGGTACGGGTTCAGGTACGGGTTCGGGGGTAGGTTCAGGTTCGGGTGTAGGTTCAGGATCAGCGGGAACCAGGGGCTGGACGCTAGACTTGATAGGTTGCGACTTAGTTGGTATCTGACTGTATTGCGCGGTTATAGTCAGTTCGTTCATCACGTTTGTATAATTGCCAGACCAACCAGTAAACGTATAGCCCTCTCGAGCAGGGTCTTCTGGAGGTGTTGCGTCCTCACCGCTAACTATGTATCCGGACTTCAATTCTTGGCCGTCCCAATCGACAAACCGCACCATGTACCTGATCTTGCCACTTATATATGTATAGCAGATATCATTGTTGTTGTAACCTTGATCCGAAGGGGAGCTCCATGTTGAGGCATGTATGTTTTCGTAATATACACCGTCGTCGTCCATGTCGCGTTCGTACACTGCCCCGGCTGCGTTATTTGAGAACTCGACATCTTGCTCGACAGTCAGCAGCGAAATACTATCATGTGATATCCATATGCCCCCGCCGTCGTTTGCCGCGACGTTTCCGCTGATGACGCCTTGATTGATCGCTATTGTCGAGTCGACGCCTGAACTATATATACCGCCGCCGTCCACGCCAGCGGTGTTGCCGCTAATGCTCCCATTATTCATGGTGAAGGCGCCAATGCTGTACACGCCGCCGCCGTCCGCATCCGCAGTGTTGTCGCGAATGTCCCCATTGTTTATGGTAAAGACGCCATCGCTATACATGCCGCCACCGTTTATTTCTGAGTTGTTACCACAGATTTTTCCGTCGTTGATTGTAAGTGTACCTTTACTATACACTCCGCCGCCATTGGTTTTAGATGAATTGTTGAAAATATCACCGCAGTCTATAGTGAATGACCCGGTACTGTGTACACCGCCGCCGCAATAAGCGGTATTGCCGCGAATCGTGCCTCCTGCTACCGTAAGGCTGACGGAGTTAAGTACGACGCCTTCTTCACCATCATTGCTAATGCCGCATTTCATTGTAAAAGCGCCGCCATCGGAGACATATACGCCGCCGCCTTCACCGCTGTTAGCTTCATTGCCGCTGATCTCACCGCCAAGCATTGTAAAAACGCACTCCTTCAAAACACATACGCCTCCGCCGCTGCACGCGTTTTTGAATTCGTCAGAGCCTTCGCCAGTTACTATGTTGTTGCGTATACTGGCGTTGCCGTACATGCAGAATCTGCCGCCAATTCCCTGGGTTGATGACCCGATGAGAATAACGCCGCCGCCGCCCTGGGGCGCTTTATTGTCACTGATCTCGGCATCGCCGTACATTACAAATTTGCCATTTCTATAAACGCGAACCCCGCCGCCACCGTCGTGCGTCGAAATTGGTATGATAGAAATCGTATGCGTAACACTATTATTTCTTATCCTACCACCAGCCATGTCCAACGTTCCTTCTACATTGATCCCGCCGGCTACATATGACGTATTGTTTTTTATTAATCCGCCAGTCATGCGCATAATTCCATTTACGTTCGCGCCGCCGCCGACAACGGACGCGTTGCCACATATCGTGCCGCCGCGCATAGTGAAAACGCCGTCGGTGCATACATTTACCCCGCCGCCGCTATATGCGTTGTTATTTGTGATTTTGCCATTTTCCAAGGTAAATACGCCGCCGTCCGCGACATATACGCCGCCACCTCCGTAATTATTGGCATTCTCGTTCATTGTATTATCCTGGATCATGCCGTTATCCCGGATTATGCCGCCATCCATGGTAAATACGCCGCCGTCCGCAACGTTCACGCCTCCTCCTTCGTGGCTGCTACTACTAGTAAGCGTTATATCGCCTGTTAATGTAAGAGTTCCTGAAACACTGAAGTGCCGGTAATTCCCATGCGTCGTCAGTGCCCAGCCGCCATCGGAGGTCAGAATTATGTTCTTCCCTGCAGGTATAACTATAGCTTCTGAAAATATATCCATATCAGATGTTATGCTTATTACTTGCTCTTGATCGTCCGGAGCTGCGTTTATTGCCTCCAGCAACTTTTTGGATGTACAAATATCATCGGCATCCGGCTCCTCAGCCCTAATTGTGGATTCGGCGCCGACAGTCGATGCTATAAGAAAATATACGACCATAGCGAAAAGAGCGATAAATATAATAGAACTATCGAGAAGAAAAATGTGAAATGTGTTGTGTTTGCTGATATTCCTTAATATTTCTCTATTTTTTCGATTTGTGACGCAGTATTTATACACTGTACAATGATCCCCTTTTTTGTCCCTATTTCCCCAACAATTTATAAAGTGTGCTTTTCCCACAACCCAAAGTGCTACGCCAGAATTCAGAATTCAGGAGTCAGAATTCAGAATTGTTGTGTCCGCTTCACGGGAGGATTTTGTTTTCGTGTTATTTATTGCAGAAAGCATCCATTAAGGTACTATCCACAAACCACTAGCCGGTTTCTATATGTATAATAAAGCTGGAACCTAACCTATACGTATCCCTGTTAGAGTCCTCCAGCAAAAATGTCAGCATATATTCGCCTTCCATGCCATTCGCCCGCATTTCATTGAACACGCCGTTAACTGTCTTGTTGTCGCCTTCACCGGAAAAGATGACGTCGTCGCTTCCGACAGGGGTTATTTTCCAGTCCAGTACAGTCAGCTCGCCGCTTACGCTGTCAGTTACTGCCTCAGCGTTTTCAGGATTGAGGTGTGGAAAATCAGCGTTACCACCACTAAACAGAACTTCGCCGACCGCGATAGTCGGTTCTTTTTGGACGATATCTTTATTCTCGGGCGCCCACAAAACCGCTGATATCGCGACTGCGGCTGTCGCTATCAGCGAAGTGGCGGCAATCAAGCCTGACTTTGCGGTTATCGCTGCGGTTGCGGAGTCTTTCACCACGTTGGCAGTCAGTGAGCTTTCCGCGCCTGTGAACACTGTGGAAGCTTCCGCAGCGGCAATATTGGCGGATTCAAAACATTTTGCCAGAACTTCGGGAAGCCAAGCCGCCGTTGGGGGGGTGAAAGCCGTACCCTCCGCGCTAAGTACGCGAGTCAAGGCAATGCCGATCGGTAAAAAAGCAAAACCGCGCGCCGGCCATTTTTCCAAACTTGCGCGGCTTTCCAGTTTTGCCTTTATCTTATTGCGCGCGTGTCTCAAGTACAAAGATACGCTGGGTTGGGGGATGCCCATAACATCCGCCGTTTCTGTAACGCTCAATCTGTCATAATAGTGCAAGACTATAGCTTCGCGTTGTCGTAATGGTAAGTCGTCTATCGCGTCTATCACCGCCCTTCTGTTTTCTTCGTTTTCCGTATATGCTTCCGGTAAGAAATCTTCGTTTTCCTCCGGCGCGGATTCAAGTTCTTCCGATAAATATAAAATATTCCACTGTTTAGCGTTTTGCATCATCTGCCGCCTCGCTTCGTTTAAAACAATACTGCTTAGCCACATGCGGAACGCTTTTGGTTCTTTTAATTGTCGGATATTTTTGCATACGCGAAGAAGCGTCTCTTGCGCCACGTCTTCAGCATCCGACCGATTGTTAAGTATGCGCGTCGTTCGGAACAAGACATCTTTGGCAATCTCAGCGCACAGCGCCGAGATTGCCTCGCTGTCGCCGCGTGACGCGTCTTCCACTAACCGTAAAAAAGCGGCCCGCGCTGTTTCATTTTCCAGGCTGGAGTTTATTTGTTGCTGTCCGGTTTTTTCTTTCATGCTGTCTCCCGTGTAGATACTACTACAGTTTACATCTTGCGCGCCAGCGCGCCGCCAAGCCAGCCTGTGTGTCCAAACCTTCGGTAAAACAGTAAATTTGCTTTGTCCACACATAATTGGAGTGTAACTGTGTACATATGTTGAATCTACTACGTATTCACAGCAAAATCAAGCATTTTCTATAACTTTATTAATTTTGTCATAATTTCTTTCCAAATTTACGTTTTTTATTGCAAATTGACGCTGTTTATTATCCCCAATGCTTCATTAGCAGTTAAGCCTTTTTCAATAATACAGTCAATAAGCTCGCACATCTCCAGGTCTTGTTTGCTGATCAATAGTTCAGATCGCCGCCAAATCAGATTTTCAATTATCCTTTTGTGATTCTCAATTTCATCTTCAATTTGATTTAGTTCCCTATCCATATCAACGAAGATATCAATATTTGCTGACATAATCTCATCACCTCCATATATTTAGCATTACAATTCCCCTAACACTCCCAATGTTATTATCATGCTTGGAAAACTTTTTGCTGTCTTTATCGCCTCCTTGATACAGTCAAATGAATTCGTGCATTAGTCAACTGTGGACGCGTGACGCGTCCCCTTTATATGGTTTATAATCAGACGGTAGTATACTATTTTGGCTTCCAATATATAAAGACCCAATAACTATGAAATATATACTATAATAAATAAATGAAGATTAAAATATTTACATTACTGAATACTGGACGATTATAGTATGTTTAAGGCGCATGCGATCGTAATGTCGACCAAGTAACAAAGACGGTTGTGATAACCGTCTTGTGTAATCAACGTGTGTATTGTGTATTGTGTTTCACGCTTTGCGCTATTGGGCGATATACGCAAACCCTATGCCGCCTCTGCCAACATACGTTCCAATCACGCTACCTATATTGCATGTCAGCCAATCGACGAATTGTAGCGGCCCTTTCATAAGTTCGATAGCTTTTTCAACCAGTTCCAGAGAACAAGAATGGGCAAAAGCCACGCCATAACGTAGATCCGGGAGGTCAGCCATTACTTTTTGTAATATCTCCTTTATCGCTTCTGGTAGTCCTTTTGCCTTACCAACCGAATGGATCGCGCCGTTGTTGATCGATACTATGGGTTTCATTCCCAACAATTCGCCAACAATCGCTGACGTGACGGATATTCGTCCGCCTTTTCGCAAATATTTCAATGTGTTTATCGCAGCGAAGAATCGGACTTTCTTTGAGAGCATTGTTACATGTTCAACGATTTCCTTAGCAGAAAACCCTTCTTCTCGGCGCTTTGCCGCCTCGGATAAAATGAGCGCGAGGCTCATTGTTGCGCTTCGGGAATCAACAATATGTAAATTTTCCGATTCAAGCATTTTCTTAGCAATACAAGCTGAGTTATAGGTTCCGCTAATCTCGCTGGAAATGAAAATGCCTACGATCTCATCACCCGCGTCAAGATACTTTTTAAACGCGTTGATGAATCTTTGAGGAGATATCTGCGAAGTTGTTGGGAGTTCTGCGCAGTTTTCGAGTTTTTCATAGAACTGCTCATTCGTGATCTCAATGCCATCCAGATAGGACGTCCCCGAGAAATCTACGATTAATGGGACGGTGATTATGTCCAGACGCTCTTGGTCTTCAGGGGAAAGGTCGCAGGTACTGTCTGCGAATATACGGATAGCTATAGCGTTCACTTCTTTCTTTATCAGACTTTACGTGGGGCTGCGCCCCACCAGAGTATTATGCGGCAGCATAACGAAATAGTCAAGCAAAAATGACATTACTGTTCAGTGGGCATCAAAAACACGGAAACTGTTCAGTGGGCATCCAAAAACACAGGTTGGTTACAGGCAACGCACTGGTACTGCAGTGAAAACTTGTACAATTGTCAAAACTTGTGTGCGGAGCC
>JGI24702J35022_10000827_pt1 | contig 19155 bp, 11 predicted proteins | sample TergutTh196P4_FD_35022 | JGI IMG/M metagenome (IMG submission 35022)
CCCGCCAGTGGACAACGGGCATTTTTCCGGTTATAATGTTACCCGCCACATATCCCGCAATAGCAACAGGGTCTTTTGCCGACGAAAAAGGCGGCGCATAAGCATGTTCCAATTTCATCAGGTCGAACACGCTCCCTCCCGATTTCATCAACAACGCAATCTGGTCAATGCGTTTATCTACGCCATCATATCCAACACTTTGGGCACCGTACAGTTTTCCCGTGTCAGGGGCGAAGGTCAATTTGATGCTCAACGGCATACTTCCCGGATAGTATCCCGCATGTGAAGCCGCATGGGTTTGCGAACTCTGATACGGAATGTTGAACTGTTTCAGCCGTTTTGCGGGCAAACCCGTAGTAGCCACTGTTAAATCGAATACTTTGGCAATGGCAGTCCCCATCGCGCCCTCATATTTTTCCGTATTGCCTTTGACCATGTTGTCGGCGACCAAACGTCCCTGCCGGTTGGCGGGATTGGCTAAACAGTTCAGCCACGGTTTGCCCGTTACCGGATGAGTAAATTCAATAGCGTCGCCCACGGCATACACATCTTTTGCAGATGTTTCCAAATATTCATTGACCCAAATACCGCCTGTTTCGCCGATTTTCAGTCCTGCCGCTTTAGCTAACGATGTCTCGGGAGAAACGCCAATGGACAGTATGACGATATCGGCGGGAATTGTTTTTCCGCTTTTCAAACAAACGTTGATTTTTCCGTCTTTTTGCTCAAAGCGTTCAACGGTTTGTTCCAAAAAAAGTTGCACTCTTTTTTGCAACAAGTGCAGATGAACAAATGCTGCCATCGAAAAATCAATAGGCGCCATTACCTGATTTGCCATTTCCACGATGGAAACCTCCGCACCTGCTTGGTGCAGATTCTCAGCCATTTCAAGGCCGATGAACCCGCCGCCAACCACTACCGCCTTTTGAACGGTGCGCGTGTTGAGCCAGTTTTTGATACGGTCGGTATCCGCCACATCGCGCAAGGTGAAAATTCCTTCCGAATCAATTCCTTCTAACGGCGGTTTCACAGACGAGGCTCCGGGAGAAAGCAATAATTTATCATATTGCTCTGTATATTCGCTGCCGTCTGTACGTCTGACAGTCACTGTTTTTTGGGCAGTATCAATACCTACAACCGTATTTTCAACCCGCACATCCATGTTAAATCGTTTTCCGAACGAGGCGGGCGTTTGCAAAAAGAGCCTGTTACGGTTTTCAATGACTCCCCCGATATAATACGGTAATCCACAATTGGCATACGAAATGTATTTGCCTTTTTCCAACAGGAGAATCTCCGCAAACTCGTCCATACGGCGGATTCTTGCCGCTGCGGTGGCTCCTCCCGCTACGCCTCCAATGATGATATGTTTCATTATTTCGAAAGTTTAAGGCCCAAAGTAAATGGAAATATTGTTTATTTACAAATCGTTTATCAGAAATGTTTTGTACATTTGCAGCGTAAAATTGAATGTTATGACAACCACCAGACAATTATCTGTTTTTTTAGAAAACAAATCGGGACGCCTTCAAGAGATGTTGGAAGTGTTGGGCAACGAAAAGATCAACATCACGGCGTTGACCATTGCCGATACTATGGAATACGGTATCGTGCGTTTAATTGTGTCCGACCCCGACAATGGATGCAAACTTTTGAAAACGCACGGATTCAGCGTCAGCCTCACAGAGGTTCTTTCCTTATCGGTATCTCATAAATCGGGGTCGCTGGCGAAAATGCTGAAAAGTTTTTCGGAAGAAAACTTGAGTATCGAATACATGTATGCTTTCAGTCTGGGAGAAAAAGCAATCATAGTGTTGCGTACCGACAACCGTCTCAAAGCGTTTGAAATTATCGAACAAAATAATTTTACATTGATCAGTGAAGACGAAATAAAAAACCTATAATCAAAATGAGAAATCCAGTAGAAACCATTGGTAATTTAATTGATAAACAGGGAGTCAGCTTTATAAGCTCCGTTGATGAAAATGGCTATCCCAATACAAAGGCAATGTTACCGCCTGTCAAACGGGAAGGTATCAAAACATTCTATTGGCATACCAATAGTCCGTCAATGAGAATCAAGCAATACCGGAACAATCCAAAGGCTTGTATCTATTTTTGCGACAAGCGGTTTTTTCGCGGGGTAATGTTAAAAGGAACAATGGAAGTAATTGAGGATGTGAGTGTAAAGAAAGAAATCTGGAAAGAAGAATTTAATATGTATTATCAAGGCGGAATGGATGGTGGTGATTTTATTATCCTAAAATTTACTGCCGAAACCGGAAGATATTACAGTAACTTCAAATCGGAAGATTTTGTGATATGATTTGGAATGAAACCTTTGAATGCATGTCCCGCGAGGAAATGCACAAATGCCAGAGCAGGCGGTTAGTAGATATGGTAGAGAGGGTATACCACAATGTGCCGTTTTACCGCAAAAAAATGCAGGAATTGGGTATAAGTCCCGAAGACATTCGCACAATAGAGGATTTGCCGAAGTTGCCTTTTACTACCAAGCAGGATTTACGCGACAACTATCCTTTCGGTTTGTTTTCCGTACCGACGACCGAAATAATACGTTTGCACGCTTCGTCGGGAACTACGGGAAAGCCGACTGTTGTAGGTTACACCCGAAAGGATCTTGCCACATGGAGCGAAGTGATGGCGCGAACATTAACCAGTGCAGGTATTACCCGTCAGGATTTTTTACAGGTGGCCTACGGATATGGCCTGTTCACGGGTGGCTTAGGTGTACACTACGGCGCTGAGAAGATTGGTTGTTCCGTCATCCCCATTTCAGGAGGCAACACCCGACGGCAGGTACAGATCATGCACGATTTTGGCGGCACAGCATTAGCCTGTACGCCGTCGTATGCGCTTTTTCTGGCCGAATCCATTAAAGAAAGCGGTTTTCCACGCAAAGAATTCAAGTTGCGCGTGGGTACTTTCGGAGCTGAACCATGGACGGAAAACATGCGTCGCGAGATTGAGGAAAAACTTCAAATCAAAGCCATTGATATTTTTGGGCTGAGCGAGGTTATCGGACCGGGTGTTTCCTGCGAATGTATCTACCAAGACGGATTGCACGTGAACGAAGACCATTTCGTTCCTGAGGTCATTCATCCTCAAACCCTTGAAGTATTATCCGAAGGAGAGGAAGGCGAATTGGTGTTCACTACCGTCACCAAGGAGGGCTTGCCGTTGTTGCGTTACCGTACGCGCGATCTGTCGAGACTCGACTATTCGCCCTGCCCCTGTGGCCGTACATTAGTGCGTATGAAGAAATGTATCGGCCGCAGCGATGATATGCTCATCATCCGCGGGGTGAATCTGTTTCCTTCGCAGATCGAAAGCGTACTGCTGGAACTGAAAGAAACCAGTCCGCATTACCTTTTGGTGGTCGATCGTGTAAACAACCTCGATGTGCTCGAATTGCAGGTGGAAATGGAAGAAGGTTTTTTCCTCGACCGCATCAGCGAGTTGCAGGGGTTAACGCGCCGAATACAACATACCATGGAAAGTACTTTAGGTATCAGCTTGACAGTGAAAATAGTAGAATCAAAAACGATTACCCGCAGCGAAGGAAAAGCAACAAGGGTGATAGATAAAAGAAAGTTAATATGAAACGATTACAGTCATTAGACGCTTTACGCGGATTCGACATGTTCTGGATTACAGGTGGCGGCAGTATTTTTGCAGGCCTGGCGTCGCTAACGGGATGGGCGCCATTAGTATGGTGGGAAAAACAGTTACACCATGTAGCATGGCATGGCTTCACTTTCGAGGATATGATTTTCCCGTTGTTCCTGTTCATTGCAGGTATTTCGTTCCCGTTTTCAATGGCTAAACGTCTGGAAAGCGGCGTGCCACGAAAGTCAATATACAGGCAAATATTTAGACGTGGACTGCTATTGGTCTTTTTTGGAATGATTTACAACGGTTTATTGTCTTTTTCTTTTATTAAAACAGGTAGTGCAAGTGAAACGGGATTTTTGAGTTTTAATTTTTCTGATACACGTTTTGCCAGTGTATTGGGACGTATAGGTTTGGCATGGATGTTTGCTGCGCTGATCTTCTTCAATACCAAAAAAAGAAACATTCGTATTGCCTGGTGTGCCGGACTGCTGATTTTTTACTGGCTTCTGCTCGCATTGGTACCGGCATTCGACAATCCCGGCGCCGACCGTTTCTCAATGGAAGGTAACTTCACAAGTTATTTCGACCGTTTGTTCCTTCCCGGGAGATTATACAAAGGCCTCCATGATCCTGAAGGTTGGTTGGGGTTAATTCCGTCTACGGCCACAGCCTTATTGGGGATGTTCACTGGATGGTTTGTAATGTGGCGCAAAGAAGGGCTTACCGAACTGCGGCGTACCGGATATATGGCTATTGCAGGTGTAGTTCTGGTAGCCGTGGGGTGGTTATGGGGCATTGTTTTCCCAATTAATAAGAATTTGTGGACAAGTTCTTTTGTATGTTTCGTTGGTGGATTGAGCATGTTGTTGTTTTCTCTTTTCTATTTGATCATTGATGTTTGGAAATACCGCAAATGGTCGTTTTTCTTCACCGTAATCGGGATGAATTCCATTACCATATATATGGCGCAGCGGATGATCAACTTTTCATACACTTCCGATTTTTTGTTTAAAGGTATGATGGGCTGGTTTCCCGAAGCATGGGTACCTTTCCTTAACGGTTGTTGCTATACGGCTGTATGCTGGGCGTTTTTGTATTTCTTGTATCGACAGAAAATATTCCTGAAAGTATAGGCTTAGGTTACGCAAATAGGTTATCAGCATTTTATTGCGTTATCCTCAGAAAATTAGTCAATGAGGCTGACGAAGAAAAAATTCCAATGATATTTCCATCAACATCAGTTACTACAATTTTAGAATACAGGAGGGCGAAAAAAATGGTCTTGCACCATGGAGTATTGATGACAGAAACGTTGGTGCACATCGGTTCATAAACCAATATTCTGTTTTCCGGCAGTTGTACATTATACTTTACATTGACGGCAATTCCGGAACATGAATTGACCGTGAACCTGTTGAGAACCGCCTGCCATCGCGAGACATCGGCGATGCAGCGCGGATAATCGTTTTGCCAGAAAAAATACATGTTGTAATTGTTACGTACCGTTTGCAGATCAAATGTATACCCGTTGATGTCGGTTAGCAGCATGTTTTCCAGACGGTTTTGCAACGATTTTTCGTTGGGTATCTTGAAGTAATTGGCGTTCGATCTGGTAAGCAGCATGGCTTGACCTTTTGTGCCAAGCATATCACGGTTGCGGTTTACGAAATTGTGGAGCCTGCTGATGTCCAATATCTGGTAACGCAAGCTGAAATCAATCAGGAAATCGGATACATAGAAAAAAGTTTCGTAATTGTCCGAAGCCTGTTCCAACATGCGATAGGCAATATGAATCAATGTATCGGTTTGCTGGGTAACAAATTTAGTAAGATAATACTGTATCGTTTCGTGATACAGCGGCGTGTGCAACAAACGAACGTCTGAAAGCGGCATGTTGTCGAAGAAATGACGCCGACGATACTGGTATGTCTGCAACAGGTGGTTCGAATTTCCGGTTATTTCTGCCTCCGGTGGTTCTACCGGTTGTAGCGCTGTGAGGTAAGCCGCCAGAAATGTGCCGGGGAATTGATCGATGATTTGTCGGCGGCGTTCCACGAGTTGCTCTCTATCGGGGCGGGCGTCTGCCCATGTTTGGTATGCAACCCAGGCTGCCGTTTGTTCATTTCCTTCAATACGGATATTGTTTGTCGACAGCCATTCCACACGCAGTTGTTGCCCGGCGTCGAACAACAGGTCGCAGGAAAGTTTCCCAGGCGCTACTACTGTGTACATACCGGCACACAGATCATAGTTACGCTCAAAAGTAGCCCTGCCGGTTACATCTGTCATCATTGAGTCAATTACCGCCAACTGATCGCCATAATAGGCCACAAGGAACAAAGGAGTATTGGCAATTGCAGGATTGGATATTTCTATCCGGTAGGCATTTGCGTGAGGGGCAAGGCTTATAAAAAAACACGAAATGAGATATTTTAATTTCATAGTACAAATATACTACTTTTTTTTGGTTTTTACGACTTTTTGTGTGGAAAGAAGTACATGCCAGCAAATCTATTGCGAGATGGCTTCGGTTAGTTGTCGTGTTTTTTGTTTATAACGTATGATATTGATTGTTGCGTTCATGAAATTTTATGTTTACTCGGATTCCGGTTTACTTATTGGTTTACTTATTGGTTTACCTGACCTTCTAAAACCCCAGTAAAATCATCTCAATTTTTCACATCTTCTTAATATTTTTCAATGTTATTGTACAGCATTATTACTACTTTTTCATCAACTAAGGATGACTTATGCCGGTTATAATACATTGATTAACAAAAAATAAAAAATTATTTTTGTAGAACCGGATATCTTTTTTATCTTTGCATCTTCAAATTCGGGGTGTAGCGCAGTCCGGTTAGCGTATCTGCTTTGGGAGCAGAGGGTCGCAGGTTCGAATCCTGCCACCCCGACGGAGGAAAGACCCCATGTTGACGTCGAACAGCTCGAATGTAATTTCAGATGATTGATGACACGACCCAATAAGTTATTGGCTAACCTTTCTTTCCGAAACTAAAAGTGGGGCTTCGAGGTCTATGCCCTCTTCCAGAAATAAATCCTGAATCCTTGAGTTCAATTCAGTGAGTACGAGCGGAATGACGTTGGCGTCGGAAATGTACACATTGATCTGATACATGTTATAATAATCTTCCAAACCCAGATCGAGCACAAACGGCGCTTTGGTTTTTATGGTTCTGCTGGTGGCTTTGGCTGCTTTGATCAGACACTCGTGCGCTTTTTGCCAGGGTATGTCATATCCCACAGCCACATCGGAATGTACGATCAAGCCGTAGTCTTTTGCCGAAACGCTGTAATTGGTGGTCTGCGACGACAGAATGAACGAATTGGGTATCGTAATGATCTCATTTTTAGGCGTTCTGATGCGTGTCACGAACAGCGATTTTTCAATCACATTGCCCGTAGTATCGTTCAACTTGATCCGGTCGCCAATACCGAAAGGTCGCATGTAGGTAATGACCAATCCGGCAATGATATTCCCGATGAAAGCAGTTGATCCCAACGAAATAATCAGCCCTACAAAAACGGAAATACTCTGGAAGACGCCTTTATCTGAACCGGGAAGGTAATTATAAATCATAGCGATCATAAACGCATAGAGCAGAAACCGGATAATCTGATACGTAGGAATAGCCCAATCGGGATAAAAACCGGGTAATTTCAACCGTTCGCTTTCTATTTCCTTTGCCATGAAAAATACGCCCTTGATCAGATACTTGATACTGTAATAAATAGCCGCGATGTAAAACAGGTTGGGTATATAAGCCAGTATCGCGGAAAAAATGGATTTTACCGGGGTGATAATGTACCCCCAAATGATCATTGCCAGATCTTTCGTATGGGGAAAAATGGAAAACAGTATGGGTATGGTAATCACCAATTGTATGAAAATGAACACATATCGCAGAATATTGCCGGCAAAAACAACCATGTGAATTTCCCGTCTAACGGTCAGAAACTCGTAATTACGGACAACCACAGGTTTGAATCTGCGTCGGGCTGTTCGGATAATTCTACGTTTCGACTTGCGATACAGCCGATTGGTCGCAAAAATAAACGCTGTCTGAATGGCGATGACCAATGCAAACAACCCGATTCGCTTGAAAACCTGCGTCAGGCTATTCTTTTTCTGCAATATTTTCACCGCATCCACAATGGCTGTCCGCTGTATCACGGCAAGCGAATCGATGGTGGTATCCATCCACAGGGCATCGTCTCTTGTCAGCGATGTGATCACTTTGCCGCCATACATGATATCGATCTGGCTTCCGTCCTCCCACCGAAACAGGTAGAGCGAATCGGGTTTGACGCTTCTGGTTTTTCCCAATTCCAGAATTTTTTTTTCGGTATTTCCGGCTCTGTCTTTAATGGATAAACCGCCTCTCGCCGTGTAAAACGTATAAAGCGCATAGTCGTCGATGATCACCGGCGCACCGGGCGTGACTTTTCGCAGCGAATCGATACGCGCTTTGCGATGCGCTTTGCGAATAGAATCGGAAATGGTTACCGATCTGTACTCCTCTAATTCATTCAGATACACGATTTCATTGAGTTTCATTTGCTGAATTTGTTTGGTCAACTCGGTAATTCTCAGTGAATCGGCTTTTTTTGCCGAATCTTGCACGACCTCGGCGACTGCTTCCGGTTTGGCGCCAAGAATATTTTCGGCAATCTTTGATATTTGCGCGTATAACGGACAATTGAGCGCTATTAAAGAAAAAATCAGAACAATAATGATTTTTTTCATTGTCGGATGAAATAAATTAGATGTATTTTTATGCAAAAATAATCATTTTTTTGCACATATTGAAAATATTTACGAGTAATGTTCATATTTTCGGAGGCGGAGGTCTGGGCGTGGATTTTGACGGGGAAAGGTAAAATCCGGAGGAAATTCGAGTGATTTACCCTCAACGTTTACCATGATGGTTTTATACCCAAAGCGGGTTATTACGTGTCTGATGATTTTGCCTATTGTATCGGGAAATACTTGATTTATTGCGACTTATTGAGTTCAAGTCAGGAGTTATGAATTCAGGATATCAAGCAGATAGACGGCCAAAAAAATAAGAGGCTGATTTACTATTAATTACTCAATTAATGTAAACAGCCTCTTTTCTACAGATTGCACAAAACTTGAACGTTTACAGTATCACTGTTTTTTAATTCCAACCATCACCACCCTGAATCACCATATTCGGGTTGGTGTCTTTTTCCTGAGTCGGAATAGGCCATTTTTTATGTTTAGTACTTGCCGCGCTATTCAGTTCTTTTATCATATCTATTTTTCCTAAACGATCCCAGCGTACCAGGTCCATCCAATAATGACATTCACCGAAAAGTTCGATGTACCGTTCACGTTTTAGAATTTCAAATGCATTATTTGCATTCAGATCGGAATATGCTTCTGCTTTTACGGCGTCACGGGTGCGAACTTCATTGATCAAGTCTTTTGCCTTTGCATAATCACCTTTTCCAATGTAGGCTTCCGCTAACATGAGCTTCACGTCGGCAAGCCGAATCAGGATTGACGAATAATCGCCGTATTCTATGTCCACATTTTCATAATCTTCATACAGGCAACCTTTTTTCCATTTATAGCCTGATGCAGAATTACCGTCATACGGTCTGTAAGGGAATTTAGTATCCAATTCATTATTTTCTTCGTTAGAAAAACCATGCCATGTATCGGCACCCATCACACCATCGCCATACATAATGGATTGGTTTCTCGGATCAATATAATCACTTCCATTCAGGAGGTACCGGAACTGATTGGCTGCTCCATCGGAAACAGTAACATTGTTCCAGTCATTCCACGCATATTCCATGTGGCGTCCGCAGTTGGTAGCTCTATCTCCCCAATCTTCTTTACCGCCGAACATATAATAGGAATTTCCATCGCCCCATCCCCAGAACTGATGTAATACCTGAAAAATTATTTCTTTACTGGTGTGGTTCCCGCGTACGAACAATTTATAGTAGTCCTCATGATATTCGGATGCTTTCACTGATTCGAACTGCTGGATCGCCCTATCGTTTTCACCCCGCGTCAAATATAATTTGCCCAACATGGCGCGAGCCGCATCTTTTGTTAGCCTGCCCAAATTTTTATCATCCCAGGATTCGGGTAAGTTCGCAAGGGCGGTGGTCAAAGCTTCTTCTATTTTTGATTGAACCTCTGCATAGGGAGTTCTTGCTTTAGCCGGTTCGGCTTTGATAGATTCCCATGAATCATGGTAAGGCACATCTCCCCATAATTCCGTCAGGAAATAATAAGCCCACCCATGGAAAAAGTAAGCTTCACCCAATAAGACGTTTTTATAGTCTGCTTCAGCATTACTTGTGGTTTCCCATTCTGTCAGTTTTTCAATGGCGACCAATGCCCGCATACTCATCCTGTAAAATCCGTGCCATGCCCAATCAATGTATGGATGTTCCGGTTGATAGGTGAATTGTTCGAGTTTGACCAGATCCACTTCCAGATTGTCGGTTTTGGTAGATTGTCCTGTTAACAGGTCCATCATAAAGTACCAGTCGCGGCCATAAAAAGGACGCATGGTAAGTACAGAATAACAAGCGATTACCACTTCCTGACATTCTTTCTGGGTTTTAAAATAAGTGGCTTCGTCATATTGCGCCGGATTTTTCAAATCCAGGATATCTGCACTGCATCCTGACAGTAAAATACATCCGACAAGCGCTATCATTATTTTTTTCATTGTCATATATTTTTTTGATGATTAATTAAAACGTTGCTTGCACGCCAAACATAAATGTGCGGGGGATCGGGGTAATATTAGTCCCTCTAACCACGCCTCTACGCATATTGTACCTGTCGGTTTCATATTCGTATTCGGAACCGAATTCCGGATCAAATCCGTTATATTTAGTGAAAGTGAACAGATTCTGACAGCTTACATACAAACGTAATCGTTCGATATAATTGTTCGTGGGGATCGGAACCGTGTATCCTAACGTTACATTCTTGATACGGAGATAACTGCCATTTTTAATGTACCGGTCGGAATTTCGGAGATTATCGGCTGGGTCGGCCGACGCAGCGCGGGGTACGTCGGTAATGTCGCCTTCTTTTTTCCAGCGTTTCAGTACTTCTGTGGTCTGGTTAAAAGGACGTTTCATTGCATCAAGTTCAAATATACGTGTATAATCGTATAGATTGTTTCCGGCAACGCCTGACATACCTAACTGAAAATCGAAATGACGATAATTGGCAGATATATTCATACCGAAAGTCCATGGCGGAATCGACCTTCCGATAAATACACGGTCATTGTCGGTTATTTTACCATCAGGTCCGTTACCATCAGGTCCGTCAATATCTTTGAATGCGATATCTCCCGCTGATGCAGGTCTTTTATAAACTCCATTTTCGTCATCCCATTCGCAGTATTTCTCGGTGTAGGCGTCGGCCTCTGCTTTAGTCTGCAATAACCTGTCTACCTTATACCCATAGTATTCTCCGATGGAATGTCCTTTTTCTGTACGTACCATGTCATTCATGATGGGTTCGCCATTACCTAAAGAAATTACTTCATTCTTATTATAGCTCACAACACCTGAAACAGACAGATTAAATTCCCCGAATCGGTTATTATATCCGGCCGCAAACTCAATACCGGTATTGCGCACTTCAGCTGCATTTGACATGGGGGGACTGTCGATACCCGAAGAATGGGGAATAGGTACGTTAATTAATATACCGTCGGTCAGACGGGTATATACATCAATTGAAGCGGTAAAAATATTTCTAAATAATCCCAAATCAACACCGGCATTATACGAAGTGGTAGTTTCCCAACGAATATTATAAGCCGGCAATCCATTGATGGTTATACCCATAAATTGGCTATGGTCTGTACCAAGTGCAGCAACAATATTGTTATTCGAACCTGAATAAAGATTGGCTAAGTAAGCATAACTGTTGATTCGGTCATTTCCGGATTTACCCCAACTTAAGCGTAATTTAGCCTGCGTGAGATTCCGGAATTGTTTCATGAAATTTTCTTCTTCCATCTTCCACGCTACTGCTAAAGAAGGGAAACGTCCCCAGCGATTTCTGGGAGAGAAGTTTGGGGAGGCGTCCTGGCGATAATTAAAAGTGAAAAGGTACCTGTCCATTAAAGAATAATTGACACGCCCGTAATAAGACAGATAAGCGCCGTACCAGGTATTATTTCCGGTAATGGTAAACCCGGGAGTTCTGTTGACCAACAGCACCTCATAATTTTCCCATGCTGTATCACCAGATCCAGATCCTGAAACGCTGAGGTTGCGTCCGTTATTGAGTTTAGTTGAGGAATAGGTATTTCCGATCATGGCGTTGAAAGAATGAATTCCTACTTCTTTATTGAAATTCAAATAGTTTTCGACCATGGCAGATTCACTGAATGAATAATTTTCACTGATGGAAGCAGGTTGTGTCAAGTTCCCGTTTTCGCGGTAGGGAGCCCATCCCATATAATTACCGGAATTATTGGTGTATTGTAACTGCGTTCTCCATTTGAACATATTCCAAAATGAAACGTCAACATAAAACTGTTCTCTGATACTGGTTGATTTATCCAAATTTTTTGGTACCAATAAATCACTCATCGGATTAAAGGTGTCGTTCGCATCTATCGGCGTAGTAAGTTTAGAATAACCCCAGCTATTATTGGGCTCTTCAAGTGGCATATAAGGCGCCCAGCGAAGAGGTCCAACAAAATCCGTCCTGACATCGTTTCTGTTTGTACGTTTTATAGAGAGGCTTTGTCCGATTTTTATATTTTTAAGAATCGTAAATTCCAGATTCGACATCAGGTTGAAGCGTCCGTAATGATACCCTACGGTGATCCCATCCATATCAGTATAGGTTCCTGAAATATTATAAACAGAATTTTCTCCCCCTCCGTTGACATTCAAATGGTATTCCTGCTGCAATGCATTCCGGAATATTTCATCCTGTATATTCACACGGTCGGTACGCGCCCATTGTTCCGTCATGCCCATACCACCTTCAGATTCGGGTTTAAAACGTATGGCATCCCTGAAAAAACCTGGGTTTATTTCTGTTACCAAATCAATATATTCAGAGGCATTTAGCATATCTAATTTTTTAGCTACTTGTGCTACCCCCACATAAGCGTTCAGGGTTACTTTTGGGCGCCCTTTTTGCCCTCTTTTGGTTGTGATTAGCACTACGCCGTTAGCAGCCCTTGCCCCATAGATGGCAGTAGATGATGCGTCTTTCAAGATTTCGATGCTTTCGATATCATACTGACTTACGGAGTTGATGTCCCCCGGCATACCATCAATCACATACAAAGGATCGGAATTATAGATCGTCCCTACTCCTCGTATCTTTATCGACGTTCCCTGTCCTGGTAAACCACCGTTGTTGATTACATCCACACCGGCGATACGACCTTGTATCATCTGTTCCACATTTACAACAGATACATTTCCAATATCTTTTGCACGGAGGGAGCCGACGGCGCCCGTAAGATCCTTCTTCTTCATCGTTCCGTAGCCGATAACGACTACCTCATCGAGAAGGCTTGCATCATCCTGAAGTTGGACATCAATGCTTCGCTGGTTGCCTACCGTAACTTCCCTGCTGGCATACCCTACAAACGAAAACACCAGAGTGGCATTAGCATCCGGCACATTAATGGAAAAAGCGCCATCCGCATTGGTAACTGCACCCAGAAAAGTGCCTTTAACTACCACATTTACGCCGGGAAGCGGTTCGCCGTCGGTATCGGTCACAGTTCCTGTAATGGCGATCTGTTGCAGCATCTCTGCCGACGACAGCACCACGAAATTATTCTCCAACACACGATATCCAACCGAGGTACCGGACAATATCGATCGAAGAATTTCGTCGATCGTTTTGTCTCTGAATGATCCGTCTACGACTTTGTCAAGGTCGGCCAGATCGCTGTTGAAGAAAAACCGAAAGTTAGACTGTTCCTCAATCAGTTTTAATACTGATTTGACAGTCACAGCTTTTACATCAAGACTCATTCTTGTATTTTGCGAATAGGTTGTTGTTGCCAACAAGCTAAAGGACAACACAAAAGATAAAAATAAAGTTACTTTCATCATAAACAACAATTTGGGTTTCAAAAATTTCGGGTATATTTTACCCCTTAGATTAAATAAATTCATATTCTTACATGTTTTAATTTTTAAATTTTTAAATTTTAATACTTTCTGTTAGGATTTAACACTTATGAAGTGGAGCCAGCTGATACTGTTTTTCCTCTTCTTTCTAATTTATCTACTGATTGGGTATACGCATAGGCATTTTTAATAAGGTGGGACACAATTATTTTCTACTTTTAAGGATGTTTCTGAACTTATCCCTGTCATTTTTGTTCAGGCTCAGTTCAATATTATTTTTATCGAATTTATAATTTACCGGTGCAGCCAAAGATAATGCTGTCAATATCTGTTCTACTGTTTCGTTTTCAATGGTTCCCGAAAAATTGTACTCTTTTAATTCTTCGGATGCAAAACGGATACGAAGATTATATCTGCGTTCCAATTTTTCAACAAAAAGTGCGAGCGGTTCATCGCTGATGATCCATTTTTTGTCCTTCCATGAGGTAGACAGTTCTGTTTTTACATTGGGCGTGATGATTACTTCGCTAATATCCTGCTCCGATAATGCTGTTGTCTGTACTGTTTCCTGAGTACGTTCCGCTGTTGCCGGCGTTGAAGTTCGGATTGTTTTGGCCGTTTTGTGTATTACTAATTGTTCCTTTGGTTTCAATTTTACGGATTGGGATGTTGTTGTCCCTCCGGTAGATATGTGTATTTCCACATCTACATTTCCCTCCTCCAGGGTAGTAGTCAATGTTTGGTCATCAGGATAAGCCTTTACGTTGAATCGTGTGCCATAGGCCTTTACGGTCATACCGGATGTATGGACATTGAATGGTTTCAACGAATCGCTTTTTACTTCGAAAAACGCTTCGCCGGTCAATTGGAGATCACGATTTTCCAAGCCAAAATCAGACGGATAAGTCATCAGAGAACCTGCATTCAGCCACGCTGTCGACCCATCCGGCAAACTTACATGACTTTTCGCTCCCAGCGGAACACTGACAGTGGTGGCGGTTGTTGGCAAAGGCGTCAATTGTATTTGTTCGCTTCGTGGAACCAACAATGTAACGCTTGCTCCCAACGCAAAACATATCAAAAGGGATGCCGCATACCACAATGGAGAAAGATGCCTGAACCATATTGTTCTTCCGGGTTTGATGTTCTTTTCAAGCGCAGACCAGCCTCGCTGTGTATCAAAGCTTTTTTTGCCATTTTCATAACCGGCTATGATCCAGCATGAACGTAACCTGTTGAACTCTTTACGATGCGACACATCTTCACCTAACCATGAGTTTAATGCATTCAACTCTTCTTCGCTCAATGAATTAGTGAAAAACCCAACAATCAAAGATTCTATATCTGTTTTACTGTTTTCCATCAAATGCCATCAAATGAATAACACTTTCCAAATATATAAACGAAAAAAAAGGAACAATCGATTACAAGAATTACAAATAATTTATGATTAGGGGATGTCAAGAAATAATCTTTTCTTTTCCATTGATGCGTGGAAAAACCTTATTTTGAAAGAACCCTTAATAGATAGCGGACAAACCAAATCTTCCCCTTATTCCATTATTCGACTGAAAATAAGGCAATAAGGGGGGTATGGATATTTCAATCGACTATTAAGGGAACAATCAAAAAATAAGGAATTTTGTGCGAGCAATCGCTTGATAATAAACAATATATATTTTTAAATGTATATTTAATTTATGGACGCCTCCTTAATCTATTTATCCATTATTTTGAAGATATAATTGTTTCTTTATTTTCTGCAATGCTCTGTATATTTGAGTTTTGACAGTATGCTCAGATAAATTCATTTCAGTTGCTATTTCCTCGTTGCTTCGGTTTTCAAAACGGCTTTTAACGAATATTGTACGACATTGGGCAGGCAGTTGATCCACAATTTTTTGTATTCTGATGGCTGTATCTTCGGCTTCCAACCGTTCAATAATAAATTCGTCGAAACCATATTTCTCGGAAATCTTCATCCATGCTTCCGATGGAAGCAATTGCACGAACGATTCCTTTTGGGTTTTGAATTTTCTGAACACATCGAAGCATTGATTGTGTGTCAAACGGAAAAGATATTTCTTTATAGAACCGTCCTTCGAGATGATTTCTTTACGTTTGTTCCAGACCTTCAAAAAAACATCCTGCACTACTTCTTCAGCAAACTGACGGTCACTTGTTAATTGTGATGCATACTGGCACATATCCGGATACAACAGATGATACAACAACTCAAAAGCTATTGTTTCATCATGTTGCACTTTTACCCAAATATTGTCCAAATCCATATTAACTAATGTACAGGTTAAGCTTGAAACTATTTTAAATAGGTGTATCCGTACAATCCCGACCGATAGTTGGAGAGGAACTCTTTTCCTTCCTCTGCTGTGATCATTCCAGCTTTCACTGATCCGGTTACCCAGGTTTCCATGGTTCTGACAAGTTTTTTGGGACTGTATTGAACATATTCCAGCACTTCAGCAACCGTTTCGCCGTCAATCACTTTTTCGATTTCATATCCGTCGTCGTTTACGGAAACATGCACTGCATTGGTGTCGCCGAACAGATTGTGTAAATCGCCTAATATTTCCTGGTATGCGCCTACAAGGAATACGCCGATATAGTATGGCTCCTTTCCTTTATGCGTATGCACCGGCAGGTGATAGGCATAATTGCGTGTGGAAATGAAATTGTCAATCTTTCCGTCCGAGTCGCATGTGATATCCTGCAAGGTAGCGTATCGTTCGGGCTTTTCGTCGAGACGGTGAATCGGCATGATGGGAAATACCTGGTCAATTGCCCAGGAGTCGGGCAATGACTGGAACAAGGAAAAATTGCAAAAATATTTGTCGGAAAGCGATTTGGAAAGTTGGCGAAGCTCTTCCGGTACGTGTTTCGATTCGCTGGATAAACTGTGCGTTTCGCGCGCTACCGACCAGAACAGTCTTTCGATTTGTGCCCGTGTTTTCAGGTCAATCAACCCCAAACTGAACAGATCAAGCGCTTCTTCGCGGATTTGTTGCGCATCGTGCCACGATTCCAGCATTTTTGGCTGGCTAAGGTTGTCCCAGATGGAATAAAGGTCGCGTACCAATTCGTGATCATCGGGCAAAACAGTGTCATCCTCGTTCCACGAAGGCAATGTGGTGGATTCGAGTACTTCAAACACCAATATCGAGTGATGTGCAGTGAGCGAACGTCCGGATTCGGTAATGATGTTGGGATGCGGGATGTTGTTTTTATTGCTTACGTCTACTATGGTTGAAATGGAGTCGTTTACATATTCCTGTATGCTGTAGTTGATACTGCTGCCGCTGGTGGCCGAGCGTGTGCCGTCGTAATCAACGCCCAAACCTCCACCAATATCTACAAAGTCAACATTGTATCCCAACGCACGCAACTGAACGTAAAATTGTGACGCTTCACGCAAAGCATTTTTAATGCGACGTATCTTTGTAACCTGACTGCCGATATGAAAATGTACCAACCTCAGACTTGCCTTCATGTTTTTTCTTTCGAGCAGATCCAATGCCTCCAGTAATTCGCTCGAATTTAAGCCAAATTTACTGCCATCGCCGCCAGAATCTTCCCATTTACCGCTTCCCATGCTCGCTAATTTTACACGGATACCAACATTGGGAATGACTTTCAGACGTTTGGCAATAGTGACCACAAGTTTCAACTCATTTAGTTTTTCAATCACAATAAAAATGCGTTTGCCCATTTTTTGCGCCAGCAGAGCCAGTTCGATATAATCCTCATCCTTATATCCATTGCAGATGATCATTGAATCGCTGTCGGTATTGGTGGCCAGCACAGCATGAAGCTCGGGCTTCGAACCGGCTTCAAGCCCGATATTGAACTTTTTGCCATGACTTACAATCTCTTCCACCACCGGCCGCATCTGGTTGACTTTGATTGGGTAAATGATAAAATTTTGCCCCTGATAACCATATTCTTCAGCGGCAATCTTAAAACTGTTGAAAATTTTCTCGATACGGTTATCCAGAATATCAGGAAACCGCAGCAACACAGGCGTTGTTACATCACGCACCTGCAATTCGTCGAGCACTTCTTTCAAGTCGACACTTGCTCCATCCTTCTTCGGGGTAACCACTACATTACCTTTCTCGTTGACAGAGAAATAATTCAATCCCCATCCTCCAATGTTATAAAGTTCAACCGAATCTTCGGTTCTCCATTTTCTCATTTCCGTCGCTTTATTTGAAATTCAATACCATGATATAAAAGCGTGCGAAAATACAGAAAATTTTGATTTGATAAAGATGTATGGTAAAAAGTTGTATTTTTGACTGATTTTTTTGTAATTTTGAATCTTTGAATTTTTAAATCATTTGAATCTTTGAATATGAACAACAGACGAAATTTTATCAAATCCGCCATCGGTGTTTCCGCTGGTATTTTAACCGCTCCGCATTTATCGGGTAATGAATTTTCGCCGTTTACCCTGTCTTTGGTTGGAAAAAGACAGGCGCCCCGAATCCGTTTTTCAGTAATCGGTCTCAACCACAGCCATATATATGGACAGGTCAGTACTGTCATTCGTGGCGGTGGCGAATTAGTTGCCTTCTACGCAAAGGAGGACAACCTGGCGGCTGAATTTGAAAGACGCTTTCCACAGGCAAAACGTGTACAAGCCGAAGCAGAAATACTTGAGGACAATTCCATACAGTTGGTCGTAAGCGCCAGCATCCCCAACGAACGGGCGCCGCTGGGTATCCGCGTGATGGAACATGGAAAGGATTTCATGGTGGACAAGCCGGGCATAACATCGCTGTCGCAATTGGCAAATGTGCGCAAAGTGCAGAAAAAAACAGGGCGTATTTACTCTATACTCTATGGAGAACGTCTCGAAAGCAAAGTTACAATAAAAACAGCTGAGTTGATACAGGCAGGCGCCATCGGCAAAGTTGTGCAAACCATTAGTATGGGGCCTCACCGCATGAATGCCCCAACACGTCCCGAATGGTTTTTCGACAAAAAGTATTTCGGCGGTATCATTTGCGATATCGGCAGCCATCAATTTGACCAGTTCCTTTATATCACCGGTTCTACATCTGCGAAGATACTCGCTTCGCAGGTTGGCAATGTACACTATCCGCAGTATCCACAATTTGAGGACTTTGGCGATGCATTGATACAGGGCAACCGCGGGTCGGGCTATATACGCGTGGACTGGTTTACACCAGACGGCTTGAATACATGGGGCGACGGACGTCTGACTGTACTTGGCACCGACGGATACATCGAAATCCGAAAAAACGTCGACATTGCCGGTCGAGATGGTGGGAATCATCTCTTCCTGGTAGATCAGAAAGAAACGAGATACATCGACTGCAACGATGTTGA
>JGI24702J35022_10000828_pt1 | contig 19148 bp, 21 predicted proteins | sample TergutTh196P4_FD_35022 | JGI IMG/M metagenome (IMG submission 35022)
GCGCTGAAATATTTTAACGAAACTGGCAGCAGCGCCGACGCGAAGGATTCTGGCTCGCGAGATCGTCTTTTTGGACGGCAAAAAGCAGAGCGCAGTTTCCCCGTAACGACGGGCGAAACAAGCGTATCGAGCGAACAGAATCCTGAACAAGCGGCGCGAGGAGTCGAAGCAATCTGCATTTTGCGCGGCGGCGGTTCGCGTGACGATCTGATCGCCTTTGATGATGAAAAGTTAGTCCGTGCCATCGCCGCCAGTCGCGTACCAGTTTTGACAGGAATCGGTCACGAGATCGATACAACTCTGGCCGATCTCGCGGCCGACGTGCGAGCGAGCACACCGTCTAACGCCGCCGAAATCCTCGTGCCAGACAGACGCGAAATCATCGTCCAAGTTAATCTTCGTTTGCGAAATTTGCTGGATTTGACGACAAGAAAACTCGGACGCTTAGAGGAAAATATTCAACAGAATTTGCGCGACGTACTTATCCAGATAGAAACTATTTGCGTCCGCAACGAGCAAAAATTTAAACTCTTATCAACAACTCTCGCGACCCTCAACCCGCGCGAAATTCTCCGACGCGGTTATGCGATTGTACGAACTGAGAATGGTCAGATTTTATGCACAAAACCACGAATTTCTGATAAAATTGTCATCGAAAATCTAAAGTTTCTAATTGAAAGTGAGGTAACAAATGTCTACGAAAAAACCTGACAAATCTCTGCGCGAGATGTTAGACGAATTTGAAACGATCGTGACCTGGTTTAATGGCGACGATTTGGATGTCGAAACCGCCACCGCCAAATTCGAAGAAGGCGCGAAATTAGCCGAGCAAATTAAACAGCGATTGAACGAAGCCAAAAATAAAATCACCATTGTCCAGGAAAAGTTTGAAACGACGGACCTGTCGACGGACCCAGAATGACAATCGGTGTGATCATTGGTTGTGCGATCGTGGCGGTTATCGGTATCGGCGTGATAATCGGTGGTGCGCCGTTCGTGCCGACACGGAAAAAGTGGACCGTCGATGCGATGAAACTAGCTGGCGTTGGATCTGGCGACGTGGTCGTGGATCTCGGATCGGGCGATGGCGCGGTGCTATTAGCGGCGCTGGCATCAGGTGCACGGCGAGTGATCGGTTATGAAATTAACCCGCTCTTGGTTATCTGGTCACGCCTGCGATTGTGGCGCTATGGAAAGCGTGCCATGATCAAAACTGGCGATTTTTTTCATGCCAAATTACCACCGGACACGACCGTGATTTACTTGTTCCAAGTCAAAAAAGTTCTCAGGAAAATTCCAAAATTCATCGATCAACAGCGCGCTAATTTAACGGTCAAGAAATTGCGCGTCATCTGTTTTGGCGCCGAAATCCCCGGGATAAAATTCACCCGCGAACTCGGCGGGATGAGTTTGTACGAATTCTAATTTGACTTTTCATCCGGTGCGTGCTACGATGAGCGCGTATTGTTAAAGTGTGATTTAAATAGCGAGGAAGGGGATTGTGATGTCGGGAAATTTTGATGGTGGTCCTTGGGGGGGGGACAAATTAGCGGGGAACGAGTACGACGGAACAGTAAAAAAAACTATACCAGGGATAGGGGGCGGAGTTTTACGTATCACATACGATCCCGCTGACGAAACTGAACAAAAACCAGATGAACAAACTGAACAAAAACTAGAAATCACACAATCTCTTATTACCCTCCCACAGCTCAATGAATTATGGGATGCTGGCTATCTAACACACGAGCAACGGTCACAGCTGTACGACGATTTCCAATGTTTTCTTCAACAAGGAGGTCCCAATCCAAAAATTGTTATGAGCGAAAACCGTATTCCAACCGTCGCAGAGTTGAATAGAAGGGGTATAAATGTATTAAGCGCCGCGGATAACCATAGTAATAGCCGTATTATTTTTCCGGAGACTATTAAGGCTAGCGAGATTTTGGAGTACCATCGGAATCAAAAAGCCGAATCAGGGGAGGAGGATGAGTGGCAAGTCACAGTAATCTCAGGCAATATCAGGCAGGGTATCCCTCACAACTTGGTGACGAATGATTCCTGGAGGGAACGACACATCCAGCAATACGATGGATTCCGCCTCCCTAGTCAAGCGCCAGAATTTTTAAATATGAGTATTAGCCTACCAAGTATCAGCGTGCTCATTGCTATGCTAGAAGAAATGAGGAGAAATAAAAAAATAAGCCAGCTTATCTCCAAGAGACAAGACAAAAACTCCATTACGCTTTTAGCGAAAGAAGCATGTGAGAAACTTGATCTTTGTCTATGTATGTATGTAAACGTGTATGAAAACTTGGAGCTCCGAACCTCCTACAGAACCTTCGACAGTAATCTCCAGGTCCTTGCTGCAGGCAGGTCACAAACCTTGAAGAAGAATATCTAACCAAATTTAAATATAACAGTTGCGCGAACTGTTCTCCTTATGCTAAACTAAAACCATGAAAACCTCTAGACAATCCAGTGAGCGCGGCGAAACTAACGTGTTTTTGATTGCCACGATAATTTTTGCAGTGCTGGCGGTTGGTTTGGGTATTGGTTTTGGTTGGGCGTATCTCCAGATGATTGATCATCGGGACAACGCGGATGAAAAAGTCGCGGCGGCGGTCGCGGCGGCCAAAAACGAGCAAAAACAGGCTGACAAGAAACAGTTCGACGAGGAATATAAAAAACCAAACGATGTTTTTACCGGTCCGGCTGATTATGGTTCGGTCAGTTTTGAATATCCGAAAACTTGGTCGGTTTATATTGACAAAGATGGTGTGAATAGCAGTGAATATGTCGCATACTTTAACCCGGGCTCGGTGCCAACAATCAAAAATACGACGTCGTATGCTCTACGTGTGGCGATTGTTAACCAAAGGATCGACCAAGTCCTAAAACAGTACGACAATCGAATCAAACAGGGCGATTTGACTGCGTCGACGATTCGCTTGGCCGATGCGCTCGACGACACCAGTTCCAGCTATGGCAAGGGCACGCGTATCGATGGGCAGTTCGACAAAACCATCAATGGTGCGGCGGTTTTCTTTGATATTCGTGGTCGCACTTTGCAAATATTCACCGATGGGCCCAATTTCAAAAGTGATTTCGAGGCGATCCTCAAAACTTTGAAATATCGCGATTAATAACCACTAACAGCATCATTTTTCAGCGTATGTTACAATAGGGGAATGGATGAGTTTGGAGGGAATCTAGTCGCGGCGGCGCATGAACTCAAAACGCCGTTGGTGTTGGTGCGGCAGTTGTCGCTGCAGTTGGCCGAGACTGAGGATCCCGCGGCACGTGCGGAAATTATTCGACGAATTCGTTTGACTACTGAAAGGTCGCTCAGGTTAGTGGACAATCTGACCCGTGCGGCGCGGCTCGAATCGGCGATGTTCGAAATGGAACCGGTGCTGCTGGGCGGTTTGTGTCGCGAAGTGGTGGATGAATTATCGCCGCTGTCGACGGCGCTTGGTCAAGAATTCCAGGTCAAAATCGGCAAATCTCCACTGGCGGCGGTCGGGAACCGCGATCTACTCCGTTCGCTAATTATGGGGTTGGTTGATAATGCTTTGACCTATAATTCGTCCGGATCACCGGTCGAAATTAGCACACGTATTCGTCGCGGTGAAGCGGAACTAGCGGTGCGCGATCATGGTGCGACGATGGATTTGGCGGAATTTCGCTGTTTGCAGGATCGTTTAGGGACGCAGGCTACGCCAATTGCGGCGCGACCATTATCGTCGGGCCTGGGGTTGTTGATCGCACAGAAATTCGCGATGGCCATGAATGGGCGATTATCGGTCGAGCGACATCGACGTGGGGGATTGACTTTTCGGGCACACTTGCCGGCGAGCCAGCAACTATCGTTTGTTAGTTTGACCGGCGCGGAGTCGTGATGAAAGTTTTAATCCTCGAGGACGATAAATGGTTCGCCGACAGCCTGCGCGCCAATCTGGGGCAAGGATTTGACGTGCGTGTTTGTCATGATCCGGAAAAAGTTTTCGATATTATCGAAAAATGGCAACCAGACGTTTTATTGGCCGACGTAATTTTGGGTGCGAAAAATTTGTTCGTACTCCTCAACGAGATTCAAAGTTATACCGATACGCGTACTTTACCAGTAGTGATACTGTCGACAGTCGCCCAACAAATCAAGATCCAAGACGTCGCCCAATATAACGTCCGAAAAATCCTCGACAAAACAGAAATCACACCCGAAAAGCTACGCGAAACTATTCAAAGACAGGGTGGCAAAAATGTCTAATTCGATTCGTACTAGAGCGATAATTCTCCGGCGAACAAATTACGGCGAAGCTGATCGGATCCTTTCCGTGATTACTCCGGATAACGGTCGATTGAGTGTCATGGCTCGCAGCGTCCGCAAAGAAAAATCTCGTCTCGCGGGCGGTATCGAATTATTCGCGATTTGCGATATTGTAGTACATATCGGTAAGGGCGAAATTGCTACATTAACAGGGGCGAAGCTGAACAAATTTTTTGCTCAAATCATGACCGATTACGAGCGTTTGCAATTCGGCTATGAGGTGCTAAAACAAATCGGGAAGGCCAGCGAAACTATCGACGAACCAGATTTTTATGTCTTGCTCCAGGATTGTCTGAGCGCACTGGATAATCTGAAAATTGATTTACGAATCGTCCAGGCATGGTTTTACCTGCGACTGGCGGACCTATTGGGTAACGGACTTAACACAGCGACCGATGCTAGTGGCATGAAACTGGTCGAGGACGCACATTACAATTTTGATCCAAACGATCAAGTTTTCATTTTCGCTGAGAATGGTCGTTACGATGCGCGCCACATCAAACTGTTGCGAGTCATGGTGGCCAATCAACTGACTACGATCGCCAAAATTGCTGGCGTAGATGAAATTATCGATGATTGCCTGCGACTAGCGCAAATCGTCGCGAAAGTCTGATAAAACATGAGCGGCGAGAGAAAAACTGGACTTGTCCTAGGTTTTTCCGAGCGCGATTGTTCTTTCTGTGATAAAATATTTCTTATGGAAGAGATAATTTCACTTTGCAAACGTCGCGGGTTCATTTACCAGGGGAGCGAAATTTACGGTGGGCTAGCGGGGACGTGGGATTACGGTCCGTTGGGCGTGGCGCTAAAACGCAACATTATTCGCGAATGGTGGAAATTTTTCGTCGATTCGCGCGATGACATGCTGGGGGTTGATGCGGCGATCCTGATGAATCCGAAAACCTGGGTGGCGAGCGGACACACAACAACTTTTTCCGATCCATTGATCGAATGTGAGGACTGTCACGGTCGCTTTCGGGCTGATAAAATCGATCTCGATGCGGGTTGTCCGACTTGTGGCGCAAAAACCTGGGGCGAAATTCGCCAGTTCAACATGATGTTTGAAACCAACGTTGGTCCGGTACGCGACGAAGATTCCGTGGCCTACCTACGTCCCGAAACCGCGCAGGGGATTTTCACTAATTTCAAGAACGTCGTCGATAGCTTTTACCCCGATTTACCGTTCGGTATCGCTCAGGTCGGCAAGGCGTTTAGAAACGAAATCAGCCCGCGCGATTTTGTTTTTCGCAGCCGCGAATTCGAACAAATGGAAATCGAATATTTCATCGATCCAACAACCTGGGAAGAAAATTTCGAAAAACTCCTGGGTCTAACCCATGAATTCTTGAGTCAGGTGGGTTTACCCACAACTAAAATTCACGAATTAGAAGTGCCGGACAGCGAGCGCGCCCACTATTCCAAACGAACTGTTGATATCGAATTTGATTTTCCGATTGGTCGCGAAGAATTACTCGGCATTGCTTATCGGACCGATTTCGATCTCAAAAACATCGAGCGTGAATCTGGCAAAAAGATGGAATATCGGCCTAAAGACGGTTCGGCGCCATTCGTGCCGCACGTCATCGAACCAAGTTTTGGCGTCGAACGCTTGATCATGGCGATTTTGACCGTGGCCTACCAAGAAGACAAAATTGACGGTGAACGACGAATAGCTCTCAAACTGCCAGAGCACATCGCGCCGATCAAATATCTGGTTTCACCGCTGCTGAAAAACAAACCCGAATTAGTCACGCGGGCTAGGGAAATTTATGATAATTTGAAAACCACAGGTGAACCAGTCATGTGGGACGACAGCGGCAATATCGGCAAACGCTATCGTCGGGCCGACGAAATCGGTATCCCGCATTGTATCGTTGTAGATTTTACAACACTAGAAGATGATACTGTGACGGTGCGTGATCGCGACACGACCAAACAAGTGCGGGTGAAAATTAAAGAATTGACGAACGTCCTAAACGATTAGCGTCAGTAAGTGCTCCGTCATCGCGAGCGTAGCGACGCGACCTAGTCACTTGCACTCTGGCCTACAGTGCGTTAGAATAGGTGCATGATTATCAATCAAACACAGTTTTTCTTTGGCTTCGCCTTTCCGCGGCTGTGTTTAAAATTGATTGAAGCCCGAGCATAAAAACTCCAAAAACACAGCCATGAACTAGAGGCTTCGATCGAGAAGTCTTTTTAAATTTAATGAAAAATAGGAATTAAGAATGTTGTATAAGAACGAATATTGTGTGAAGTCATGCCTGGAGTATAGCCAGTGCAAATTAGTAGACCCCGAGAAGCGGAGAGGTTTGGCGATGAGCGAACTTGAAGCACTTGGATTGGACGGAAGTAACGGAATCATCGTCACGCTTAGAGCCATTGAGGCTTGCATAGAAAATAGGCAAACAGCTAGTGAAGCAAAAAATAATGTCTGATGATTCAACCTGGTACGCCCGATACGATTTGAACGTACGACCTTTGGCTCCGCAAGCCAACGCTCTATCCAGCTGAGCTACGGGCGCGCACACCAGAAGTTGAATCAGCGTCGATTATAGCAGTTTTGCCGAAGAGGAGCAAGTTTGACTAGCGAGACAACATGCAGTATAATAAGCCTTAGTGAAAAAAACAAACAAGAAATTTCGTAGCAATCTTAACGTCGGTTGGCGCTGGCTAGCACTGGCGCTCTTTGCGAATATGCTGTTTTTGCCGAGTGGGATTTTCCTTAAATTATTGACTGACGACATCACACCGACGCTACTGCCGATTATTCGCTATGGCGTGTTGTCGCTAATTTTGCTACCAATGGTCGTCCAAGGTGTCAAGAAGCATCGTCGTGTTCTCAAAAAGAATTGGGTGATTATCGCGCTAGTCAGTGTTGTGTCGGCGGTTGATCCGATTTTCAATGCGATTGCTATGTCGATGAGCGGACCGTCATTTCTGGCAGTGCTGGAAATGTTTAGTCCGATTGTCTTTACAATTCTTTCGGTCATGATTATCAAGGACAAGATTACCAAAAATTCCTTGATCGGATTATTATTTGCGATTTTAGGCGGCGCGATCATTTTCGTGTTGCCAATGCTAATTGGTTCGGGCAGTGTGGTAGTTTATGGTTGGACGCCAGTGATTTTGTTTGCCGTAGTCGTGGCGGTGGCGCCGCTCTGGCCAGTCTACCTGCGCAAGCAACACGAGAACGGCCTGCCCGTTGTGTTAGTCGCGGGCATCGGCTTTCTATTCGCCACGCTGATCGCGCTGGTTTTTGCGATCGCCAGCTTTGGAATTGAGACGCTGGCCGAGATTGGCGACTTGACGCCCGCGCATTGGTTTATGTTGATTTACCTGGGCGTCGTCGTGTCGCTTTGTGCCCAAACGCTGCGAGTCAAAGCTTACGAACACATTGGCACAATCACTCACGCGGCGCTGTCTTATCTACATTATGCATTAATGGTCCTGGTGCCAATGCTGGTTTTGGGCGAACGGTTGTCGTGGGAAATGTTCATCGGCGCTGGTTTTATTCTAGTCGGTGTGGTTTTTTCAAGGATGCGGGCACCGAGCATCCGGACGGGACGTCGCAGATGATTAGTTATTTCACCGACGGTTCGGCGTCGCCCAATCCCGGGCCGGGCGGATTCGCGGTCATCAAGGATGGCCAGCCATGGTTGATCGGCGGAGAGCGAATGACGACGAATATTCGGATGGAAGGACTGGCGATTCTGGCGGCGCTGGAAGATTATCTACAGACTTGTCATCCTGAGCATAGCGAAGGATCTCAGCCAACGAGGGAGACTCTTCGACTAAAGTCTCAGAATGACAAATTGGTCAGGTGGAACGATCATACTCAATGCACCATCACCACCGATAGCGAATTTTGGATCAATGTTTTGACCAAGTGGGCGCCGGTCTGGGCGGCGAACGACTGGCACAAGAAAGGTGGGATTAAAAATCTCGACATCGTCCAACCACTTTTCGAACAGTATCAAAAATCAGGCGCGAAATTGGTTTGGACGCGCGGTCACGTTGGCACGGCGCTCAACGAGCTGGCGGACACGTGGGCCAATCGAGCGCGGCGACTGCGGTTGCGCGAGGTAGTGAGAACTGATACAATAAACCACACAAATGATGTCTAAACTAATCTATAAAACCGCGGAATCAGTGTCGCCAAAACATCCTGATAAAATGTGCGATCAGATTTCCGATGCGATTTTGGACGCGCATCTCATGGAAGATCCCGACGCGCGCGTGGCGGTTGACGTCGCGGGCGGTCACGGTCAAGTTTTCATCACTGGCGAAATCACGTCGCGAGCGGCGGCGGTTGATCCGAGCAAAATCGCTCGCCGAATTGCTGGTGATGTCGATGTCATCGTGCACCTAGCCGAACAAAGTCCAGAAATCGCCGGTGGTGTCGATACGGGCGGGGCGGGCGATCAAGGCATCATGATCGGTTACGCCTGTAACGAAACGCCGGAATTTCTACCGCTCGAAGTCGTGTTGTCGCGTCGCTTGAACCAATTTATCTACGCCAAATTTCCGTTCGACGGCAAAACGCAGGTGACGTTACGGGACGGCCAAATTGACTCAATTGTCGCCAGTTTTCAAAACGTGTCGCAACAGGAATTGAAAAAGTTGATCAAAGAGTTTATCTCCAAAGGTTCTTATGCCGTCATTGCGAACGCAGTACGACAATCCACGAATTCTAAAGGCACTGGATCGCCGCGCTTTGCTCGCGATGACCAGAATGGTATCAAAATCTTTGCCAATCCCGCTGGCGATTGGCAGCGTGGCGGCTTTGATTCTGATGCTGGACTAACTGGACGAAAACTCATGGTCGATAATTACGGTCCGCGAATCGCGGTCGGCGGCGGTTGTTTCTCCGGCAAAGACCCGAGCAAAGTCGATCGCAGCGCCGCCTACATGGCGCGGCGAATCGCCGTGGATTACCTACGTGAACGACAGGCCAAAGAGGTTTTCGTGCGACTAGCCTACGCGATCGGTGTCGCCGAACCACTCGAAAAATCCGTCATCATCGATGGCCAACAGGAAATTATCGCCGATCGTTACGACCTCACCCCGCGAGGGATTATCAAAACCCTCAATCTCAAACGACCGATTTACGAACCCACCGCCCGCTACGGCCACTTTGGCGAAGGGTTCGGCTGGGACGCATAGGGAGCGCTATTGACTGTCACGTCCAAGTGTGCAATAATAAAGTCTCGTAAAGATAACTAATTGGTGGGTGAGAAGGAGAGCTATAATGACTGATGGTAACAGACTAGGTTTCGATAGACGGGGGGGGGNATTTGGTGGTAAGGAACCGCAAGAAGCTTTAGACAAACTGCCTTTAGATTCCGAACAAAAAACTAATCTCGAATGGCTCGTGCTAACATTTGGCGAAGGGAACAGCGAGGTGATTACATCGAATGGCAAGACGCCGAGTATTGAAGACATAGAGGCAATTTGGGGCGACGGAGTTTTTTTCTCCCAAAATGTGAGAAGTCTTATCAATACGCAGTGTGGGGACGAGAAGATGAGCTTTCCTGAAGAAAAAACTGTCGTTAATGTTGTTGGCCTAAGTGCTCAACCTGATGCCTTAGGTTTCGATGAAAGCATCGATTTTGCAACCCTTGGTGAGGTCATGGCTATAGTCAACGATGCTAAACAAAAAAACCAGTTTGGGGAGCTGATCAGACAAATCACCAACGGCCAAGAAGATCAAGTTGCAATGTTATATGCTAGAATGAATGGTTTTCGATGCTATCTGTCCATTGCACTAGGGCAAGACGAAGGTACACCTATGATTGGTATAGAAGACTCTATATGGGGTAATCGGAATATAGCAGCTAAAATAAGTACGAATAATTTACTTTTCTTCTCAGGCCAAGGGCAAGAAATCCAGAACTTTTGATATTGTGTTTATCTCTCTCGCTGATCAAGGCTATTATTTTCTAGTATTGGATGAGATAGTGAAAGTTGTGATACAATAATAGCCATGGATAAAATTCAAGGTGCGAAAATCGTGGTGATCGGTGGGGGTACGGGTTCGTTTGTGATGCTATCGGGGCTGAAAAACTACACTGCCGATCTGACGGCGTTGGTTAGTATGGCCGATGATGGCGGTTCGACCGGCAAGTTGCGTGATGAGTTGGGCGTGTTGCCAGGTGGCGACGTCCGGCAGTGCTTGGTGGCGCTGAGTCGTTCGCCGCGGGTGCGGGATTTGTTTAATTATCGTTTTGACGAAGGCAGCCTGGCCGGGCATTCCTTTGGCAATCTATTTTTAGCGGCGACCGAAAAGATGACCGGCAGTTTTCGGGCGGGGGTCGAACTAGCTGGTGAAATCTTGAACACGGTTGGCAGGGTCGAGCCGATTATCACTAATCAAGTAACTCTATTGCTCGATGACGGTAAAAAAATTTTGCGCGGCGAAGACACAATTGACGATGGTAAGTTTAGTCCGCGACCCAAAATTTGGTTGGAACCGAAACCCAAAGTCAACCCGATGGCTCTAAAAGCCATCAAAAACGCCGATGTTGTGGTGGTGGCGCCGGGCAGTTTATATGAGAGCCTGGGCACCGTTCTGATCACGCCGGGCGTTAGCGATGCCTTGACGAGCACCAAGGCTAAGGTCGTTTATGTCTGTAACCTGGTCAACAAAGCGGGCCAGACCGACGGTTTTTCGGTGCACGATTACGCTAGCGAACTGGAGCGCCTGGCCGGCAAACCGTTCATCGATTACGTGATTTATAATACGAACGAGCCAGGCCAAGAACTCTTGGAACTATACGCCGCCGAAGGCAGTGAACCAGTCCAGGTGGACACGGAGGCACTGCGGGCGGCACACTACAAAGCCAAAGGCGCAGACATGCTAGCCAACCGAATTTGGCAAAATCCCAACCAAAAGTCCGATCCCAAAGCGATGTTTCGAACACTGATTCGACACGATCCCGATAAAGCGGCGCGAGCGGTGATGAAGATTTACTTTTCCTGAGGAGGGGCATGATGAAAACAGCGGTTCTAATCGATTTTGACGACACGATTTTCAATGCGACTCGTTATAAAACTTTACGTGATGAATATTACCAGCAAAGATTCGATCAAAAATTTTGGAAAAAATTCAAAAAATACGAACACGATTATACGATCGGCAAAGTCAAAATGTTTACGCCTCGCGATATTTTAACGAACGACGAATTAGAGATTACGAATCGACATCTAAAAAAAATCGCGCCCAGTTTGTTATACCAAGATTTTACGACGTTTATGGAAAAAATTGCTAGTGATCGTTTTACGCCGATGATTTTAACTTTCGGTGATCAAGAGCTCCAGATCACCAAAATTACAGCAGTAGGGCTAACTTTACCTGTGATTCATACTGATCTCAGAAATAAGAACGAACTCATCCAACGCTGGCGTTCGCGCGATGTCTACAAAATTAACGGCTCGGATTTCGACGAAGTAGTTTTGATCGATGATCGCCAGAGTAATTTTATCGGTTTTGAACATTTACCAAAGGCGAGAGGTTTTTTGATGCAGCGAGCGGGAAATTTGACTGATGATTTGCCAAAAAACGTGTCAGTCGTTCGCGATTTTAGCGAAATTGAATTAGTTTAAGATAACATTAAGACAGAATCACCCTGGCGGAAGGGCGGTTTTTCTTAGTTTTCCACAGGTTTTATGGAAATCTGAGCGAAAAGTGGGTAAAAAGTAGAAAAAAGGGCTTGCACGTGGGTGGTTGTGGGTAGTATAATGTGACCAGTGGAAAATAAACAAACACCACTGAACCCAACAATATCAACTAACAATCAGGGAAGGCGATGAGCAAAATCGATTACTTTGAGCGAAAACTCGACGACAAACGGCGTTTGACCGTACCAGTCGAATTGCGCCAGGAATTCGCCAGCGGCATCGTCATCACGCACGGTTTCGGTCAGTATCTCCATCTCTATCCGAGAAAAATCTGGGAAGAGGACATGGAGGGGGCGCTGACCGGCGACATCTTGGACGAACGGATCGCTGATCTGAACGACAAGTTCCGCACTGGCAAAAGCGAGACTGAACTGGACCTCAAACAGGGACGGATCACGCTCGAGCAGCACCTGGTTGACTACGCTCGTATCGACCGTGATGTGGTCGCCGTGCGGGTTGGTCAATATTGGCGCCTACGGGCAAAAAACCAGGAGGACGTCGGCGCCGCTTCCTCCTAGAAAAATGATTCCAACGAGGGAAATCTCGGACGAATCGAAAAAGCACCTTAACAAAAAAACAGAGGACACCTACGCGACAATCAGCCGGAAATCGATCGCCGGCAAGAAGGATCGTCGCACTTGGTTTACATCAACGTAAACCTCCCCCAAAAACTCCACCTCACACATAAGTCTCTCATATGATTGCGCAGCCGCTCGTTAGCGAAAGCGCGAACATCTTGAAACTATTAAAACAAACAATCAGAAAACAAACACTGGTTGTCGCCTAGGTGACCTCCGTAAAAAGAATATGAAAATAACACCACAACAACTCCATATTCCAGTTTTGCTTGACGCGGTTTTAGATTTTCTAAAGCCTAGGGCAGGCGAACGCTACCTGGATTTGACGGCCGGCTACGGCGGTCATGCTCGGGCGGTGATTGCTCGAACTCGCAATGCTGGCCTAGCGACACTGGTTGATCGCGATGATTTGGCGATCAAACATCTCAAAAGTTTCGCCAGGGATGGCGCCCGCCTGATCCATTTGGACTTTTACCAAGCAGCGCAGGATCTAGTCGCAGCCGGCGAACAATTCGATATGATTTTGTTGGATCTCGGTGTTAGTTCGCCACAATTGGATCTAGCCGAACGGGGATTTTCATTTTCGCACGATGGAAATTTAGACATGCGTATGGATTGTCGTCAAAATTTAACCGCTGCGGAAATTGTTAATCACTATTCGACCAAAGATCTAGCGAACCTTATTCAAAAGTATGGCGGAGAATCACCAAAACGAGCGACCAAAATTGCGAATAGCATCGTGCGGCGTCGAACAAAAAAAATGTTCAACACCACCACAGAGCTAGCCGATTTGATCGCCGAAATCTCGCCGCGGCGGAACAAAATCCATCCCGCGACGCGCACCTTCCAAGCTCTGCGGATCGAGACCAACGACGAACTCGGGCAGCTAGAAAAAACCTTGCCGCTACTGCCGCAACTGCTCAAGCCGGGTGGGCGACTAGCGATAATTTCTTTTCATAGTCTAGAGGATGCCCAGGTCAAAAATTTCCTGCGAGAACAAAAAAACGCTGGCTACGAGGCCGAACTGGTCGCTCTGACCAAACATCCAATCGCCGGCAAAACTGACGATGTTCACAATCCGCGTGCGCGTAGTGCCAAACTGCGCGTCGCCGCAAAAATAAATAAATGAAAGGACTTGCCATGCCGATCCAGGTTATTGACAAGTCGCGCGCCAAGAAAATTGTGGTTCGCCACAAATAGCGCGCGAACCGGACGGGCCGCCTCGCGAGCGGCGGCTCGTCCTTAAACTCTTTACGTAGCAAAAGGAAAAACAAAAACATGACCAAAAACCACCAACAATTTATTTCGACGCGCAAGCGTCAACTAGCGACCGCATCGCCCGGTGCGTGGGGACGTAATCAAAACTTGACATCATTTACTAGCGGGACACGACTCGGGCCAATTGCTAACGTGGTCTTGATTGTGCTGCTGGTGACTTTCTTGGGACTATTGTACTTGACGCAATTGACCAAGACGTCAACATTTGGTTACGAGATGAACCGAATTAACGTTGAAAAATCACAACTAGCGGCCGAGCAGAACGATTTGAAACTCGAAAATGCGCGCTTGCAATCATTGATGCGCGTGCAGGATTCCGCCGTAGCGGCGGCGATGACGACACCAGTTGATACTAGCTACGTGGAGTAGCGTGATGGAGGAAAGGCCAAAAATCTCCCGCACGCAGTGGCTGACCTTTGGCCTGTTTTTCATCCTGGCGATTTTTGTGGTTCGCTTGTTTTATATTCAAATCATCGAGCACGACAAATACGCGGTTCTAGCCGATCAAATGCAAATTAATAAACGTACCATTAACCCAGAGCGCGGTGAATTTTTTGTGCGTGATAAGGACGGCACGCTAACGCCGCTGGTATTGAATCAGACGGTTTACACGGTTTTTGCCGATCCGACACAAATTAATGACATTGAAAAAATTCGCAATCTCATCCAACAGGTCGCGGGCGGTCAGGCGATAACCAAAAATTTTGACAAGTTAAATGATACGAGTACCCAGTACGTAGTTTTGGCCAGGCAGGTCACTCACACCCAGGCTGAACAAATTCGCGATGCCGATCTAGCCGGCGTTGGACTCCAGGCGACATCGCGACGCGTTTATCCAGAGGGGAGTTTGGCGGCGCAAACGCTCGGTTTTGTCAACGTGGATGGGGAGGGACAATACGGACTCGAACAATATTTGAATCAAGAATTAACTGGCGAACCCGGTGTCTTGCAATCAGTGACCGACGTGCGACACATTCCACTAACGATCGGCGCGCACGACGTCTCGATTCCGGCTAAGAATGGTACGGATTACGTTTTGTCAATTGATCGCGGTATCCAAGCCAACGTGGAACGTGTCTTGGCTGATGGTCTAGCCAAAGTTGGTGCAACCAAAGGCAGTGTCGTGGTCATGGAAACTGGAACGGGTCGGATTGTCGCGATGGCCAATCTGCCTTCTTATGATCCAGCTAGCTATAATCAAGTGACGGACGCAGCGATCTTTCAAAATACCATCACGATGCGACCGTACGAACCTGGTTCAGTCATCAAACCATTCACCATCGGTGCGGCGATGGACGTCGGATCGATTGGGCGTTATTCGACTTTTCATAACACAGGTTGTGTGATGATCGCCGATGCCAGAATTTGTAATTTATCTCGCCAATTCGATGGTCAGATCTTGGACATGACTGAAGTTTTGAGATATTCATTGAATACGGGTGTGGTTTGGGCGCTCGAACAAATGGGCGGCGGCGATATTAATTTGACAGCCCGCCAGCGTTTTTATGATTATTTAACGGAACATTATCGATTCGTTCAAAAAACCAATATCGAAATTAGCGGCGAAGCGATTGGTCTAATTATGCAACCGGATAGTCCAAATGGCGCCAAGGTGACTTATTCGAACATGACGTTCGGGCAGGGTTTGAACGTGACGATGATCCAAGTCATCGTGGCGTTTGCGGCGGCGATTAATGGTGGAACTTATTATCAACCAACCTTGATTTTGGGCACGATCAACAAAAACGGTGAACTCGTCGAACAAAAACCAAAAACCATAGCGACGGATATTTTAAAACCAGAAATGTCGAAAAATTTAAAGGAAATGCTACGAGCGATTCGCAGCGAAAATCCTTATACTTTGCAATTCGATCGGGGATATTATGTCGGTGGGAAATCCGGTACTGCCGAAACGATCGATCCGGCGACTGGCAAATACGGTGGTCCAACCATCGGCTCGTACTTGGGTTTTATTGGGGACGAGACAGGAGAGCCCAAATATGCGATAATGGTGCGGGTGGATGATGGGCATGTGGCGGCTGGATCAACGACTGGTACAGCCGCGGCGCAGCCAATCTTTGATGAAATTAGTCGGTTCGTAATAGATTATGAAGGGATCACCAAATGAATGAATTATTGAACGAATTAACACCCGTAATTACGAGAATATTTTTACTGGGCGGAGCGGCCTTCGCGATCGCCATGGCGTTGACGCCGGTTTATACGTATTTTGCTTATAAATATAAATTTTGGAAAAGACAAAAAACTGTCACACTCGATGGTCGGAAATTAACGGTCGTCGGTAAACTGCATGCTGCGAAAATTGCGCGACATGTTCCAACCATGGCTGGATGTATTTTTGTCTTGGCGATTGCTCTCACGACATTATTATTTAATCTCAGTCGACCGCAAACCTGGTTGCCGTTAGCGGCGTTGATCGGTGGGGCAGCCGTCGGACTAATTGATGATATTTTAAATTTACGTGGTCATAACGCAGTCGCGGGGTTGCGAGCACCAGTGAAATTTACGATGATTGCGATTCTCGGACTAGCCCTTGGTTGGTTTTTTTGGTATAAATTGGGCTTTACGACGGTGCATGTGCCATTCATCGGCGAGTGGGAAGTTGGTATTTGGATCGTGCCACTCTTTGCGTTTGCCGTCATGGCCGCCGGTAATGCGGTGAATATTAGTGATGGCCTAGACGGTTTAGCAGGTGGGCTAGCCGCCTCAGCCTTTGCGATGTTTGCGGTGATTGCCGTGCTGGGTCAGCAATTTGGGTTGGCCGGTTTTTGTTTGACGATCGTCGGTGCGCTCCTGGCGTATCTGTGGTTCAATGTTTATCCAGCGCGCTTTTTCATGGGAGACGTTGGTTCATTTGCGCTGGGTGTGAGTCTAGGTGTGGTGGCGATGCTGACAAATTGTTTGTTCATCTTGCCAATTATCGGCGCGGTTTTTGTCATTGAAACTGGTTCAGTGATCATCCAGCAAATTAGTAAAAAGTTGCGTAGCGGTCAAAAAATTTGGTCAGCCACACCGATCCACCATCATTTTGAAGCCAAAGGTTGGTCCGAAACCAAAGTCACCATGCGCTTTTGGGTGCTCGGTAATATTGCGGGAATCGTTGGTATAATTATTGCTCTGGCGGGAGGTCACGTTTAATGAGCGAATGGATTTCGACCAATCGTCATCGAGACAGTTCGTCGTCGCGTCTCGGCGCGACTAACACCTTAAAATTGGGTCGCAAACATCGGCCGGATTATTTATTAGTGGTGTTGATTGTGGCCTTAGCTCTAATCGGTTTGGTGGTTTTATTTTCGATTACGCCGGCGTTGACCAACGGCGACGATACGGCGACGTGGCATTTTATGTTGCGTCAAGGATTATTCTTGGTGGCGGGTTTGATAGCTTTCCTGATCGCCAGTCGGGTGCCGCTCAATTTTTGGCACCAACACGGAACTAAATTATTCGTCTTGGCGTTCATCGCCTGTTTTGCGTTGCCGATCATGGGCTGGTTAAAGATTCCGCCCGCCTACTGTACGTTGGGTGCGTGTCGTTGGTATAGTCTCGGCAGCATCGGCACATTTCAGCCAGTTGAATTTTTAAAGTTCGGCACAGTCATCTGCGTGGCTGGCTTTTTAGCGATGCGAGCGGCGCAGCATAAATTGAACTCGTTCAAAGAATCACTGTTGCCACTAGCTCTGATGGTGCTAGCGATTCTGTTAGTCATTGTCGTGATGCAAAAAGATCTTGGGACTGGTGTGGCGTTGGTAGCGATCGTCTTGACTCAATTAGTGATCGCGGGCGTTAAACCAAAAATCCTAACTCTGGCGGTGCTCAGTTTGGTGGTGGTAGGTGTATTGTCGATTTTAATTGCGCCACACCGTTTGGCACGCATCGCTACGTTTTTCGGTCAAGGTAACGAAGTGGCGGATTATCACATCAACCAAGCGATGATCGCCCTCGGCTCGGGTGGTCTAACAGGGCGGGGGCTCGGTCAATCAATTCAAGCTTTCGGTTGGTTACCAGAAGCCATCCACGATTCCATTTTTGCGATTTTGGGTGAAACTTTGGGTTTTGTCGGACTGTGCGTGATCATCTTGATTTTTGCGGCGCTCTTGAAACAAATTATCACCAAAGTCGATTTCATTGAAAATACCTATCTCAGGTTGATCGTGGCTGGCGTCTTTGGTTGGTTGATGGCGCACGTGGTGATGAACATTGGCGCGATGACGAACCTCTTGCCGCTAACTGGAATCACTTTGCCGTTGGTCAGTTTTGGGGGTACATCAATGTTGTTTATTATGGCTAGTCTAGGTGTGGTGTTCGCGATTTCGCGCTACACGACACATCGCAAAGTAGAGTTAGAGAAAGGAGACGAACGTGCGAATCCTATGCGTGGGCGGTGGCTCGGGCGGCCACATTACGCCGATCGTCGCGATCATTGATAGCTTGCGCGAACAAGAACCACACGCTGATATTCGTGTGTGGTGTGATCGCAAGTTCGCCGCCCAGGCGCGTCAATTAATCGGCCAAACTACGCGCGTCGACGTGATCGTCAGTGGTAAATATCGACGTTATGCCAACCTTTCACTGTGGTTGCATCTGCGTTATCATTTGATCAAAACGCATCTCGCGAACTTGTTCGACATTTTTAAGGTTGGTTTTGGTTTCTTGCAAAGTTTGTTCAAACTAATTATTTGGCGACCAAAAGTTGTTTTTTGTAAAGGTGGATTTGTTTGTTTGCCCGTCGGGCTGGCGGCGCGCCTGCTTCGCATCCCGCTAGTTATTCACGATTCAGACATTGTGCCTGGTCTGACCAATCGCGTTTTGGCACGCTATGCGAATCGTATTGGCACTGGTGCGCCAATTGAAAATTATCCAACTTATAAAAAAAATATCACCAAACATGTCGGTATCCCGGTTCGTGAAGAATTTAAAATCCTTAATGCTCAGCAAAAAGCTCAGGTCAAAAAAGATTTTGATTTTTCGCCCGACAAAAAACTAGTTGTCGTGATTGGTGGCGGTTTAGGATCCAAGAGGTTGAATCAGGCCGCTCTCGAAATAGCGCCGCGCCTCGTCCCAGAAAACCTGCAAATGCTAATTGTTAGTGGTGCTGGGCGATCATTAACAATTGCTAGCGATCTAGCACCCAACGTCCGCGCGGTACCGTTTATGGCTAGCGAACTACCGAAACTACTTGGTGCTGCCGACGTCGTTGTCACGCGGGCCGGCGCAACTTTTTTAGCAGAATTAGCAACTGTCGCGGCATCAATTATTATTGT
>JGI24702J35022_10000829_pt1 | contig 19127 bp, 10 predicted proteins | sample TergutTh196P4_FD_35022 | JGI IMG/M metagenome (IMG submission 35022)
CTCATTTTATGATTCTGTATTTACTTTTGAAAGTTCAGGTGATATTACTTTTTCTTACAATATGGCTCGCGGGTACAGTAGGCTTATCTCTGGCTCTCCCGATGGTCCTGGCCACGGCGGAGCGATTTATTCTCGCTATTCTACAAATTCTTTTGCCAGCTTTGGTAATATTACTTTCTTGGCGAATACGGTTTACGGGTACGGTTTTCAAGAAGCTACCGCGGGCGGAGCGATTTATTCTATCTATTCTACAAATTCTTTTACCAGCTTTAGTAATATAGCTTTTTCTTCAAATATAGCTTATGGGTATAGCGCTGATTGGGGACCTGGAAGTGTTAGCTATGGAGGAGCGATTTTCTCTCGTGATTCTACAAATTCTTTTGTCAGTTCCGGTGATATTGTTTTCTCTTGGAATATAGCTCATGTGCACAACTATGTCGATATCAGCGCCGCTGTCAGTGGAGGAGCGATTTACTCTGACAATTCTACAAACTCTTTTGACAGCTCCGGGAATATTAGTTTTACAAACAACTCGGTATCAGCCTCCGCACTTGTTTTCGGCTATGGAGGAGCGATTTACTCCGCAAGTTCTATATTTACTTTCAAAAGTTCAGAGGATATTAATTTTACAAACAATTCAAGCAATTCAAACTTAAGTTTAATTTACTCAATTGATTCTGCCTTTGGAGGAGCGATTTACTCCGCTTATGATTCTGTATTTACTTTTGACAGTTCCGTGGATATTAATTTTACAAGCAACTCGGCCTCCGGCGGCTATTATGGTTATGGTGGAGCGATTTACTCCTTTAACGGTAATCTACTCACTTTTGCAAGTTTGGGAAATATTACTTTCTCAAATAACATGGCAGGCGGAACAACTAGCGGTATAGGCGGCGCGGTATATGCGCAAGATTCTATGATGGCATTTAGCGCCGATGCATTGAAATTTGAAAATAATACCGCAAGCAGTTTGGGCGGCGCTTTTTATATAGCAGGCGCAAGTTCGGTAAGTTTCAATGCTTTAAACTCGGATATGAATATAGTTTTTAAAGATAACTATGCAAATGGACAATTAAACGATATATATTTAGATATTTACAACAGCAGTTCTGCCGTGTTGAATTTTAATGCCGTCGGAGGAGACATAATATTAGCAAACGGGATAAGAGTGGACGGCGACGGAAGCGGGACTGTAAACAAAACCGGAAACGGGAATTTAATATTAAGCGGGGAAACAATAATAGAGAACGCGGCATTTAATATAACCGGCGGCGACATAATAATGCTTGCGGACGCGGCATATAAAGGGGATATGCTGAAGCTTGAAAATACAAGCAGATTGGATATGCACAACGGAACGTTAAATACCGTGGATGTAACCGGCAATTTTGAGAGCAAAAAAGGTCTTATAATGGACATATTTTATAACAAGAGTAATGACAAAATAACGGCGACAACAGCGGATATAGGCGGGGATATATGTATATTTGCGGAAGTGGGGACATATGATAATGAAGAGTTTAACCTGATAATAACAAACGGAGAATGGAATTTAACGGGAGAGTTTGCAAACAGTTGGATAAACGATGATGCTTTAAGCTATGAACTGAAATATGTAAACGGAACAGTGAAGCTTATAGTATACGGGATGAGCGTGACGCATTTCGGATTATTAAAGTCGTTAACATATAATCAAAAAGAAACGGCAAGAGTGTTTGACAAAATATCAGAGACCCCCGGAGCATATAGAGCAATATTATCGCAGATGAGAGATAAGCAAAACGCCGGAGAAATAGCTGAAGTAAAAGATTTCTTGTCGCAGACATCGGGATATTTTCTTGCTAATGTGATAAGGAATATGGCGGCGGACAGCCCGAACAATGAAGTGTATGACAAGATAAGAAATCACGTTGAAGAAAAAGAGACAAACAACGGATTATGGGTGCAAATGAAAGGCGGAATAGAAAGATTTAAGAGCGATGAAAATTCTTTGGAAGATTACAGAGACCTATCAATGGGAGTGATGTTTGGATTTGACAGATTTTTATCGGAAAAGTTAGCGGACGGCGACATTATGTGGGGAGTATACGGAAGAATAAACAAAGACTATATAGAGCAGGGAAAACATAAAGCGGACGGCAACAAAAACGGGTTGGGCGTGTATGGAGGATATATAAGGGAAGAATGGGAATTAAAAGCAATGCTGCTTGGAAGTTATGACAAATTCAGTACGGAAAGAGCGGTGATGGGAGAGACGGCAAAAGCGGATATAAATGCAATTACGGTGAGTGCGGACGCGGAAGCGGCGTTAAGAATAAAATTGACGGAAGACGTGAAGCTGAAACCGTATTTTGGAATGGAGTTAGAAAACACGATGTACGGAGGATTTAAGGAAAGAGGGGCGGATATATATAATTTGGATGTAAAAGACGGGAGTTATTTGAGGAGCGCAGCAAGGATCGGAGCAGGAGTAGACTATGAAAAAGATATATGGGTATGGTATGCTAATGTGGAAGGAAAATACAAGATGGAAGGAGTTAATTCTGAGATAGAGACTAAGTTTGAGAATACTGGGTTTAACTTTAACAGCAGAGGAACGGAAGAAGGAAAGATAGAGATAGGAATCGGAGCAGGAGCGGAAGTTGAAGTAGCGCTGAATTGGAAAGTATTTGCAAACGCTAAATATTATGCCGGAGAAAGATATGAAAATTTGTACGGCAATGCGGGCGTGAGATATATGTTTGGAAATAAAAAGAGGCTTCCTAATGAAGACGCAGAAAAGCAATATAATAAAGCCCAAAAGTTATACAACAAAGGCGAATATTTGCGCGCGACGGATATGCTTTCCGAAATAATTGCGTCCCAGCCTGATTTTGAACCGTCCAAGCGTTTGCATACAAAGATACAGGATGAAATGAATAAGACAGCAGCGTCAAGAGAAGAGGCTGATTTTTCTAAAGTCACGTATGCCAAAGGATATTGCGCATATTATAAAGCCGAATATAATGCTGCTATAAAGGAATGGGCAAAGCATATTGAGTTTGCGGGAATAAACAATGAAATAAGCGAGTATATGAAAAAAGTAAACAATATGCTGAAATTCAGAGATTTTATAAACCGCGAAGCAGAGCTTGACGCAAAGGCTGAAGAAATGCTTGATGCGGGAATAGAAAAATATAATGCGTCAAAATGGATGCTGTGCATTAAAGATATGGAAGCATTGCAGAAATTCGTAACGGAAAATAAATTTGCGGGGACGGAAGAATATTATAATAAAGCAAAAGAATATATAACTCTGTCGGCAAACGAACTTGCTAAAGCGATGAAGACGGAGAAAAAAGCAACAAGTAAACCTAAAGAGCCCGAACCGCAGGCAGTTGAAGAAAAACAGCCTGAGATAGACGAAGCGGAAGCAGATAAAAAATACAATGAAGGATTAGTTTTATACGCGCAAGGCAAATATTTGGAAGCCGAACGTACATGGGAACTGACGTTGAGATTAAACCCAAATCATCAAAAAGCAAAAATAGCGCTTTCAAAAATACGCAGCAGCGGGCAATTTGAATAAAGAGTGGAGGGTGGAGTTGCGAACGACAAAGATAAAACGGTCTGAGTTCCTCTATGCATCCATGCGTCGCCGTTCATCGTAATTGCCGTTAAAAAAGGGGTTGTTATGAAGAAAATTATTATTCTTGTTTTTGTTTTTTGTACCGGATTTATCATGAAAGCGTATGCGCAGGAAATTCACGTTTCTTCGTTTTCTTATTTTCAAACTCTTTATCAATCCGCAGGTTCAAAAACAATCGTATTGGACGACAATATAATTTTTACGGATAGTTTAGGCAATATGGGCGGAGATTTGTATATAAACGGCAGCGGGATGTATTTGGGCACTGACAGCGGTACAAAATATAGCGGGTTTAATTTATCCGCAGGGCAAACTCTTACGCTTGACGATGTCTCTGAAATAAGGGGCACAAATCGGGCTATAAGAACATCAAATTCAACCGTAGATATTTTAAACGGAATATCGTTTTATAATAATACTTGCAATGGTAACGGCGGAGCGATATACAACACTGATAATAGTTTAATAAATTTTGAAATGTCATCGGGAGATAAAATAACATTCAGCAGCAATATGGCCTCCAGCGGCTATTATGGTTATGGCGGAGCGATATACAATTATAATTCAGCAATGACTTTTACAAACGGCGATATAATGTTTATTGGAAATAGTGCTATGGGTGTATATGTCAGTGGCGGAGCAATATACAATTATAATTCAACAATGACTTTCCAGAACTGCGATATAATGTTTATGGGAAATAGCAGCGCTGGCACTGGCGGAGCAATACACAACACTGATAATAGTTTAATAAATTTTGAAATGTCATCGGGAGATAAAATAGCATTCAGCAGCAATACGGCAAATCGCGGCGGAGCAATATGTAATGGTAGTAATTCGATAGTGACTTTCAAAAACGGCGACATAATGTTTATCGGGAATAATGCAGCAAGTGAGGGAGGCGCTATATATAGCACCAGCGGTCAGATAAATTTTGAGATGTCTTCGGGAAACAAAATAATATTCAGCAGCAATACGACAGATTACTATGGCGGAGCGATATGCAACATAAGTAACAGTTTAATAAATTTTGAAATGTCTTACGGTAACAAAATAACATTTAGCAGTAATACGGCAGATTACTATGGCGGAGCGATATACAATTATTATAATTCAGCAATGACTTTTACAAACGGCGATATAATGTTTATTGAAAATAATGCAATGATGTCCGGTGGGGCGATATACAATTCTAACAATTCAACAATTTCATTTGCTGACAGTAGTATAACATTCAGCAGCAATACGGCAGATTACTATGGCGGAGCGATATACAATTATAATTCAGCAATGACTTTTACAGACGGCGATATAATGTTTATTGAAAATAATGCAATGATGTCCGGTGGGGCGATATATAATACGGGTAACGGGAATATTAATTTTACAAACAGTGATGTAATTTTCAGCAGCAATACGGCAGATTACTATGGCGGAGCGATATACAATTATAATTCAGCAATGACTTTTACAGACGGTGATATTACATTTGACGGTAATGTTGCAACGAGTTTAGGCGGAGCGATATATAATACGGGTAACGGGAATATTAATTTTACAAACAGTGATGTAATTTTCAGCAGCAATACGGCAAATCGTGGCGGAGCGATATATAACGCAAACAATTCATTTATAGACTTTGCTTCGTTAAAAGTAAATTTCATAAATAATACTGTGGGAAGCAGCGGTGGAGCGGTATATAATGAAGGAGCAATTATCAATTTTACAGACAGCTTTGTGAAAATTGAAAATAATAAATCAACGGTAACTAACAGCTATATCTATAGCGGGGCAATATATAATACGAACAGCGGAAATATTAATTTTATGGATAGCGATGTAATTTTTAGTAGCAATACGGCACTTTCAGGCTACGGCGGAGCTATATTAAATAGTGGTGGTTCAACAATGACCTTCAGAAACGGTGATATAACATTTAACGGCAATGTGGCGTGGTGGGGTGGAGCGATATACAATACCATCAGCTTGATAAATTTCAAAATGTCTGCGGGAGACAAAATAACTTTTAGCAGTAATATGGCATATATCGGAGGAGCTATATACAATTATGACAATTCAACAATGACTTTTACAGACGGTGATATTACATTTGACGGTAATGTTGCAACGAGTTTAGGCGGAGTGATATATAACGCAAACAATTCATTTATAGACTTTGCTTCGTTAAAAGTAAATTTCATAAATAATACTGTGGGAAGCAGCGGCGGCGCGATATATAATGACGGAGCGATTATCAATTTTACCGACAGCTTTGTAAAATTTGAAAATAATAAATCAACGGTAACTAACAGCTATGGCGGGGCAATATACAATGTAAATAATTCGACAATAACCTTCAGAAACGGCGATATAACATTTGATAGTAATGAGGGGAGATTGGGCGGAGGAGCAATATATAATACGGACAATTCACTGATAGATTTTGTTTCGTCAACAATAAGTTTCGTAAATAATAACAACACTACGGGAAGCAGCGGAGGGGCGATATATAATTACGGAGCAATTATCAATTTTACCGACAGTCTTGTGAAATTTGAGAATAATAGAAGGGCAATATACAATTTAAATAGTTTAATAAATTTTGAAATGTCTTCCGGAGATAAAATAATATTTAGCAGCAATACAGCAACATATTCCGGCGGAGCGATAGTCAATGGTGGCGGTTCAACAATGACCTTCAGAAACGGCGATATAATGTTTATCGGAAATAATGCAAATACTTCCTCGCCAGGTCAAGGTACTGATGGCGGCGGAGCGATATCTAATGTCGGCTATAGCCGGATAAATTTTGAGATGTCTTCCGGAGATAAAATAATATTTAGCAGCAATACGGCACTTTCAGGCTACGGCGGAGCTATATTCAATTCTATCAGTTCAACGACCTTCAGAAACGGTGATATAACATTTAACGGCAATGTGGCGTGGTGGGGTGGGGCGATATATAATGGCGGTAGTCAGATAAATTTTGAAATGTCATCAGGAGATACAATAACATTCAGCAGCAATACGGCAGTTTCAGGCTACGGCGGAGCTATATTCAATTACTTTGGTTCAGGAATAACCTTCAGAAGCGGAGATCTAATGTTTGTCGGCAATACGGCAGTTTCAGGCCACGGCGGAGCGATATACAACTATGGCTATGGCAGCGATTTAATAAATTTTGAAATGTCTTCGGTGGACAAAATAACTTTCAGCAGCAATACGGCAATGAGAGGCGGGGCGATATACAGTGGTGTTGCAACAATGGCCTTCAGAAACGGAGAAATATCGTTTATCAAAAATATGGCGTCAATATCAGGAGGAGCGATATTTAATTATAACTCAACAATGACATTCACAAACGGGGATGTGACGTTTAACGGCAATGTTGCGGCAAGTTCCGGAGGGGCGGTATTTAATTCAAGGAATGCACTGATAGACTTCACTTCGTCAGCAGTAAATTTTGTAAACAATACTGCGGGAAGCTCCGGAGGAGCGGTATATAATGACGGAGCAATTATCAATTTTACAGACAGCTTTGTGAAATTTGAAAATAATAAATCAACGGGAGCTAACATCTATGGCGGGGCAATATATAATACGAACAGCGGAAATATTAATTTTATGGATAGCGATGTAATTTTTAGCAGCAATACGGCGAGAATTTACGGTGGAGCGATATACAACACTGATAATAGTTTAATAAATTTTGAAATGTCATCGGGAGACAAAATAACATTCAACAGCAATACGGCAAATCGCGGCGGAGCAATTTACAATTACGATTCAACAATAACCTTCAGAAACGGCAATGTAATGTTTATCGGAAACAGTACTTTGGATTATACAAACAGCGCGGGCGGAGCGATTTACAATTCTAATAGTTTGATAAATTTTGAAATGTCTTCCGGAGACAAAATAACTTTTAGCAGCAATACAGCAGGCGGGTACGCTCCCGGAAGCGGTGGAGCAATATACAATACTAGCGGTTCAACAATAACATTCAGAAACGGTGATATAACATTTAGCGGAAACAGTATTGTAAGTTCTGGCAATGGAGGAGCGATTTACAATTTGAATAGTTTGATATTTTTTGAAATGTCTTCCGGAGATAAAATAATATTCAGCAGCAATACGGCATATACCGGCGGGGCAATATATAATGATACTTATTCAACAGTGACTTTCCAAAACGGCGATATAATGTTTACCGAAAATAGAGCAGGTGCCGGCGGAGCGATTTACAATTCTAATAGTTTGATAAATTTTGAGATGTCTTCCGGAGATGTAATAATCTTTAGTAACAATACAGCAAACCTAGGAGGAGCTATATACAATTCTTATAATTCAACAATAACCTTCACAAACGGCGATATGATGTTTATCGGAAATAGTGCAAGTAATTACGGCGGAGCGATATATACGAGAAGTGCAATAAATTTTAATGCTTTAAATTCTGATATGGGTATAATTTTTAAAGAGAACTATGCAAACGGTCAATTAAACGATATATATTTGAGCGGCAGTTCTGCGGTGTTAAATTTTAACGCAATCGACGGAGATATAATATTAAAAAACGGAATAAGAGTAGACGGTGACGGAAGCGGGATTACAAACAAAACCGGAACAGGGAATTTAATATTGGGCGGGACTAATGAGATATGGGGTGATTTCAATATAACCGGCGGGGACATAATAATGCTTGCGGACGCGACATATGAAGGGAAAGCGCTGGAGCTTGGAAATGCAAGTGCGCTGGACATGCATAATTATACGGTAAACACCGTAAACGTATCCGGTAATTTTGAAAGCAAGAATAATCTGATAATGGACATATTTTATGATGGGAGTAATGATAGTATAACGGCAGCGACAGCTGATTTAGGCGGAAATATAGATATATTTGTGGAAGTGGGGACATATGATGAACAGCCGTTTGAATTGATAATAACCGGCGGGGTTTTGACCAGTACGTTTACAAGCAGTTGGATAAGCGATAATGCTTTAAATTATGAACTGAAGTATGACGGCGGAATAGTAAAGCTTATATTAGACGGGATGAGCGTGACACATTTCAAAGAATTAAGCAAGCTGACATATAATCAAAAAGAGACGGCAAAAACGTTTGATAAAATATCGGAAACTCCCGGAGCATGGAGAAAAATATTGACTGTGATGAGGGACAAACAAAATGCCGGAGAAACAGAGGAAATAAAAGATTTCTTGTCGCAGACATCGGGATATTTTTTAGCTAATGTGATAAGGAACATGGCGGCGGACAGCCCGAATAATGAAGTGTATGATAAAATCAGAGGCGAGGATGCGGAGATGCAGGGAGGCGAAGAAAATAAGACGAACAGTGGGTTGTGGGTGCAGATGAAGGGTGGGGTAGAAAGGTTTAAGAGTGATGAGAATTCTTCTGAGGATTATAAAGATGCGTCGATGGGAGTGATGTTTGGGTTTGACAGGTTTTTGGCTAAGAAATTATCGGGCGGGGACGTGATGTGGGGAATATACGGAAGAATAAACAAAGATAATATAGAGCAGGGAAAACATAAAGCGGACGGGAATAAGAATGGATTAGGCGTGTATGGAGGATATATAAGAGACGGTTGGGAATTAAAGACAATGCTGCTTGGAAGTTATGATAAGTTTAATACGGAAAGAGTGACATATTCAGGAGATATAGCAAAAGCAGATATAAGCGCGATGACAATAAGCGTGGACATTGAAGGAGCATTGAGAATAGTCTTGACGGAAGACGTGAAGCTAAAGCCTTATGCAGGAATAGAGTTAGCTAACACGATGTATGGAGGTTTTAAAGAAAGAGGGGCAGACATATATAATTTAGATGTACACGGAGGAAGCTATTTAAGAAACGCGGCGAGAGTCGGAGCGGGAGTGGATTATGAAAAAGAAATATGGATATTGTATGCGAATGTTGAAGGGAAATATAAGATAGCAGGGGCTACTTCTGAAATAGAGAGCAAATTTGAAAATACGGGAGTGAATTTTCAAAGCAGAGGGACGGAAGAAGGAAAAATAGAAATAGGAATAGGAGCCGGAGCGGAAGCAGCGATAGCGCAAAATTGGAAGATATTTGTAAACGGAAAATATTATGCGGGCGAAAGATACGAAAATTTGTACGGTAATGCCGGCATAAGGTATATGTTCTCAGATAAAAAGAGACTGCCTAATAAAGAAGCGGAAAAGAAATATAATAAAGCTAAAAAGCTGTACAACAAAGGCGAATATTTACGAGCGACGGATATGCTTGCCGAAATGACAGCGTCTTATCCAGATATTGAATCATCCAAGCGTTTGCATACAAAAATACAGGATGAAATGAATAAGATTGCGGCTGCAAGACAAGATGCGGATTTTTCTAAGATTACATATGCCAAAGGATATTGCGCTTATTACCAAGCCGAATACAATGAGGCTTTGAAAGAATGGAGGAAGTATTTTGAGTTTGCCGGAGCTAATAATGAAATAAAAGAGTATATGGATAAAGTAAACAGCGGACTGCAGCTTAAAAAGCTTGTTGAACGCGAAACGGAACTGGAAACAAAGGCAAATGAAATGCTTAATGCCGGAATAGAAAAATATAATGCGTCAAAATGGGTGGAGTGCATTAAAGATATGGAAGCTTTACAGAAGTTTGTGACGGAAAGCAAATTTTCAGGTACGGAAGAATACAATAATAAAGCCAAAGAATATATAACTCTGTCGGCAAACGAACTGGCTAAAGCGATGAAGACGGAAAAGAAAAAAGAAATCAAACCTAAAGAGCCTGAAATTAAGGTTGTTGAGACGAAAGTTGAAATTGACGAAGCGGCCGCAGAAAAGAAATACAATGAAGGATTAGTTTTATACGCGCAGGGAAAATATTTAGAAGCGGAACGCACGTGGGAATTGACATTAAGGCTAAACCCAAATCATAAAAAAGCCAAAATAGCGCTTTCAAAAATACGCACTAAAGACAATTAACGATAAAGGCTAATAAGGGTCAGAGGGACGGAAGAGTTGAGGGTCAGGGGGACGGAGGAATTGACCACGCTGTTTGTGGTAAATTGCTCCGTCCCTCTGACACGTTGCGACCACATTAGAATCAAGAGTGAAAAGTGAAGAGTGGAGAGTGAAGATACGAAAAAGGCGATAACGGCGGCAACTCAGAAGCTCAGCAGCTTGGAAGTTTGGTAACGTAGTAATTGACAAGAAAAGAAGGTAAATTGGGTTTCTCTAAAAACCCAATAATTCTGTCATACCCGAGCGTCTCTATCGGGTATCTGCAGTTCTTTGTCGTAGATAAGGATAGGGTGCTCACATCTCGCACCCGCCGCAAGACATGCGCTCCTTATTCGTCGCGCTGCGGCTGGCAGATTCCCGATAGAAACACTCGGGAATGACAAACAAGGGGGGGGAGATGTCAATTGGTTTTCCCGAATAACCTCCCCACATGTCATTCCCGAAGGTCGTTATCGGGAATCCATTTTCACTAAACCTATTGGGTCAACTCCTCCGTCCCCCTGACCCATTGGTGCCTTGACCGATGTTCCCAAAAAAAGTAAAATGAAATCGTCTAAAAAGGTAAAATAAAACGCCCAAAAAAAGTAAAATGTTTTTTTTAATTAACAGAGCTTATGTTAATTTACTGACAGAAACCGATATAATCAGGGTGTCAAATGTTAAAAGAGACCCTGTCAAAGTCAAAAGTCAGAGGTTTGTTAAAATCGCTTGCAAGAAATACCTCTACTCTGGTAGAAAACGCCACCATTTTCAAAGATATAAAAGTCATGTCGACCTCATGTGTCACCCTGAACTTGTTTCAGGGTCTGGTATTTTTGTTTTCACGACTATATACTGAAACGGTGTAATACGGGATTCAGGATGACACATTCTGCGAAATGCTGATTTTTATGGTTTTTTGAGAAATCCGATTGCCCAGGGGCATAAAATGAAAAGAACGTATTTGTATGATGAGCATGTGAAACTTGGAGCTAAGTTCACTGAATTCGGCGGGCGGGAAATGCCGGTGCAGTATTCTTCCGTTATTGATGAGCATAATGCGGTAAGGACAAATTGCGGGGTTTTTGATACTTCGCATATGGGGACTTTTATTGTTTCCGGCAATGGCAGCGGCGATTTTTTGAATAAAGTTACCGTAGGCAGTATGAAAAATCTTGCCGTAAACAAAGCTAAGTATTCGATGATACTGAACGAAAACGGCGGGATCAAAGACGATATAATAGTTTACAACTTTGGAAATGAGTATATGACGGTTGTAAATGCCGGAAATTTGGATAAAGATTGGGAATGGCTTAATAAATTTAAATCTGCTGACGTCGAATTAAAAAACATAAGTCCAGAAATATGTCTTTTGGCTTTGCAGGGGCCGAAGGCTGCGGATATATTGCAGGGTTTATCTGAAACCGATATTAAAAGCATGAAATATTTTACGTGTTCGCAGTTTAAGTTAAAAGATATCCAAGCTGATTTTTGCCGCGTTGCAAGAACAGGTTATACGGGAGAGGACGGTTTTGAAATTTTGATTTCAAAAAATCAGGCGGCTGCTTTGTGGGAAAAATTTATTTCCGCCGGAGTAAAACCGTGCGGGCTCGGTTGCCGCGATACTTTAAGGCTTGAGGCCTGCATGCCTCTGCACGGCCATGAGATAGATGAAAATATAAACCCTATTGACGCGGGCTTTGAAAAAATTATATACTGGGATAACAATTTTGTAGGCAAAGAGAAACTTTTGGAGATAAAAAATGCTCCTTTAAGAAAGCTCGCTGCTTTTGAATGTACCGGCGGCATAGCAAGAAACGGCAATAAAGTTTTTTGCGGCGGCAAAGAAATCGGATATGTAACAAGCGGCACATTTTCTCCGACTTTAAGAAAAGCCATAGGCTTGGCATTAATAGATTTTAATGTAAATGAAAATGAATTTGAAATAGAAATTCATAATAACAAAAGAAAAGCGGCGGTCGTCAATAAACCGTTTTATAAAAGACAAAGTGAAAAGTGAAGATAATGAGTTTTTGCTTTGCAAAAACATATACTAGGTTTTCGCAACGCGAAAACACAATATTTTCACTCTTCACTCTCCACTCTTCACTTTGTCGTTAAAAAGGGGCACAATGAAAAAATTAATTTTTATTCCTGTTTTGTTTGTAGTGACTTTAGCGTATGCGCAGAAAACCGCCGTGCCTGTGCCTGAAAAAGCCGAAAAGATGGTTGAAATATCCGTTGAAGTAACGGAAATAAATGAAAATAAATCCATAGAGCTTGGCATTGAATGGCCGAGCAGGATTAGCGCCGGCGAAGCAACGCACTATATTATTGACGGAAAGGAAGTGCCGATTAAATCTTTCCCTCTTGCCGAATCCGGAAAATGGTTTAGAACCGAGGGCTCGAATTTTATTGCAACGCTGAGAGCTTTGGAAAACGCGGGCGCCGCTAAAATATTGTCAAAACCCAAGCTTGTAACGAAGTCAAGCAGCACCGCGAAATTTATCGTCGGAGGAGAGTTTCCGATAGTGGCATACAATCCCGGAGGCGCTTCTACGATTGAATGGAAAGAATACGGAATAATTATGAATATAACTCCCGTAGTTATGAATGACGGAAAAATTGATATCCAGCTTCAGGCTGAAGTTTCCAGACTTGATTTTACCCGTTCAGCGGATACGGACGGACGGCCTATTATAGCGAAAAGGCAGGCGTCTTCGCATCTTCAGTTAAAAGACGGCGAAACTATGGTTTTGGCCGGACTTATTGAAACAACAAAAAGCAATTCAAGAAAAGGCGTTCCGATTCTTTGCGATATTCCAATTTTAGGCGCTTTATTCAGCGTACAAACGTATGATGACAACAAAACGAATGTTTTGATTTTCGTAACGACTAAAATTTTAGAATAATAAAAATGAAAAACACTGTATACAAAAAATCAAAAGGACAGACTTTCGTCGAGTTTCTGTTGGTTTTTATAGTTTTGTTTGCGGCCGCCGCCGGCGCTTTTCTCATGTATAAAAAGGTTTGGAAAAGTAAATATTCCAAGGTTGGAATTTATTCCGGAAAAGCTGCTGCTGTTGCAAAAGCGAGCGGAATCGGATCAATAGAGGTTCCGCTTATCGGAGAAATTAAAACGGATTATGTAAAATGAAAAATAATAACCGCGGGCAAACAATGGTTGAAGCCATATTCGTTGTTTTTTTTACAACAATGATAATGTTTGCTTTTTTGCAGATATGCATAATGGTTGTTGATGATATGACGGCAAATGAGGCTGCATTTGTAGCTATGCGTTCAGCCGCTGTGACAATGAGATCGAAAAGAGAAGAAGAGGCTGCAAGCCGTGTTAATACATATATGTTTTTATATCATCCATTTGCATTCGCTAAGATAGCCGGAAAAGGCAGTTTTATATATTCTGATAAAAAAACCGTAGAACAATACTTCGAAAGGAATAATAATGAAGAAGATGTTGAAGAAAGCGAAACAACTTCGGAGCAAGGCGGTAATGATGATGATAAAAGTGTTACCGTTTATAATAATGTGAGAAAAGGCAGAACAAGATATAAAGATTATTCAGACAATTATATAGAAGCTAATACTGCAAAATTTTATTATTATACTAGGGTTATGTTCGGCTCATTGGTTGCAAAGAAAACTTCTAATGCAAGAAGAAAAACTTTAAAGGATTTTGCAACAATAGAAGAAGACAGGCGTGTTTGGCACATAGGCGGTTACAGACGATATCAATCTGCAAGAAATAGAATGGTGCCGTCGCCTGATGTGCGTGATTATGGCGCAAAAGCATATCGGGGAGCTGAAAAATTTAAAAATTACGATTTGTCTGAGTTATTAGGCAGCGGAGGATAGTTTTGAAAGGCAATAAAGGCCAGACATTATATTATTTTTTAGTGTTTACATTAATTCTGGTTATAAGTTGGGCAATGATGCTGAATATTGCAAAACTTATAAGAGACAGAATGATAATGCAAAATTTAGCGGACAATACGGCTTTGTCAATTTCAACGCATAAAGCAAGAACTATGAATTTTGTCGGAGCGTGCAATTATTTGATAGGTTTTTTTCTGAGAATGGGAACAAGAGGCGAATTTGTTCAAATGTCAACTTACGGAACGGATATGGTTGCCTCATTCCCGTTTGGAGATTGGCAGCAGGGGTCAAATTCTGCTCTTTCTTCGGGAGTATCAGGGTTAAAGGATGTGGTTGATTTTCTTCAAAAAGCTCAAGAAGTGGCTATGGTTGCTCATTTTGCGTATATTGTTATTTCCTGTAAAGATATTATAAGTAAAGGATATATTCCGGTGATAATGCCGCTTCCAATTTCAATAAAAGATTTTAATATGGATATGATAAGCAATCCTTCTGCAGGAGTTATTGAAATGGCCGAAAAACATTTTGGTTTGAAAAGAAATATGAAAGGCATAACATACAAGAAAACTGAAAATGTAACTGCCGGACCGGTACATTATGTATATACCAAAATGTTAGGGCTTGAATTAAAAAATATTTTTTTTGAACAAGTAAGCAACATTCCTGGCATCGGAAGTATTTTAGGTTTGTTTGGCGATAGCATAGATGAACTGTGGGATAAAGTAATGGAGGCGTTTGGAATTGATGCGTCTGATTACACTGATGCTCCGACGTATGCTAAAAAAGAGTATTCTTGGTATATAATGGCAGATAATTTTAAGGATCAGAAAATGCAGATCGCATTGATAAAAAGGAGCAATGATAATAATAAACCGCTTTTTTCCAAATGGCTGGAAATATCTTATCCCGACATGTTTGCTTTTTCTGCGTCGGCAATTTACAATACAAAAAACAATGACAAATTTAAGACTACAGGTATAATGTTTCCTGAGAAAGAAAGCGAATTACTTGGCACATTGTCTCCGGCAGCCGAAGTTTTATTGGTTCTCCCTACAGGAATTCAAACGGTTATATTGGATGCTCAACTATCAGATATTCCTGTTATAGGGTGGATTGCGGCTATTGTGGTATCTGCATATATTGCAGTCTCTAAAGTAGGTATGGTAAAAATGAGTGTTGACGGGATCCCTGATTCTCCAATAAATAATTATGTGGATGCAAAAGACAGCGGTTGGGGCGCTCATTTAGTTCCGTATAGAACCGAATAAAATGAGGTTTTATGTTTGTCCGAACAAAAATCAATAATAAAAAAGGTCAGGCTTTAGTAGAATTGGCGTTGATCGCTCCTTTAATTGTTTTTTTTCTTTTTACAATAATGTGGTTCGGGCGTCTTATGCTTACATGGCAGCAGCTTGTCGGCGCGGCGAGATACGGCACCGACTTAATTGCGTATACCCCTTATAATGAAGCAGAAATAAAAGCAGACATAATTAATTATCTTTGTAATCCAAATAATATAGGAAGAACGCTTGATCCGGATGCTCTTGGTGGCGATAATATAAAAATAAAAATTTCCAGATTTTCTACCATAGATTTTACCATATTGGATTTTGGAGATAAAGACGAAGCCTCATTTGACTCATTTATTAAATCATTTAATCCTATGCATTATTTAGATATGGTTAAAACTACATTTGATTTTTTTATAGAATCTGTGTCGCCGGATATGTCTTGCGTTGAAATTTCATATAAATATAAAGTTCCGCCGATTTTGCTTGCTGTTCCCGGTAACATTTTGCCTGAAAGTTTCACAATAAAAGTGAAATCAGAGGTTTTAGCGGGAACGGGCAGTCCCGGAGAAAATAAAAGACAAGCATAAGATATGTGGAGATGTTATAATAAAAAACATGATGCATAAACGCATAGATGCATGGCAGCGGCAAAAACAAAACGACCGAAGCTGCTCTATGCATCCATGCGTCCGAGCTTATAAAAGGAGTAGTTAGTGAAAAAAACTAAAGGAATAATTTTAGCGGGCGGGAAAGCAACGAGATTGTATCCGATTACAAGCGTCGTGAGCAAGCAGCTTTTGCCTGTTTATAATAAACCGATGATTTATTATCCGATGTCTGCGCTGATGCTTGCGGGGATAAAAGATATTTTGATAATTTCAAATGCCGAAACGCTTCCGTTGACAGAAAAATTATTCGGCGACGGCAGCAAATACGGGATCAATATAAGTTATGCTCTGCAGCAGCAGCCCAGAGGCATAGCCGAAGCATTTATTATAGGAGAGAAATTTATCGGCGATGATAATGCCGCTTTAATTTTGGGCGACAATATTTTTTACGGGCACGGTTTTTCAAAAACCCTGGTCAATGCCGCTTCAAGGGAATCCGGCGCGACGGTATTTGCTTATTATGTAAAAGACCCTAACAGGTACGGGATCGTCGAGCTTAACAAAAATAATATTCCGGTTTCAATAGAAGAAAAGCCGGTAAATCCCAAATCAAACTGGGCGGTGACCGGATTGTATTTTTACGATAACGAAGTCGTAAAAATCGCAAAAAACATAAAACCTTCAAAACGCGGAGAACTTGAAATTACGGATATAAACGACCATTATTTAAAATCGGGGAAATTAAACGTAGAACTGCTCGGCAGAGGTTTTGCCTGGCTTGACGCCGGAACATGCGACTCATTGCTGGACGCTTCATTTTTCATTAAAACGATAGAAGAAAGACAAAATTCAATGATTTCATGTCTTGAAGAAATTGCGTACAGAAAACAATATATAAGCAAAGAGCAGCTGCAAAAACTTGCCGAAGACTTGCCGAAAGATTATAAGAATTATTTAAGCAGAGTGATAAATGAATCAAACTGTTAATGCGGCAATAGAATCAAAAACACCATTAGTGACCCTATAGGCACACGATAATCTCAACATTTTTTACACACTACACAATTTTATTAATTTAGGCATTCGGGTATAAACTCCGCTTGCTGCGTGGATGTTCATTAAAATAATCGTTAACCGCGGATTATGATAAGTAATGTTTTTTGGCTTTGCTTATCGCATGAAAACTAAAATGGGATATACTCTCCGTTAAAGTGGTTCTCCCTCTCCCTTGCCAGGGAGAGGGCAGGGAGAGGGCGGTCTCAACGAGGCATTTTTTCATGCGTTTTCGTGCGAGGCTTTATAAAGCAGCGGCGTATTTTGTATAATTAGAAAATCTGTAAACTTGTAAAATATGAAAACTTTGGCGCCAAAGAGCCGCATATTAAATTAAGAAGAAAAAATAAACAATGAAAACTGAAATTGAAATCATCCGTCAAGACGGCAATATAATTGTAATAAATAAGCCGGCCGGACTGCTTGTTATACCGGACCAGCATACACGCGAAGACAAAACGCTTGTCGGGATATTGAAAAAACAGATCAAACAAAAAGTGTGGGTTGTGCATAGGATAGACAGAGACACTACCGGCGTTTTGGTTTTTGCAAAAAACGCCGAAGCGCATAGGCATTTAAGCACGCAGTTTGAGCATTCGCAGGTTAAAAAGAAATATTTTGCTCTTCTTTCGGGAGTTTTAGAGGATGATGAAGGAACAATAGACAAACCTATTCTTATTTCGGGAAGAGATGTAACCATAGACGAAACGGGAAAAAAATCTCTGACTGATTTTAAAGTATTGGAAAGATTCAAAGGTTATACTTTTGTCGAAGCTTTGCCGCAAACGGGAAGACGCCATCAGATAAGAATACATTTTTGGAGTATCGGCCATCCCTTGGCAATAGACGCCGAATACGGCATTTCCGACCCGCTGCTGCTTTCATCATTTAAAAGAAACTATAAAGACAAAGGCAAAGAAAAACCTTTGATAGACAGGCTGACTCTGCACGCGGCGGAACTATCGTTTAATTACAAATTCGCGGATTCCGTTTTGCGGCATAGTGATGGCAAAATCACTTTTTCCGCGCCATTACCAAAAGACTTTGAAATCACTCTTAAACAACTCAGAAAATACGGAAAATAGGTCACGGGGACGGAGGAATTGACCCAAAAATTAATATTTAATAGGATGAGCATATGCCAAGAACAGCAAGAAAAAATTTTGACGGGAAATATTTTCATATAATGGTGCAGGGTATTGCAAAAGAAAACATATTTTCCGACGATAATACAAAAGGATACTATTTAAGCTGTATGCAAAATGCAGCGGAAAAGAATCCTGTTGCCATTTTAGGCTTTTGTGTGATGAGTAATCACGCGCATTTGTTGTTATCTGCCGAAAACATATCTATTGCTGCAAAATATATGAAATTAGTTAATGTTGAATATGCAAGGTATTACAATACTATAAATCAAAGAGTCGGTTATGTTTTCAGGGACAGATTTAAAAGCGAAGTTATTCAAGATAAGAAATATCTTTTAAATTGCCTTGTTTATATTCATAATAATCCGGTTGAAGCGAAAATAGTTGATAGAGCACAAGATTATAATTATTCAAGCTATACGAATTATCTTACCGGAAGGGGAATTGTTGATTTTAAAGAAGCAAAAGAACTTTATGATATAAGCCCTGAAAATAT
>JGI24702J35022_10000830_pt1 | contig 19113 bp, 1 predicted proteins | sample TergutTh196P4_FD_35022 | JGI IMG/M metagenome (IMG submission 35022)
ACCGTGCCGGTCACCGTGGCGGTCACTTCCGGGTCCCAACAGTCGAATGACCAGCCGGGCTCGTGGTCTTCCGCAGTGTCGCCGCCGAAGGACGGCGTTGTGTCGCCATAGTGCAGACCCGGGGTCGTCTCATCCCCGGCGTCCCATGTGCCTTGCGTGCCGGGGGCGTAGATTACCGTGTAGTCATCTTGTGTCCACTTGACATATATCGTCACCGTCATGGCTGTGTCCACGTTTTCCGCGAGTTCCGCGTACGTGGTCGCTGCCGTGACCTCATTGCCGCCGCCATTGAGCTCCGTGTACCAGCCGTCAAACTCGTATCCATCCTTGGTCGGATTGGGCGTCGGAAGCAAGTCGTCCCGTGTCCACATCACAGATGTTTTGCTTGGTATCGCCGATCCGCCGTCTGTATCGTAGATAACAGAGTAACCGCCTTTTTCCGTCCACTTAGCGTACAGTGTTTGATCTTCTGTAACTTCACGGTCATTCCATCTTTCTTCTTCAAGGGTGTCTGGATTTATGACCCAATACTCGAACGTGTATCCTGGTCTGGCAGGCGAACCAGGGAAACCACCGCCTTGGGGTGAGGAAACCTTGTAGTTATAAGGAACCAATCGAGTTCTAATCGTTTCCTCTGTGTCGCTAAACGAGCCGCCGTTTGCGTCAAAGATTATGGTGTAGTATCTGGTGGCTTGGGTGAACTGGGCGGTGTATGTTTCATTTTTGTCAACAGCATATGGTGTTGGCGACCAGCTGTCGTTGAAGGTGTAGGTAAACTCCGCCGTCGGTGCCTTCGTCGGAGTGCCATGCCCATTCTCCTCATCGTACTCCGGGATCTCTCCGTATGCCACCTGCTCGGTGTAGATCGTGTCGCCGTTGCCGTCGACCCATGAAATGGTGTAAGTTTTCACCGCCCATATGGCGGTTAGCGTCAGCGGCTCGTCCACATCATAGGTATAGCCAGGGTTGTACTCATTACCGTCGTTGCCCAACCAATAGTCGAATTGGCTGTGGCTGTCCGGTGGATAGAAGGCACAGCCTAAGACTATGTAATCATACCCGTGTGTCTTGCTCCCAGCGAGCATACCGCCCGAGCCTGTACCCGCATCGTAGGTTATGGCGTAGGTGTCCAACGCCCAGATAGCGGTCAGCGTTAGATCCGCTTCCGTCGTGTATGAGCTTCCTGGCAAGTATGTGTTGCTATCGTCGCCCGCCCAACCAACAAAGTGGTGGTTCGGCGGCGCAGTGAAGCCGTTAGCCAGTACTGTGTAGGGAACCAATGGCGTCTTTAGCCCATCGGCCATCGTGCCAGAGCCGCCACCTGCGTCGTATGTGATGATAAATCCGGGAGTGCCGTTAAACGTCCACTTGGGGTAGAGTATCTGAGGTCCTGTTACTACACGGTCATTCCACCTATCTTCTCCAGGGGTGCCCGGATTTATGACCCAGTATTCGAATGTGTAACCATCCCTGATAGGACCTCCTGGAAAACCTCCGACCGAGGAAACAGTTGCGCCATAAGGAACCTCGCATTCTCTTGTTTTAACTTCTGGGTCTCCGGTAGTAAAATTGCCACCATCTGCGTTAAAGGTTATTGTGTACGTTCTAACGACAGCTGTGAACTGCGCGATGTAGTTCTCGGGGCCGTCTACTTCATATGGGTCGGGATCCCAGCCAATAAAAGTGTATGTGTACTGGACTGTCGCCGTCTTTGCGGGCGTCCCATGCGTCACTTCATCGTACACCGGCATATCGCCGTACTCTAGCTCCTCGTCGTAGATATCGTTACCGTCACCGTCGACCCAGGTTATGGTGAACTCATCCGGCGCATAGATAGCGGTCAGCGTCAGCGGCGCGTCCGTCGCATAAAATTCACCGGGTTCGTATGTGTTGCTGGCACCATCATCCCACCCGACAAAGTGGCTGTGGTCTGGTGCCGTAAACTCGTTGTCCAAGATCTCATAAGCTACCCCGTGAATCTTGTTCCCAGCAGCCATGGTACCTGTGCCGTCGCCCGGCATGTATATGATTGGGTATACAGCGGTGTCCCATAGGGCGACTAGAGTGAGGTTTTTTGCGGGCATAGAGATTATTTGCCCAGGTTCATATGTGTCAGTAGAGTCGTTGTCTTTCCACAATGTGAACGTGCGGCCAACAATGATTTTGGCGTCAGTTCGAAGTTTCACATTTGCGCCATATTCACACACTATCTCTTCAATCAGTTCACCGGAACCATCGCCAGGCCAATAAGATATAGTGTATGTATTTATTTCCCATTGGGCAGTGAGGTTAAGATTTCCCGCAGGCATAAAGAATTCATCTTCAGGCATGCGAATAGTTCCGTTTTGATCCTTCCAACCCTTGAACGTATATCCAGTCCTGCCCGGGTCGTCTCGAACAACTACCTCTTTGCCGAACTCATATTGCTCCGTACCGATCGGTATACCGCTGCCGTCGCCAGGCCAGTAGGTAACAGTATAGAATACATTTTCCCATACGGCGATCAACGTTATTTCCCTGTCGACAAGAATCGTGTTGCCAGGATAATACTTTGTGTTGTCGTCAACATTGAGCCAGTACTGGAAATCACCTATAAGGGAAGGTGGATCTGGCGCTTTGGCGACAATCGCATATGTATCGCCGCTGTAAACTATAGGCGGCGGAGCTCCACTGCCGCCATTTGCGTCATAGGTGAGCGAGATTACCTTCCAAATTGCGTACAGTGTTATATGATCATTGACAAGAATTGATTTATACGCGGGATGTAGTTCTGTCGCCTCTGGATCATCAACTGCCCAGCCCATGAAAGCCGAACCTGCTTTCGTTGGTAATCCAGGGATAGCAGAAAAGGTGGAATCCTTAATGATTGTTAGAGGGGAAATACCGGTGCCTCCCTGGAGGTCATATGTAATAGAGTAGTCTCCGGCTGCCGAGACAGTAAAAGTGGGCAGCATGGATAGAACTATCGCTAGGGTAAGGATCACAGCTAAGGTTTTGCTAAATCTAGATGGTTTCATAATAATTCCCTTTCCCAAAATAAAATTCAATTACGGTAAATCCACTATTTTTGTAACTTAACCCCCCGCAACTTTTAAACAAGTTATTTCTAAGGATTAGGTTACTATCGCTGCGCGAAGCGCGCAAGCGCGATGGGTTGTGGGTAACGCTCCCACGAAAGTTTAGGAAAACTGTGGGCGACAATAATCTGCCGCCCACAGTGCGAGATTTGAAGGTTTAACTGCGGCAAGTTTCCTTCATTATTGTGTTTAGAGTGCGCCAGCGCTATTAAGCTCGATCAATGTAATCAGTGCGTTATGATGAGCTCTCCAAGCAGATCGTCGCTTGCGTCATAAAACCTAAGAGTCCAATCAAAGTAGCCGGCTAAATCCAAATAGATTGCACCTGCAGTAAAAGTGATTGTATACTCTGTACCGGTAGAGTCATAGCCTTCTAATACAAGATTATAGGTAAACACAACCAACGGGTTGCTCAAAGATTCCAGTGTAACTTTAACAATGTCAGGAAGATTCTCTATTATTATTGGACTTTCAAGCTCTTCTGGTCCACTTAGGAACGTTAGCGTATACTGATCTTCTCCGGATAGTTCCAAAGTGGTGTTTGACCCAAAATTGTCTACGAAGTACCACGTTGGATCTGGAACTACCTTAGCGTAAAGGTCAATGTTGCCTATCACCGGATCTGAATAAATATCCCACTTTGTGACGCCATCAGCCTTGAACCAACCGACGAACGTGAAACCTGGTAGAACATCCGGGTCAGGTATGGTGTTCAGAGGACTGACTGTCCCGTTTTCCGGCACAAGCACTGGAATTGGGAAGCTTGGGTCGTCAGCGTAGAATGTAACTCTGAATGCCCACTGGGCGATTAGGTTAACATCCGAGGTCATCATTGTGAACTTTTCGCCCGGAAGATACCATTTTCCAGATCCATCCGCCGCTGTGTTCCATCCGGAGAATTCACGTCCGGGAAGAGGAGGTCCGAATGTACAAGCAGCAACAGTTACCTCCGTGTTGATAGGGACTTCGCTTGTAATTGGTATTCCGCTACCATCGTTTGGCCAATAGTACAACGTGCGTGATTCAGGTTTCCAATCAGCCACGAATATGTAGGACTTATCGATTGTGATGGGATCGCCTATGTTGTACAGAGTCCAGGTAGCCTCATCTCTCCATCCAACGAATTCGTAGTTAGCGTATGTGAAGGGACCTTCATTATCGAGATAATAAACTGTTCCTTCAACGAATGGTCCTTTGAATTCATCGGCTCCGACGCCGTCGCCGGATTTATAGGTTATTGTGTAGTCGTCCCAACGGGCGACCAGATTGACGTTGTCGGTGATTGGGGTGTTTTCATCGTAGAAGACGCCTGCTTCATACCATCCAGCAAACGCGTACCCAGGATTTGTACCGGGTAATACCGTCATAACCCAAGTATCTCCATGTTCGACACTTAGATCTGACGGGTCAATGTCTCCGCCATTGCTGTTAAACGTCACGGTGTAAGTGTTCTTCCTCCATATTGCGTAGAGTTCGAGGCCAACAGTCATCGGGAATGTTTGGCCGGCTGTGTACGCGGGTGTCCAGGCATATTGATTTGTATCCCACCCCACAAAGTAGTAGCCGGGGTTCTTCCATGATGTTCCAATGTCACGAATGGTAACGGTCTCGCCGACCAAAAACCCATCGTCGGTAACTGAATCAAAAAGGCCGTTGTTTGAGAAGTATGTCACGGAATGCTCGGGGGCCCATTTGGCATAGAGTGTGATACTATCAGTAATTGTGTATACTGAGCCTTGATAGAAATCGGTTCCATATCCAAACGGTCCTGTATTCCAACTGGTGAACCTGGATTCGGGTTTTGTATAGCCAGTATAGGTGTTGGAATAAGCCAAGAACGTGCTGCCCGGCGCGTATCCATATCCACCGTTATTATCCACTTCATCCGCGCCAATGCCGCCGTTGAGTGGGCTGGCTGAGTAGGTCACGGTGAAGTTCCACCGCGGCTCAACTGTTGTAGCTCCATAAATTGGGGTATTTTCGTCAAACGGTTCCTCGGTCGATGAAACCACCCATCCGCCGAAAATGTACCCGTCTCTGAGTGGATCCGGACTTGGAATGGAGTATCCCATACCGCTCATCGTCCAACCATAATTGATTGCGAAATTGAGTGGTCCCGAATACGACCAACTATCACTATAGTTAGGATTAAAAATTACAGCGGGTGTTTCAAGCGTCCATTTGGGTATCAGTCGCACATTGTCCTTGACCTGAGTCGTAATCGAATACTCGACGTCGAGATCGTTCGCGTCGAACCAACCTACGAATAAGTAACCGATTTTGGACGGGCTGCTTGGCCAGGAATAACCCATACCGTACATCGACCAGTCGTAGTACACAGCAAACTCTGTTGGTCCAGAGTATGCCCAGTCGTCAGCATCGTTTTTGTCGAACTCTACGGTGTAGGTTTTGAGTTTAAGCTCGCATTTCAAGTCGAGGTCATCGTCTGGCATGGTCGCTCCAGCAGGCACTGGAAGTCCAGAGTAGTAATCATACCAACCCTCAAATTCATAGCCCACAGGGATAAGACCGTACAGATTCGGGAAAGTGATCGGATAGCCATATGGAATGTTTGCTTGGTCAAAGGGTATACTCTGTCCTGACCAATAATACTTCACGAGATGTTCTGTCGGCGTCCACTGTGCATAGAGATTCACGCCATGCGGCGGCATCAAGAATGTATCGCCGATTTCGTATGAATCGCCCGTACCATCCGGCGCTGTGTTCCACTCAACGAAGGTGTGACCCGTTTTAGTCCACGTTGGGAAAGATCCAACGGTAACAGTGTCTCCTTGCGCGAAACTAGGATATTCAGCTGGGCTGCCAACGGAAACGCCATCATTTTCGTTATTTACCAAGTAGACCAATGAGTACAAATCAACCCACTGTGCATAGAGCACTACGCTGTCTGTGAATGTTATGGAATCGCCCGGGTTGTACCAGTGTCCATTTCCGTCGTCCCAACCAATGAAACGATAGCCGTCTTTGGTGAAGTCGCAACCCCAGACTACGTCCACAGCTCCGTACGCGTGTCCGTTTCCGGAATTGTCATTTACAGGCATGGTACCGTCGCCGCCGACTGGATGATAAGTCAGGGTGTAGTTCCATTTTGGTATCAGAGTCACATCGTCATCGACAGGGGATGAGGGGTAATACTGGGTAGTGAGGTCATTCTCATCATACCAGTCAGCGAAGATGTAGCCGTCTTTCTTTGGTTGCACCGACGGCCAGGTATAACCCATCCAGTTCATTGTCCAGGCATGGTTTACAACGAATACTTTTTGACCGGTATATGACCAGGAGTCAGCGTCGTTTTCTTTGAACGTCAATTCGTGGGTGATTTGAATCCATCTTGGTATCAATAAATAGTCTTCGGTTATGGTGGTGCTGGGATCGACCAGGACAGAGGAATTGTACCAACTCATCCAGCCGGCGAAAGTGAAGCCGACTCTGGTCGGATCCGGATACGGCCAGGTGTGTTCAGTCGTTACCGTGTCGCCATGTTGCACAGCAAACTCAAATGGTCCTGTATATGTCCATGTAGAGCCATAGCTATCAAACTTCACGTTGTAGACTTTCTTCGTCCATCCAGCGATAAGATCTAGATCTCCGGTAACTCCGTCTCCAAAGTTCCACTTTGTGTCTGTTCCCTTGATGAACCATGCGTTAAAATCATAGACACCGTTTGGATCGACTGGTGCTGTTGGTAGCCAAACCGGATTTCCGTGTGGTATTTTCTGATCGTTGTAAGAACTCGGAATCACCCCTGTATCAGGTACGCCGCCGTTTAGATCAAAGGTCACGGTGTAGGTTTTGAGCCTGAGGTTACAATACAAGTCGCGGGGTCCGTCAGGCATTGTATCGCTCGCGGTCCATTTGGGAGAATTTATGTCGTTCTCGTAGTACCAGCCTTCAATTTCCCATCCTTCCGCGATTAAGCCATACATGTTTGTAAGCGTTACTGGATATCCATAGGGTATGGTAGTCTCCGTGATATAAGGTGGGGTAGGCATGCTAAGGAAATTGTAAGTCAAACGGTAGGAATTGCGAGACCATATGGCGTAGAGATTCACGCCATGCGGCGGCATCAAGAATGTATCGCCGATGTCGTATGAATCGCCCGTACCATCCGGCGCGGTGTTCCATTCAGCAAAGGTGTGGCCGGTCTTAGTCCATGGGATGATGTCTTCAACATTAACTGTGTCGCCCTGTGCGTAGCCTCCATATATTGCCGGGCTGCCGGTTGATATGCCATCATTTTCGTTATTTGCAAAGTAGACTAAAGAGTACAGCTCAGCCCACTGGGCATAGAGCACTACACTGTCTGTGAATGTTATGGAATCGCCTGGGTTATACCAATGTCCATTTCCATCGTCCCAACCGATGAAACGATAACCGTCCTTGGTGAAGGAGGAAGGCCATGCTACATCTACAGCTCCATATGCGTGTCCAATCCCTGAATTGTCATTTACCGGCATGGTTCCGACGCCGCCAGCTGGATGATAAGTCAGGGTGTAGTTCCATTTGGGTATCAAAGTCACATCGTCATTGACAGGTGTTGTTGGATAATATCGGATCGCTGGATTAGCCGCGTCATACCAGCCTGCGAAGATGTAGCGGTCTTTCTCCGGATGTTCTGCCGGCGCTGGCCAAGTATGAAGCATCTCATTCATTGTCCAGCCATGGTTTATAACGAATAATTTTGGACCTGCGTAAGACCATGTGTCCGCGTCGTTTTCATTGAACGTCAATTCGTGAGTAACATGAACCCATTTTGGTATTAATAGATAGTCTTCGGTGATTGGGGTGCTGGGATCGACTATGACAGAGTTATCGTACCAACTCATCCATCCGACGAAAATGAAGCCGTCTTTGATTGGATCAGGACTCGGCCAGGTAGATTCTGTTGTCACCGAATCGCCGTATTGCACCGTGAATGCGGTGGCGCCTGCATATGTCCATGTGGTGGAATCATATTGATCAAACGTCACTTTATAGGTCTTTCTCGTCCATCCAGCGATAAGGTCTAAATCTCCAGTAACTACGTCAGAGAAGTTCCACTCTGTAGCCGTTCCCTTGATGAACCATGCTTTGCAATTATAGACGCCGTTTGGATCAACCGGGAGGTATGGTGGTTCCCAAACCGTATAGCCATAATCTTTGTATTGATCGTTGTAATCAGACATGAAAGCCCCTGCCCATGTATCAGGTACGCCCCCATTGAGATCAAACGTTATTTTGTAGGTCTTAAGTTTGAGGTTACAGTATAGATTGATATCGTAAGCCGGCATCAAATCCCAAGCCGTCCATTTGTAAACACCGGTATCATCATAGTACCAGCCTTCGATCTCGTGCCCCTCTGGGATTAGGCCATACATGTTCGCGAGCTCGACCGGAGCGTTATAGGGTATGTATGCATCATTGATATAGGCTAGAGAACCCATAAAGTAGTACGCTACATGGTATGAATTGCGCGACCATTGAGCATAGAGTGTGACGTTGCCGGTGAATTGGAAGGCGCTTCCCGGTGCGTAGGCGTCGCCAGATCCATCAGGTAACGTATTCCAGCCGACGAATGAGTAGCCGGTTTTTGCAAAAGCGAGGCTGAACCCTGGGTATATCCATGTGGCGTTCAAAACGGTATAGGTCTCGGCAGGGTTAAAGTAATCGGGATCGACAACCTCAGTAATGCTGGAAGCAAGCGCGCCTTCGTTGCCATCGTAAGTCACCCTGTACTTGTCGCGCCAGATGGCGTAAAGTTCGAAGTCTCCGCCGCCCATGTTATATGTGCCGGGCTCGTACCAGTCGCCTGTTCCGTCAGCTTTTGTGTTCCAGCCGGCGAAAAAGTAATGGCAATAATCCATTATTGCTGTCCATGTCTGAAGAGTGTCACTGGTTTCAAATACACTGATGCTAAGGAGAGTAAACTCTTCGCCTTCCTCATACCCGCCAATTGGATCGTTGTTGTCAACCCAATAGACATCGACTGTATATAGGGATAGGTCGCTTGAGTTACCATAGTACGATACGGTGTACACAGGCGTCCATTGAGCGTAGAATTTGACGTCGCCGGAGATTATGAATGTATCGCCAACGTCGTATGCGTCTCCTGTTCCACCCTCCAACGTGTTCCAGCCGGAGAAGATATAGCCTGTTCTGCTCCAGCCGTTGGGACCAACGGTAACCTCAACGCCTGGTGCATAAGGACTTGCTGGATCAGGATAATCAATCGGGGATCCGTCATTTCTGTAGTAAACTACACTGTAGTAGTCACGCCAGATGGCATAGACCGCGAAGTCTCCGCCGCCCATGTTGTATGTATCCGGAACGTACCAGTCACCTGTTCCGTCGGCTTCTGTGTTCCAACCAGCGAAGAAGTAATGGTTATAATTCATAACCGCTTCCCAGGTGTCAGACCATGGATTGGTAGATAAGAGATCTCCAGCACCCAACAGGGTGAATGTCTCGCCTACTTCGTACCCGCCTTTTGGAGGATTGGTATCAGTCCAACCAGCGAGCTCGACTCCAGGACTCGTCTCAAACGGTATCAGCGCACTGTTTTTGTAGTACGTTACGGTGTACACAGGTTCCCACTGAGCGTAGAATTTGACGTCGCCGGTGATAAAGAACTTGTCTCCGCCAACATATGCGTCGCCGGTTCCATCCTCCTTCGTATTCCAACCTTTAAAGATGTAACCTGGTCTCGTCAACACGGCTCCGGTAACAGTAACCTCAGCGGCTGGCGGATATGGGCCTAATGTATCTGTATTATACGTTGGAGTTCCGTCATTTCTATAGTAAGTCACACTATAGTAGTCACGCCAGATAGCGTAGACCGCGAAGTCGCCGCCGCCCATGTTGTATGTACCCGGCGCATACCAGTCGCCAGTTCCGTCTGCCTCAGTGTTCCAACCAGCGAAGAAGAACTTGTAATAATTCATTACTTCTTCCCAGGTACTATCATACCCATTGGTAGAGATCAAATCTCCAACACCCAACAGCGTGAATGTCTCGCCTACTTCATATCCGCCTTTTGGAGGATTGGTATCAGTCCAACCTGCGAGGTCTCCAGATCCAGGATCAAATGGTATCAGGCTACTGTTTTTGTAGTACGTTACGGTGTACACAGGTGTCCACTGAGCGTAGAATTTGACGTCGCTGTTGATTGTGAATGTATCAAATTCATCGTACGCGTCTCCGCTTCCATCAGCCAAGGTGTTCCAGCCTGTGAAGACATAGCCCGTTCTCTTCCAGCCGTTTTCACGAACGATAACTTCATATCCCGGCGCGTATGGATCATCTGGATCCGGGTAATCTATCGAGGTTCCGTCATTGATGTAGTACGTTACTGTGTAGTAAGCATGCCAAATGGCGTAGACCGCAAAGTCACCGCCGCCCATTATGTATGTGCCAGGTTCGTACCAGTCGCCTGTTCCATCGGCTTTTGTGTTCCAACCTACGAAGAAGAATTCGTAATAATTCATTACTTCTTCCCAGGTACTGCCATACGGATCGGTAGAGATCAAGTCTCCAATGCCCAACTGGGTGTAAGTCTCGCCAACTTCGTACCCGCCCTTTGGAGGATTGGTGTCAGTCCAACCTGGGAGGTCTGTATAGCCATCATTAAACGGTATCAGTACACTGTTTTTGTAGTACGTCACTGTGTACACAGGCGTCCACTGAGCGGTCAGATGGATGGTCTTGATTACTGGCGTGTCGAATGTCCATGTAAAGCCTGTCTCGTCGTCGGTCCATCCGGCGAAGATATAGCCGGCTCGATACATTTCTCCCAAGCTTTCCGGATCCGCAACCGTTCCACCTGGGTCAACGGGCCAGTTAAAGGAAGGATATGGATTGTTGGGATCTGTTAGACTACCGTTATCGAATTTTCCACCATTGCAATCAAAATACACATTGAACTTGTTGACATGGAAAACGTACTCAATGGTCAGGTCCTTTGTCCAAACGTTTGTGGATAATGAGAGATAGAGCTTGGAGGCCACGAAATCGAAGCTGGATGGCAGAACGACGGTGCCGTTGATTTTTACGTAGTCCCACTCATAGTCGCCGGTATCATCGCCATTAAGCAACGGCGCTAAGTATTCTACACCGACTGGTTGCGTCTTCGATATTGGGGCATAGGGCGGGGGCAGCGTCGGTCCGGCGTAGCTGACTCCCTGATTGACCGTAAATGTTACGTTGATGTTGTAATCCGTCTGTTTCCATAGTGCATACAGCGTCATGTTGTCGGTGATCGGATGGGTGAATTCAAACTTCATGGTGTACGCTGCGTCCCAGTACCATCCGAGAAACTCATAGTTGTCTTTCGTCGGTTCGGGAGGCTCATCCGCGTAATGGCCTGAAGCCACGATTTGCGGGTTGAAGGTGGCGTCTATGGGAGTTCCGCCTACGGAGTCAAACTTCACCGTGTAGGGTACGGCTACCCATTCGGCGTACAGCGTGAAACTGCTGGTCACGGGTGTATTCTCGAAATCCCACTTATTGCTAAATGCAACATCGTCGGTATACCAGCCGCCGAATGTGAGGCCAGCTTTGGTCGGCTCGGGATATGGCCTGGTTGCATACTGCCCATCCGGTACATTCTGCGGCGATACCGCTGAGCCGCCGTTGGAGTTGAATGTCACGGTGTATGATATCGGGTCCCATTTGGCGTACAGGGTGATGTTACTGGTAATCGGAGTTGTCGCGAAATTGAACCTGTACAGATATGAGGTATCCGTAAACCAGCCGCCGAATTCGAATCCGGCTTTCGTTGTTGTCGGTTCGGCTGCTGTTGAGCCCTCATTCACAACTTGCGGGTTGGGGGTGACAATCGATCCGCCCGCAGTGTCGAACAGTACGTTATACGTCGGGATCGATGGCGCGTCGGCTATCCATCCGGCGTACAGTGTTATATTGTCGGTTACTTTATCTATGGCAAAATTCCATCTGTACTCACACGTGGATTCTGTGTACCAATAACCATCCCATATATATCCAGCCCGGGCAACGGACGGTGCAGCGGGTGCTAGGGCATTGTAGGGGACAGTCTCTATCGTTACCGACGGGGTGCCTTCGTTTCCGCTGAAGATCACGGTGCACTGTTCTGGTGCCCATCTGGCGGTCAGCGTGATATTGCTGGTTACTGGGACATCAAAGAGATAGAGCGCGCCGTCGTCCCATCCGCCGAAAATAAAACCATCTTTGGTCGGGTCGGGTACGGGTTTAATCGCCAGATCACCGTGATTTACAATCTGTGGCGCCACATATGATCCGCCAACGCTGTTGAAGGCTACGATGTAGGTGTTGCCTATCCACTTAGCGGTCAGTATCGTGTCGTCGTCCACTGTACGGGTAGTAAAGTTCCATAGGGTGTTACTAGAGTCGTACCAGCCACCAAAGGCGTATCCGCTGCGGTATGGGTCAGCCGGTTCGCCAACTAGGCTGCCCGGAGTCACTGTGACAATGTCAATAACAGGCGTTCCGCCGTTGCCGAGGAAGTATACATTGTAGAGCAACGTCGGGACGGGGGTCCATTTCGCGTATAGTTCCATTGGCCCAGTCACGGGTTTTAGCGGATTCCAGCGGAATAAACCGTCGGCGTCCTCGCACCAGTATTCAAAAACGTAGTTTAGCCTGGTTGGGTCAGCCGGTAACGGAGCTACCAGGTCGCCGTGCTGCACCGGGACTGTTATTGAATCGGTCGTTCCATCGTTGTTGTAGAAGACGACGTCGTAAGGCGCGGGTGTCCAGAGCGCGGTCAACGTGTAGTTATCGTACACTTCGTATACAGCCGGGCCATCGAAAACCCATATATGCGGCGGTATTCCGTAATCCCAACCGCCGAACACAAAGCCGGGCTTTACTGGATCTGTAGGCCTGTCAAGCTGCGCACCTGCGTCAACGACTAAGACCCAGGATGCTTTGCCATCGGATGTGCCGCCGTCGCAATCGTACACTATGGTGAATGTTACAGGCGTGACAGCAATCCACTTGGCAGTCAACGTGATGTCGTCGGTTATAGGCGTCGAGAAGACCCATGGATTATTGAGGTTATCATACCAGCCATCGAAGTCAAACCCGGATTTAACCGGAGCCGGAGGTTCGCTCGCCGGATCACCGTCGACCACTACTTGCGACGCGACAACTGAGCCGCCGTCGCTGTTAAACGTCACGATATAGGTAGCTGGTGCCGCGGACCATTGGGCGTAAAGAGTGATGTCTGCGTTAATGGGATCGCTGAAGACCCATAACAAACCGGTGTCATCATCATCAAACCAGCCTTCAAATATGAAACCGGCTTTAGTCGGAGCAATAGGCTCCACCGCGCTCATACCAGGCAGCACCGTCTGCTGAGACAAAACCCCGTCGATGTTGAACGTCACGACGTACAAAGACGCTTTCCAATGAGCGGTCAGCGTGATGTTGCCGGTTATTGGATCACCGAAGTCCCATTCCAAGCCGGTGCCACCGTCATCAAACCAGCCGAGGAGCACGTTATAGTCTTTGAACGTAAGGCTCGGATAAAACGCTGTCGAGCCGTCTGGCACAATCTGCGGATCCGGTACCGGCGTTCCGCCGGCACTGTCGAACGTCACGACATAGTTGACCGGGGCTGCGGACCAGTGGGCATAAAGCGTTATATCGGCGTCGATGTGATTACTGAAGACCCATAACAAACTGGTGTCATCATCATCAAACCAGCCTTCAAATACAAAGCCGGCTTTAGTTGGAGGCGTAGGCTCCGTAGCGCTCGCGCCTGGAACCACTGTCTGTTGAGATAAAACCCCGTCGTTGTCAAACGTCACGACGTACAAAGATGCTTTCCAATGAGCGGTCAGCGTGATGTTGTCGGTTATTGGATCACCGAAGTCCCATTCCAAGCCAGTGCCACCGTCATCAAACCAGCCAAGGAATATGTTGTTGGTTTTGAACGTTAAGCCAGGATTAATCGCCGTCAAACCTTCCCGCACAGTCTGTGGAGTAGGTACCGGCGATCCTCCGTCAGCGTCGAACGTAACGGTATGCAAAATCTCAGTCCACTGAGCTTTCAACGTGATCGACTCAGTTACAGGCATTGTGGTGAAGTTCCATGCAGTAGCACCGTTGTACCAGCCCGAGAACGAAAAGCCGGATTTGACCGGAGGAACCGCTGGCTCTACCGCAAAGCCGTCAGGCGCGACACTCTGCTGAGCCGGAACCGGCGCGCCGCCATCAGTGTCGAACGTGACCTTAAGATCGCCGGAATCCTTAGTTTTGACGTAAAGTAGCATGTTACTGGTTACAGGTGTATTCATGCTCCACGCGTTATTGAGCTGCGAATCCCGGTAAAGACCGCTACCATCACTGACGTCAACTTCTTCATCAGTTACAGCCAACTTCGATACAAGGTCGGTTAGATTAGCTGGGGTCAAGCCGCTGTAATTTATCGGCGGTATAAATGAAGCTGGTGCGGATACAGTGGTCGAAGCCAGTGGCGTCCCGTCTGGGCGCAGAAACTTTACGGTGTAAAAGACTGGCATGAACCAAAAATCGATTGTTATGTCTTTCGTATAGTTTTCGGTCTTAATTTCAAGCATGTCGTTGGTAAAAGTGGTGCCGCTGTTCAGAAATTCGCCATTATTTATTTGCACCATTCCTAAAAAAGATGTGTAGCCTTCTACTAGCACTGGATCCGTACTCGTGAAATCCCAGGGTACTGGTTCTCCGGCAGAGTACACATATACTCCGGTACTTGGCCCATATGTCGTTTCAGGTAAAACAATAGGCATTCCATCAGAAAACGATGTATACTTAATAGTAACTGTGTAATCGTCAGCCGCTGCCGCCGAAAGCGGTAACATGCCAACAAGTAACACTAGCAAGCACAACATCGCTACCAAACGTTTTGCGCTTTTTGCAAAAAGTCTGCTCATTATGTATATTTCCTCCTTAGTTAACTTTTTTTTGTGAGCTTGTGGTTTTGTAAACATAACAAATAGTATACTCTCAACAACGCCTCGCTTTCTATCTACTTCAATTTCCCTGGTCACGCTGGAATTAAGGATTGACGCCACAGGCCATCCGCCTTGTGGCATGTCGCGGTTACTATAATGTAGCTGGAGTATCACGCCCAATCATAGCTGTTTCCCCAAAAGAAACAGGATGAGCCATATCCCCAAAAACAACGCGGACAGAGTGCAGATTCATCTGTTGACATACTTAAGCGCATCACCTCCTTTAATAATCCAAAGTGACCATGAAAACTCAAAACCATCTCAAATACCGGATTCGTGATCTCATGTTCAATACATTTCTATCGGATTTGACGAGCCGATTGTCTTACAAGTCAAACCCTGCTACTAGTCTGTTGGTATAAAAATCTCCGTAGGAACGCACTAAGGATAACGACGTAAACATGTTGTGCAAAAAACGATCAAGAAAATACTGTAATTTGTATATAATAACTAATCAAATCCAATCAAGACAAACAATTTATTTAATCACCTTCACCTCTTGATATTACATACGTTATACATGACGATTCTCTGGTCAGGTTCCATATAAACATGTATCTATTCGCCATCATTAGTAGGGCGGATTATACAATAAAGCGCCCAAATTGTCAATATCCAGACAATAAAACTATGATAAAAAGTATGCTTTTTTATTGCCCAATAATGCAACCTCTCCGAAGCTGAAAAAGTTAAGAAAACGTGTATTTTTAATCATTTAGCGCGGAGTATTGTAGAGTATTTATAATTATAGTAGATATCAGTGTTTCATTATGCGTCGCGTCATGTGCGGGGGTGTCACGAAATGGTAATATAAAAGTTTGAAAAACAATAATAATAGCAACGCGTAATGATTGCGTTATACTTAGCAAAACATTATATCAGAACATTTTTTTTAGCTAAAAATCGATATTAACTGTTTACTTTTATTGATAGATAATGTATACTTTGTCTGTTCGTTCCCCATGGCGTAAAAATACTGAAAATGGAGTATTGTTCAAGAAAATGGAGGTGAGTATTGAATCTGTTATTAACCATAAGGTCCTAGCATTATGGTGGATAGGGGAGAATAAAAACTTTTGATGCAGTTGTATGCCTTTCAGTGTGGGTTTTGGTGGAGATGATATGGTTTTACATGATACAGAGCTTTGTGGAGACATTAGAGCTTTTGCTGGAAATGCCCTAATGTCGGACAAAGTGATTTAAGAAGTGAGACCAGTAAACGCGGGCTTATACCAATAGTGCTGTTCCAACTAAAAACTGTGGTTTTACAGCATCACAAACGATACAAATTGTCCATCTTTCAGCTATTTTCAAAATGGGGAATGTTATAGATATTTCCAGGCTGTGTGTAAACCAGCTAACCGGCGGTTAGCGCCTAGGCTGGATAGTTCTAAAAAAAAACAAAACTGAATAGTGAAAGGAATATAAAAGAATGAAAAATTTATTAAGACGAATTGGATGCTTTACCCTCGCCATTACGTTGGTATTTGCTATATGTGCGGGGGGAATAGCTAGTGCAGTTGCTGATGAAAGAGATGATTTAGCAGCGCTTGTTACTAAAGTTAAGCAGGATATTGATGACGGTGTATATCCTCCTGGAAAATACACAATCAATTCTTTAACTTTACTTGAAGGTGCAATAGTTGCCGCTGAAAATATTCTGGCAAATCCTATGCTCCCTATATCGGTAGTGCAGAGCGCGTTACAAAATGTGCAGCAACGTATCGTTGTAAATGACGTTACTGGTTTGGTAAACATAGGCGATGTATATGATATTTTCGACGATTGTAGCAAGTTTCTTGAGGAACGGGATGAAAGCGATTACCCACCAACATTATGGAAAACTTTATCAGATCTCTATGACGAAATAGACGCGCTAATAAAACGGGACGAAGCTGGACTATATATAGTCCGAGAGTACGCACCAGGTATGGGGCTATACGCGGAGATTTTGAATCTGCCTGAGGAATTGCAGGATGCGATGGACGCGATAGTGGAGTTCGAAGAGTCATTAGCAGTCGAATACACGATAGCATACAACAACCTGCAGGGTGCGACGAACAGCAACCCGGCGACGTTCACTGAGGACGACCTGCCGATAACGCTGGCAGCCCCAGGTACACGCGACGGGTACACATTCAGAGGATGGTACGAAGAGGCTGCATTCACGACTGCTGTGACGCAGATAACCACGATAGGCGACAAAGCGCTGTACGCGAAGTGGGGAGACACCGGCAACGACCCGGACGTGTATAATATAATATATAACCTGGACGGCGGAACAAACCATCCTAATAACCCGGCGACGTTCACAGTGGAAGACCTCGACATAACGTTAGAGGAAGCAAGCCGTATAGGGTACACATTCGAGGGATGGTATCAGGACCCCGGCTTTGTGTTGCTCATTGAGGAAATCACAACTACGGGCGACAAGGAACTGTGGGCGAACTGGGATGCCGTACCATATAGTATCACGTATCTAAACCTGGAAGGAGCGAGCAACAGCAATCCAACCGGCTTCGACGCTGAGGATCTGGATATCACGCTGGTCGCCCCTGGAAACAGGATCGGCTACACATTTGAAGGATGGACACTGACCGATGCTGACGGAGCACCTGTGACAGAGATCACAGCGGTGGGCAACGTGACGCTATGGGCGAACTGGGATGCCATACCTTACTCTATCACTTACCTGAATCTGCAAGGAGCGAGCAACAGCAATCCAACTGGCTTCGACGTTGAGGATCTGGGTATCACGCTGGTCGCCCCTGGCAACAGGATAGGTTTCACATTCGAAGGCTGGACCTTAACCGATGCTGACGGCGCACCTGTGACAGAGATCACGGCGGTGGGCAACGTGACGCTGTGGGCGAACTGGGATGCAGTGCCCTACACCATCACGTATCTAAATCTGCAAGGAGCGAGCAACAGCAATCCAACCGGCTTCGACGTTGAGGACCTGGATATCACGCTGGTCGCCCCTGGCAGTAGGCTCGGTTTCATATTCGAAGGCTGGACCTTGACCGATGCTAACGGCGCACCTGTGACAGAGATCACGGCGGTGGGCAACGTGACATTGTGGGCCAACTGGGCGGAAGATGTTGCAACTCCGGAATACACGGTGACATATAAAGCTGAATTCCCGGCAGGTGTATTGAAACCGGAACCACCCGCTGTAGTAAAAGAAATTATTTTAGGCAGTTTTTACACTCTGGAGTATTACGAAGACGTATTTTTGGACTCTGGGCCAGATCATTATGTATTTACAGGATGGATACGGGTAGGATCTGGAGGAGGAGCACTGAAGCCTGGGATAACGACTTTAGTAGTAACTAAGAGTGAAGTATTTGAAGCTGTATGGGTGCTGGAAGAAAATAATGTTACATACAAGGCAAATGGAGGAGTTGGTGCTGATGATGTCAATCCAATTTCATATGACTACGTACACCAAGTAAAAACTCCATCAGCCGCATCTATCACTCCAGCTCCTGGATACGAGTTTGTCAATTGGAACACGGAGGCAGATGGCAACGGAACCCCATATAGTCCTGGTGGATACGTTGGTCCTGTAACCGCGCCAGTTGATCTTTATGCGCAGTGGAAACTAATAATTTATGACATAGATTACTACAATCTGTACACCGCGACGAACGGCAACCCAGCGACATTCACAGTGCTCGACCTGCCGATAACGCTGGCAACTCCGGTACGCGACGGTTACACATTCACAGGCTGGTTCTCCGATCCTGCGTTCACAGCTCCAGCAGTGACCCAGATAACCACGATTGGTGATAAGGAACTGTACGCGAAGTGGGGCGCGACTGGTAATGACCCAGACGTGTACACGATTACGTACAACAACCTATACACCGCGACGAACAGCAACCCGCCGACGTTCACAGTGCTCGACCTGCCATTAACGCTGGCAGTACCGGTACGCGATGGATACACATTCACGGGCTGGTTCTCCGATGCCGCGTTTACAATCCCGGCAGTGACTTCGATCACCACAACAGGCAACAAGATTCTGTGGGCGAAGT
>JGI24702J35022_10000831_pt1 | contig 19106 bp, 16 predicted proteins | sample TergutTh196P4_FD_35022 | JGI IMG/M metagenome (IMG submission 35022)
GGGAATCCGCGCTGCTTTTTTCTCGACGACAACGACAAACATGGATTCCCGCTTTCGCGGGAATGACACGGCGTGGACAGGGTTTTTAAAGAGATCCATAAAAGGTAAAAGGTTAACGGCGAACGATAACGACAGCAGCGTTCCTTTTCATTTGTTGTTTTTTACCTTTTACCTATTGGGTATCTCTAAAAACCTCTGTTTGTCCCGAGTGTCTCTATCGGGAATCCGCGCTGCTTTTTTCTCGAAGACAACGACAAAACATGGATTCCCGCTTTCGCGGGACACGGCGTGGACAGGGTTTTTAAAGAGATCCATAAAAGGTAAAAGGTTAACGGCGAACGGCAACGACAGCAATGTTCTTTTTCATTTGTTGTTTTTTACCTTTTACCTATTACCTTTTACCTGTTACTTCGCGCCCTGCCAGTCGAATATTACCGTGTGTATTCCTTTTATGCCGGGCAGATTTTCAAGAGTTTGCTTGAACTGGTCTTCGGCAAATTTCATTGCCTGCAGATATAAGCCGCGGTTCTGTTTGACTTTTAATTCCATTTCGTCTTTGTTTGCCAATTGTATGGCGTTTGCGTCTTTTAGAGTGTATCTGTTGAATAAAGATGTTTTTTCGTCGTAGAGGCTGAACGTTTCCGGATATATTTCGTGCGACAATATTTTTATTCTCGGCATTTTTAATACTATGCTGTTGTAAGAGATATCAATGGCAATATCCGCGCAGTTAAACCCCATTTTTATGCTTCCGTCTATGGTGTATATGGCTTTCTTTTCCGTCAGAGGAATGTCAAAGCTGAACAGTTTTGCGGCTTCGGAATGCGTTATCACCGAAGTATAATGATACACAAGGCTTGTATATTCGGCTGCAGGCAAAATCTCTTTTACCGTAGATTTAATATTGATTTCCGCTTCTTTTGAAACCGTACCGGAATATAATTTACTGCCGATAAATATTCCGAACAATACTGCCAATACCAGAATAATAAGAATTACGAAATATTTGAGATACATGTTTCCCCCCTTTAACGGCAGAGAATAGATAATAGATAACAGATAAGAGTTTCTCTAAAAACCTATATTTTCAGTGTCGTCAACCTACTCCCTACTCACTACTCTCTACTCACTGCCTTTTCATTGTTGTCAAAAATGCATTTAACTCTTCCGATTTTAAAAGTTTTGCAATTATAAAAAATGCCGCTGCTCCGGCTAAAACCGCAAAAGGTACCGATATAAATAGATTAGCGGAAATTTTGCACGCATACAATGCAGATATTCCTGTTGCCGCCGCTGCTGCAAAAGATTTTAACCCTGAAAAAAGAATTTTTTTAAGACCGAGTTTTCCTATCCGCTTTCTTAAATAAAATATGAGCAGGATCATATTAAAATACGAAGCAGCCGCCGTTGCCAAAGCAAGACCGCCTACTCCCATAGGATACATTAAAATGACGCACAGCGCTACATGCAGTATCATTGCAAAAACTGCGGTTTTTACCGGCGTTTTGGTATCCTGAAATGCAAAAAAAGCGTTTGCAAAAATTTTTGACATCGCATATGCGGGAAGGCCTAAAGAATAAAATAATAAGGCGTTGTTTGTCATAAGCGAAGCCGCAGAATCGAATTTTCCGTGTTCAAACAATAGTTTTATTATAGGCAGTCCGATAACCATTAGCCCGACTGCCGCCGGAAGCAAAGCAAATACCGTAGACCTTATAGAATAATTCAATGAATCTTTCAGCGTCTTCATATCTTTTTGAGCATATGCTTTTGCCATTGCCGGCAGCGAAACGCTTGCAAAAGCCAGCCCGAAAATAGCCAAAGGCAGCTGCATAAGCCTGTTTGAATAATACAAAGCCGTTATAGAACCGCTTGCAAGAAACGAAGCGCATATAGTGTCCACAAAACTGTTTATCTGATCAACCGACAACCCTATCACTGACGGAATCATTAAAATCCCTATACGCTTGATTCCGGGATGCTTATAAAACGGCAGTGTGGAGTTAGGAGTGTGGAGTGTGGAGTTAACTGCAACAGTATCTTTATTTTCATTTTCCGCCTTTGTCGTTGATTTGTAATTTGTAATTTGTAATTTGTAATTGTCTTTGCCGTTGATTCGTAATTGCAGTTTCAAGTTCCATCCCAAACTTTTCAGTTTTGGATACTGCATAATAAAGTGCAAAGCTCCGCCGAATATGACGCTTATCGCAAGGCCTTTTATCTGGTTTCCCCCGCCGAGCGCCGGCGCGACTGCGAGCATATAAAAAATTTCCGACATGCTCAATGCCGACGGCGCAAACGCGGGCAGAAAAAAAGATTGTAAAACGTTTAAAACTCCCAGCAAAAACGCGGCAAGGCATATAAAAAATATGAACGGAAACATCAGCCTTGTAAGTTCAATCGTAAGCTGCATTTTTTCGGGATCGTTTGTAAATCCCCATGCGATAAGTTTCGCAAGGACAGGAGCAAAAAACATGCCCAAAACGGTCACGATAAGCAAAACAAAAACAAGCGTCGTAAAAACGGCGTTCAAAAATTTTTGAGTTTCGCTTTTCTCTTTAGTGTGAAGATATTCGCTGAAAACGGGAATGAACGCTGCTGAAAAAGAACCCTCACCAAACAGCCTTCTGAAAAGATTAGGTATGCGGAATGCCGCATAAAAAGCGTCCGCAAACATCCCCGCGCCAAACAAATTGGCAACAAGCATATCGCGCACATACCCGAGAATCCTCGAAAGAGTAGTCCCAAACGCAGTTTTCCCAGCGTTTTTAGTTAGTTGTTTGTTTTCTTGTTCCATTATCCGTTTTAAAATCTGAAACCGAATGTGAGGTTAAACTGGCTTTCAAAATTACCGAATTTTTGTTCTTTGACCGTTAGATCCGTGCCTAAAACTTTGAGAGTTTGTTCTTCAAAATCAAGTCCTGAGTTTGCCAATACCCTGCAGCCGAAATCAAAAAAGAACATTTTATGGAAATTCCAGATCAGTCCGGCGCCGGCGCCGGCAGCTGCTGCTACTTTGGTTTCGCTGGTTGAATCAGGGATATCTATTTTGACTCCGTTTTTTTCGGTCGGGTCATAAGAATCTTTGCCAGTAAGCGTGATAAAGCCTATGCTTGGACCTGCGCGGAACTTTAATTTATTAGATATATTTCCGACATAATACCATGAAGCGATAAATTCTATATAAGTATAATCGTATGTTATTTTTCCGTCCTTGTATCTATGAGGATCAGACTTCGGTCCGTAATAATAAGAGCCTATTCTGCCGGAATTATAAAAACCTGCGGCAATTTCTGCGGTAAAAAGGCTTTTAGGGGAAGCATGATAACCGAAAGAAAGCGCGCCTCCGGGAAAATTTTCGCCCATGATTTTATCTACAAAACTGATGGTCGCGAACATTTTTCTCTCCCGTTCTTGCCGCTTTGCACTATTTTGCGCTGAGACCGGCGCTGCGATCACCGGCGCGGCAGCATCAGCATCAGTCAAATCAAAATCTGTAATATCCTGCGCCACAGCCGCAGGCATGGCATCATCAGCCGAACCGAAATCTGCGTCATCCTGCGCCATGATCGGCGCTGTAACCGCTGCAAGCACAAACAAAACTAATACAAATTTTTTCATAAAATCCTCCCTAAAAAATATATTGTGTGTCTCTAAAAACTCCGTTTTTCATTCCCGAATGTCTTTGAATCTGCTGTCACGACAAACGCATAAAAAAATGCCCCGTCGAGACCGCCCTCACCTTGCCTCTCCCTGATGAGGGAGAGGAAGAACTGCTTCGATTGTTTTGTTATTGCTGTTGAAAAATATCGTGTCCATCTCCGTCTCCCGCAATGTTTTCTGAAACATTGCCGGCAAATTTTGTATATTTTGCGCCGTTTTCCAAATAAATTCCTCCGCCTACAAACTTGGCTTTATTCGCTGTAATTTTTCCGTCAAAAACAGTTATATCTCCTTCTTTATAAATATATACCCCGCCGCCGTATTCCGCAGAATTATTTTTTATAACAGCCGAATCTTTTATATCAAGTTTTACTGCAAAAACTCCGCCGGCATTCTTTTTAGCGGTGTTATCGGATATTTCCGAATGTCCATTCATGGTAAGAGCTACAAATCCGCCGCCGCCATTATTTCTGGCAGAGTTTTTTGTAATTTTTGCATTATCTGACATAGTAACGACAGCGCCTTTTCCGCTAGGATACGGTTTAATAACAAACAATCCGCCGCCGCAATCGCCTTCTGCAGAATTTTCAGTGATTTGAGAACTGCCTGACATAGTTAGCGAATAAGCGGCGATACCCCCGCCCATTGACGATCTGTTTCCTATAACCGTTGAATTATCCGTCATATCAATAATATTTTCCGCGTATACCCCTCCGGCTTCTTCATAGGCAATATTATCTTTGATTACGGAATTGCCGGACATTGCCAGTTTGTGGGTATAGACGCCTCCGCCTTTTTTTGCTTCATTGTTTGAAATTATTGCATTATCCGCTATTTCTACGGAACCGCTTCCTTCGCCGTGAATTCCGCCTCCGTAGCTATCCGCTTTGTTATTTTTAATTATTGCATTTCCCGTTACTTTAACATTACCGCTGACGCCTCCGCCAAATCCTTGTACGGTATTGTTTGAGATCACAGCATTGCCTGTTATTAAAACATTGCCATAAATTCCTCCGCCAAAGCCTGAAGTAATTCCTGTGCCTGCTTTATTATTATATATCTCGCCGGATACTATTGTGCAGAAAGCTTTGTTTGAAACATAAATACCTCCGCCGTTATACGCCGTGTTCTTATATATTTTAACGCCTTCTCCAATAACAACATCTCCCCCATCGTCTATGTATAAACCTCCGCCATTAAGAACATTTCCTCCGGTAATATGCACATGTTCAAAAACTATCTTTGAATTGCCGCGAATTGAAATTACTCTGCCAATATCACTGTCTTGTTTTGCTTTCCCAAAAAAATCGGGAGCTGTAGTAAATTTAGCCGGAGAATCTTTTATTCCCGTTATCAATATCTGGCTGCTGCCGTTTGTATCTATAATTATGCCGTCTCTGTTATTAGCTTGAATTTTACCTATAACAATAATTTTTTTTATCACGCCTTTAGACGCCATTTCAACAGCTTTTTCAATAGTTTTGAGAGGGGCTTCTATTGAACGCCCGTCATTTGTATCTTTTCCGTTTGACTTTACAAAATATGCTTTCTCGGAATTTTCCTGCTTAACATCGTCGGCATAAGCAGCGCAGCAAAGAAATGCCAAACTAAAAACCGCCAATACAAAAAACAAGTTTTTTTTCATTTACAAAATCCTCCTAAAAGATAAATTACAATTGGGGCGTTATATCCGGCTGAGCCTTGAACCGCGTATTCTGCCGTTTGGCATAATGTCTTGCGTCTTTGCAAAATCCTTCAAGTATGGTTTCTTAAGATATTTTACAATATTCCTATATCCAATGCCACTTAATGCGGGACAGTCCGCGATAAACGCATGAAAAAATGCCTCGACGACAGCACCCTCACCCCGCCCTCCCCCTAACAAGAGAGAGGGAGAACATCTTCGACGGAGAGAGGATTATGTTTTAGCTTTCATGCGTTTGTCGTTGGGGCAGTTTTTCGCATAACCCATACCAATGCTTTTTGCGTTTCTTCTGTTAAATATAAACTGTCAATAATTTTATCAAATTTTTAAAGGTTAAGCCTGCTGTTATCCGTTGACAAATAATTTATACAAATGTATAATTTGTACAAGTGTATAACTCATTGGAGGCTTTGCGATGAAAAAGAATGTAAATACCGAGCAGAAAATTATAGATACGGGAATTGTTTTGGCAAAGCAATACGGCATAAGCGGGTTTACCGTAAGGCAGCTGTGCAAAAAAGCCAAGGTCAATTTGGGATTATTTCATTATCATTTTGTTTCGAGAGAGAATTTTGAAAATATTATACTCACAAGCCTTTACGGCAGTTTTATGAAAGATATTGAAATGAATATTCCCAAAGATACGGATGCCGTAAAAAAATTTGAAATAGCCAGAAAGATATTTGCGGATTTTATTTTAAAAAATGCGCCTATTTTGGGAAGTCTTCTGATAGAGGTTGTTTCCGGAAACGCTTCAAAATTTAATTTTGCGAAAGATAATTTATCAAAACACGCAGCGCTTTTCTATTCCATATTGGAGCAAGGCAAAAAAGAAAAAGCGTTTAAAGACGCGGATACGCTTTCTTTGATGATTTCAGCGATTGCTCCCATTATAGTGCCTATAGCAGGCGCTGAGATATTTAAAAAAATCATCTCTAAAAAAGACTCTGCAAAAATTTCAAAATTTATTGATAATTTATCCGGTGAAAAATCTATAAAAGAGAGAATGGAACTGTCTCTTAAAGGAATATTAAGATGATCAAAATGTTTCGAGCGGTTTTTGTTTGTCTTCTCTGTTTATACCCGTTTGCAAGCGTTTTGGGAGTGCAGAAAATAACGCTTGCAGAATGCGAAAGGCAGGCTCTTGAAACTTCCCCTGCGGTCAAATCTGCGGAAAATGAGTTTAAGGCTGCAGAAACTGCCGCTGAAGCTTTTAAAACTAATTTGATGCCGGTTTTGTCATTGGAAGGTAAGGCGTATTACATTACTGCCGTGCCGGAACTTGATATGTATATTCCCGGGCTTGGGCAAATTAATAAAAAGCTTGGCGATAACCTTAATTATTCCGGCGGGCTTGCTGTACGCTGGAATTTGTTTGACGGAAATGTCCAAAAGAGCAATTATGAAGCGGCAAGAAAGCTTGCCGATTCTAAAAAATCCATTTTGGGATATGAAAAGAAAAAAGCGCTTATGGAAACAAGAATAGCTTATTTTAACATTTTAACAGCCGCGGCAAATTTAAAACTTATCGACGAGCAGCTTGAGCTTACCGTTTCCCAAAACAGAGATATTAAAAGAAGTGTTCAGCTTGGCGCTAAAAGTAAGCTCGACGAAGTTATGTCGGACAATGAAGTTTTGATAAAACAAAAACAAAAAAATGCCGCAAGAATTTTGTTGATAGAAACTGCCGACAATTTAAACGCATTGACCGGAAACATAATAGACAATTATGAAATTGATTTAAGCGCGTTTGATTCGCCTGAAAGCTTACTTCAAATTTTTTCAAAAAATATATATGCAGAATTTGACGATAACAATCCGCAGCTGCTCTCTTTTGACATGCTTGAACAGTATTACGGCTTAATATCAAAGTCTTATGAAAATATGAATTTTCCCCGCGTAAATATTTTCGGGACGTCAGCTTACGATTATCCCGACGGCCCGAATTTAAAATCCGTTTGGCAAAATAGCGCCGGAGCGGATTTTTCTATGCCCGTTTACCAGTTTGGCAGAAATGCGAAAATGTCAAAACAGTATAAATTTACTGCAATGTCCGCGGAAAACCAAAGGCAAGGCCTTTATGACGATTTACAAAGGCTTTTTAACCGTTCTAAAGAAAAGGCTAAGATTTTGTATTCCCAGATAGATTTAAGCAAAGATATTGTAACGCAAAGCCAGACTGCCGCGGATATGACGTATAAATCGTATATATCAGGCAATTCGAAATATTTGGACGTTCAATTTATGAATTTAAGAGTTTTGGAAGCCAAGTCCAATGAGACTGATTTTTACGCGGGGCTTCTTACCGAACTTACAATTTTGGAGGCATTAAAAAAATGAAAAAGAAAATGATCGCGGTTGTTTTATTGTCGGCAGCTTTATTGTTTTTATACTTTTATCTTTCAGCGCCGAAAAATTTCCGTTATAACGGGATAGTGGAAGCGATTGAAACAAACGTGTCTTCAAAAGTTTTCGGGACGATAAAACAGTATCATGTTCAGGAAGGCGATACGGTAAAAGCCGGCAGTTTAATAGCTGAAATAGACAGTCCCGATCTTGTGCTTGATTATAATCTTGCTAAAAGCAATTTTGAAAGAGGCAAAAAGCTTCTTTCAAACAAAATTATAAGCGAAGAAACTTATGACAGTTTAAAATTTAAATACGATGAAGCAAATCTCAAATTGTCGTGGACAAAGATAGTTTCCCCCATAGACGCCAAAGTTATTTACAATTATCACGAAAACGGCGAACTCGTGGTCACGGGCTCTAAAATCGTGAATATAATAGATGACACTCAGGTAAATCTTAATATTTATATGCCTTACAGGAAAATGATAGAGATGAAAGCCGGAATGAAAGTTAAAGCATTTTTGCCGGAGCTTAAAGACAGAGAGTTTGAAGGCACAATAATTTTTATAAACGATAAGTCCGAATTTACGCCGAAAAACGTTTTAACGGAAAAAGAAAGAGACAATTTGGTTTTTCATGTAAAAATCAGATTTGATAATCCTGACGGATTGCTGAAATCAGGGATGACTTTGGAAGTGGAACTATAGCCGCGAGGCAGAGATGCAGGGATGCGGAGAGGCAGAGTAACGGCAAAGACAAATCAAATGAACAAAAACTTAATCTCATTATCATTAACGAAAATAAATAAAAAAATGCTTGAAACTCAGGCGCTTTCCGGCTTAAGTCTGAATTTTGAGGCAGGAAAAATACACGGGATCATTGGCCCTGACGGCGCGGGCAAAACTACTTTGATAAGGCTGATCGCAGGGCTTTTAAAGCCTGACAGCGGCAATATAGGCTATTTTGAAAACAATAATCAAATACCGGATAATTCAATACGCAAACGCATTGCGTATTTGCCGCAGGAGCAAAGCTTATACGCCGATTTATCGTGCATGGAGCATTTGGAGTTTTTTTCAAACATTTATAATATGATGAAAAAAGATTTTAAAGAAAAATCGGCAAAGCTTTTGGGAATGGTCGGTTTATTGAAGTTTGCCGACAGAAAAGCGGGCAATTTATCCGGCGGAATGTATAAAAAACTCGGCGTGATATGCGTTTTGTTAAACGATCCGGATCTGCTCTTGCTTGATGAGCCTACAATAGGCGTTGACCCTTTAAGCAGGCGCGACCTTTGGAATTTAATTCACGGGATTTCAAATGAAATGACCGTAATATGTTCCACTTCTTATATGGACGAAGCCGAAAAATGCGATAAAGTGCATATATTAAACGAAGGCAAGGCTATCGCCTCAGATTTGCCGGAAAACGTAAAAAAACAGTTTAAAGTCAAAAAAATAGAGGAAGTTTTTCTGTTATGACAAAAGTTTTGGATATACGAAACCTCACAGTAAAGTTCGGCAAATTTACCGCCGTGGACAATATAACTTTTTCCGTTGAAAAAGGTGAAATTTTCGGTTTTTTGGGAGCAAACGGCGCAGGCAAAACCACTACCATAAGGGCTTTGTGCGGGCTGGTAAACATTTCAGGCGGAAAGATGTTTATTGACGGTAAAGACGTGTCCGAAAATACAAAAGAATTAAAGCCGCGCATAGGCTATATGTCGCAAAAGTTTACTTTATATCCCGATCTGACGATCAAAGAAAATATTGTTTTTTCCGGCGCTTTGTATATGATGAGCGAAAAAGAAACCCTTAAAAGAATGAATGAACTTTTTGAATACGTAAATTTTAAGGAAAACCCCGATGAGATAGTGAAAAATATGTCAGGCGGCTCTAAACAAATAGTTTCGCTTGCGGCGTCTATTTTGCATGATCCGGAAATAGTGTTTTTGGACGAACCTACGGCGGGAATTTCCCCTGTTTCAAGAAAGCTTTTTTGGGAATTAATTTCAAAACTCTCTTCCGGCGGCAAAACGATTTTTGTTACAACGCATTATATGGACGAAGCCGAATACTGCAAACGCATAGCTTTGATGCAGAACGGAAAAATAATAGCTTTGGACAGCCCGCAGAGTTTGAAAGCGGCAAGCAATGCTGCTGATTTGGAACAGGCTTTTATAAATTTTTTGGATAAGAAATGATGTGTCTGTCATTCCCAAAATTTGTTATCGGGAATCCACGTTAGTTGTTAAAGGCATAAGGGTAAAAAATATTTTCAGTAAAAATGGATACCCGATAACAGCACTCGGGTATGACGCCAACGGATAAGAAATGAAAGAATCTTTAAGAAAAATCAAAGCCATAGCCTTTAAAGAATACAGGCACATAATGAGAGATAAATTTACTCTCGCTATGGGTTTCGGTTTGCCTTTATTTTTAATCATTTTTTTTGGATTTATCATAGAATTAAATTACGACAAAATCCCGATTTTTGTAAAAGACGATAATTCTTCGGCATATTCGCGGGCTTTTGTCCAAAAACTTTCCGCCGGAGATTTATTTAAGCCGGTTTACGTTTACGGCGAAGATCCGGTAAAATATTTTGAAAGAAATGAAACGGCGGTATTTATAAACATAGACAAAGATTTCGGGAAGTTTATTTCATATCCGCAAAACGGCAGGCGTCCGCAAATTCAGATACTCTTGGACGGGTCTGACAATTCAAAGGCCGGGCTTGTTTTAAGCTATATCCCGTCGATAATATCCAATGCTTACGACGGCAAGCAGGTGTATGAAATAAAAACGCGTTTCATTTATAACGGCGAATTAAACAGCAAGTATTTTATAATTCCGGGGCTTATAGTGGTAATCATAGGACTTATTTCTATTTTGCTTTCTTCGCTTACCATAGCGAAAGAATGGGAAAGAGGCTCTATGGAGCTGCTTTTATCTACCGGAATAAGTCCCGCGGAGATAATATTCGGTAAGATTTTGCCATATACGGTTCTGAGTTTAATTGCTGCCGTCATTGTTTTTACGGCGGCGCAAATTGTTTTTTCCGTTCCTTTTACCGGAAGTTTTGTTTTCTTTTTTATATCGTGCTGCGTGTTTATAACGGCATGCCTTGGGCTTGGTATTTTTATTTCAGTAATCGCAAAACAGCAGCAGCTTGCCATGCTGATTTCTATGCCGGCCGGACTTTTGCCGTCCATGCTTTTGTCGGGTTTTGTTTTCCCCATAGAAAATATGCCTTTGTTTTTCAGAATACTTACGTCAGTTTTGCCGCAAAGATGGTTTATGGAAATTTGCCGCGGAACTTTTTTAAGAAACGCGGGATTTACGGATCTAATGATTCCGTTTTTGGCATTAAGCGGTTTTTGCGTTTTTATAGTATTTTTAGCGTCTAAAAAATTTAAAACGGATATAGAGCCTTAAAAACGGCGATGCAGGGATGCAAAGATGCAGGGATGCAGAGTAAAGACAAACGGCACTGTAACTTTTCTGCTTCCTCTCCTAATCGGAGAGAGGATAGGGTGTACGTTTTAGTTTCCCTACATCCCTGCATCTTTGCATCCCTGCATCAAATCCAAAGGATTAATTATGCCGAGGTTTTCGATTATTAAAGCTTTTCTTAAAAAAGAAATCGCCCAGACTTTAAGAGATAAGAAAATGTTTGGCATGATTTTCATTGCTCCTATAATTCAAATGACTCTTTTTGGTTTTGCGCTGACAAGCGAAGTTAAAAATATTTCGATAAGATGCGCATATTCTCCCCATGATGTTTTGGCTCAGCAAATTGAGAAAAGACTTTTAGCATCCGGATGGTTTGTTTCAGCTGAAAGTGACGGATTGCGGGGCAAGCCCGCAATGACGACAATAAGAAAGGCCGAAGCCGTATTGGTAATGCAGTCTCAAGGGTTTCTTAAAGAGATCGAAAGAGGTTCGGCGGAAATCCAGCTTTTGATAGACGCGGTAAATCCGCAAAGAGCCGTGCAGATAGAAAATTACGTTAAAAATATAGTTTCGCAGGCTGTTTCCCATGAATTAAAAAATACTGCGGCAGGTTTAGCGCCGCCGGTAGATCTAAACGTTAAAATACTTTATAATCCGTCGCTTGAGTCGGCGTTTTTTATGATACCGGCTTTGCTGGGATTTATTTTATGCATTTTTACCGTAATGCTTACAGGGATATCTTTATCAAAAGAAAAAGAAAACGGAACTTTTGAAAAACTTATTTCTTCGCCGGTTACCGTTTGGGAAATTATTTTAGGAAAAACTTTTACGTACTCTTTACTTGGTTTTATAGTCGCGCTTTCCATGGTCGTCGGAGCTTATTTATTATTTGGGATCACAGTAAAAGGCGGAATTTTAAAATTGTTTTTTGTATGCTCGATATTTATAGTGTCTTCCTGCTCTGTAGCGATTTTTATATCTACGCTTGCCAAAACGCAGCAGCAGGCTATGATGGGAAGCCTTATTTTTTTATTCCCCGCCCTTTTGCTTTCGGGACTGATTTTCCCCGTTGAAAACATTCCCGTTTACGCAAGATGGATCGCTTATATTAACCCGCTTTATTATCTGCTGGAAACATTGAGAAACATTGTATTAAAAGGCGGAGACTGGGCCGTAATGGCGTACAACAGCTTTGCCCTCGGTCTAATAGGGACGGCGCTGCTGATTTTCGGAGTAAAAAAATTTAATTCAAAACTGTAATATCCGGCTGTGCTTTAAACCATGTATTTTGGCGTTTGGCATAGCGTCTGGTATCTTTACAGAACTCTTCTAACATAGTTTCTTTTGAAATTTCATTGTTTAAATACTGCACTATATGCCTATAACCTATTCCGCTTAGCCCGGGACAATTTTTAGCAAAACCCATATCCAATACCTTCTGTGTTTCTTCTATCATTCCGCTGTTTATCATATCTTTGCAGCGGCTGTTTATTCTTTCATATAAAATTTTATTTTCAACGGATATGCAGTAATGCGTAAAATCGTATCTCGGGCTTTTGGGTTTAAAGTGTTCTGCCATAGTTTTGCCTGAGAGAATATTTACCTCTAATGCCCTGAGCAGCCTTTGGGGATTTTTTTTGTTTTTTTCGGCGGATTCAGGGTCAAGTTTCAGAAGCTGTTCATACTGCTCTTGCGGCGTTTTCAATCCCAGCTCTTTACGCAAATTTTCATCAGTCGGAGGCATTTCATCAATCCCGTAAAGCAAAGCTTTTATATAAAGTCCTGTACCGCCCGTAATAACCGGCAGTTTTCCCCTGCCTATTATGTTCTCAATCGCCAAATCGGCGTCTTTCACAAAATCCGCCGCGCTGTAATTTTTGTCCGGATCAATTATGTCAGTCAGATATTGAGGTATATCATCAATGATACGAACAAAAGAGAGTGAAGAGTGAAGAGTGAAGAGTGAAGAGTTAACGGCACCGGATTGCTCCCCCCGATTTAGACGTTCGGGCGCTCCTAGCAATGACAGATTAACTGCCGTATCTATTCTCTCTTCTCTATTCTCTGCCGTTATTGTCTTTGCCGTCGTTGATTTGTAATTTGTAATTTGTAATTTGTAATTGCCGTTTTTATTCGTCCCCACATCCAAATACTTATAAACCTGCCTTGAATCGCAAGAAATAATCTCGCCGTTGTTTTCCTTACAAAACTCAACGGCTTTTTTGGTTTTACCGCTTGCCGTGGGGCCTGATATTATGATTATTTTTTTCATGAGTTAGCGTTAAATATATTTTTTATCTTTACTTTTCCGGGTAAACGGTAAATATCAAAATCTTTATCCAAACTTATTATTGTTTTTACTGAATTTTTTTGCGCGGCGATAATTAAAGAAGCGTCCGCAAAATCCATGGGGATATCGGAATATTTTTTTGTTAATTTTATTATTTCATATATATCGCTGTTTTGTATTTCACACAATATAATGCCGTTATTTGCGATCCATACTAAAAAATCTATTTGGACGTTAATGTTGAAATTCAGCATATGCGACACTTCAGCTATAACGGCAACGGTAGTTATAAATTTATATTTTTTTAATGAAATAAAACTTTTAATTTCGTCATGATATTTATCGTTTTTGTCAAAAAGAGCTATTAAAGGCCCGGCGTCAATAAGAACGGCGTTTAGCATTTAACTTCTCCTTAATAACTTTTTTGTAAGTCACTGAAAGATTCCCCTTTCCGCTGCCATATTTTCCGAAAAGATCTTTTCCGATTTCGTAAGAACTTTGTTCTTCACTAAGAAAAAAATCTATTAATGCTTTTTTTACCAACTCTGATTTTGAAAGTTTTTTTGTTTTCGAAGCTGTATTAAGTTTTTGTTCTATCTCTGCAGGCAGTCTTATTGAAAGCATAACATCCTCCTTTTTGGAAGCTGGGAAGTTGGGAAGCGGAGAAGTTGAGAGGAGCTCTGGCCGTTTCTTCTTTGTCGTTATCCTTGTCTTTTCCCATCTTCCCACCATCCCATCTTCTCAGCTTCTGTCTTTTAAGTCCACACTTTTATTATAACATCTTCTTTAATTATCTTATGTCATACATATTGTAATACAATATGTATGACAAGTCAATAGCGCCGTAGAATTTTTTATTTTTAATTTATATATATCGGTATGGTTTTCATTTTCTCTTAAAAAACTTTTCAAGTTCGTTTAATGAAATTTTGTATGCTGTGGGTCTGCCGTGCGGGCATGTGAAGGGGTGATTGCATTTGAAAAGGTCGTTAATAAGTTTTTTTGCTTCAATATCGGATATGCTATCCCCCGCTTTTATGCTTGCTCTGCAGGCGGAGCGGATAATTTTTTCTCTTTTTTGCCCAATCTCTATGTTTTTTTCGATTTCTAAATCTTCTATTATGGATTTTATTATATGTTCCACAGAGATATTGCCCAGAAGCGCGGGATAAGCCGTTATCCTAAAAGTGTTTTGGCCGAACTCTTCAACTGTTATACCTAAATCATTAAATAATGAGATATTTGCTTTTAAAAGCTCGGAGAGTCCGGAGCTGAGTTCAAAGTTTTCAGGTATGAGCATTTGCTGAAGCTGCAACGCGCGTTTGTCGGACTGTTCAAGATAAAGTTCATATCTTATGCGTTCCGCTGCGGCGTGCTGGTCGAAAATATAAAGCTCGTTGTCTTTTTGCGCGATTATATAGGTGTCAAACGCCTGTCCTAAAACTTTTATGTTGCCGTCGGCAATAGACGGTAAAGATTGAGTTTTGCATCCGCCCTCACCATGCCCTCTCCCTGATAAGTGAGAGGGTGAGTAGACATTGGCGTATTGATCAATATTATAATTTTTCGGCGGATAATGCGGCTTGGGTTCTTTTATGTATATCGGAGTAGAATTTTTTTGAGAAGCAAACGCGGATTCCCGATCACGGATTTCGGGAATGACGGGCGACTCTTCATTTTTTGCCGTTGATTCGCCAGTCTTTGATTTGTAATTTGTAATTTGTAATTTGTAATTGCCGTCTTGTACCGGTAATGTAGGATATGAATGCGAAGTCAAAGCGTTTTTCAGCGCTTTAAAAATCATATCGTAAATTTCGCCTTCATTGGCAAACTTGATCTCTCTTTTTGTCGGATGAATATTGACGTCAATATCGGACGGCTCGATCGTAATATAAATCAATATCCCGGGATATTTATCGTGGGGTATAGATCCTTTATAAGCCTGATAAATCGAATGCATAAGAAATTTAGGGATATTTACCGGTCTTGAATTTACAAACAGGTATTGATAATTTCTGTTTGCCTGCGAATCGTCGCGTCCGGTAAAATATATGTCAAAAGCCGCTTTTGGGTGATTGATTTTTATGTTTTTAAGAACAGAGGCAAAATCTTTGCCCAATATGTCGGATATTCTTTCAATTTTCTTTTCGGTTTGAGCGCAGGAAAAAACGGTTTTATTTTCGGAAATAAGCTTAAATGCCGCGTCGCTGTTTGCAAGGGCGGTTTCTTCAAGAGAACCGATTATCCTTGATTTTTCCGTTGAATCGCTTTTTAAAAATTTATGCCTTGCAGGGGTATTAAAAAACAAATTTTTAACTTCCGTAACAGTGCCTTCAGCGCCTGCCCACGGCGATACTTCAATATTTTTTCCGCCTTCTGCGGCAAGTTTCCATCCGGAACTTTCCCCTCTCTTTCTTGTTTTTATTTCAAATTCGGAAACTGCCGCTATTGAAGAAAGCGCCTCGCCTCTGAATCCTAAAGAATTTATATGCGATAAGTCGTTAAAATCTTCTATTTTACTTGTCGCATGCCTTAAAATCGCAAGTTCAATATCTTTTTTATCCATGCCGAAACCATTGTCGGAAACCCTTATAAATTTTTTGCCTGCCTGCATTATTTCAACGGTTATTGAAGACGCGCAGGCATCCAAAGAGTTTTCAACAAGTTCTTTGACGACATTAAGCGGGCGCTCAACTACTTCGCCCGCCGCAATCTTGTTTATGGTTTCTTGGGAAAGAATATTTATCATAAGGTAAAATATAAAAGGTAATAGGTAAAAGGTAACAGATATTGTGTTTCGGCTTTGCCGAAACCTATTTTAGGTTTTCGCATCGCGAAAACACCAAAACCTTTTACCTTTTACCTGTTACCTATTCTTTATCACCTGCCGTTTTCTGCGGTTTTTCGCAAATTTGATGATAAGAACATCTTTCGGCGCATACGTCGGGAGCGCCTAAGGATATTTTGTTTTCGCAATCGTTAAAATCTATCGCCATTCTGTTTATGTGTTTGGCGTCAAGCGTGTCCATGATTTCAATATAAATTCCCATACGCCACATATCCCCTTTCGGCATAGTCCAAACAACCTTTCCTATCATAGGTTTTGTTTTAAGAGTCGGAAGATCTATCGTAATGCAGACTTCCGAGGCTACGGAAATATATGCATAACTTATTATTGAAACCCCGTCCGTAGATAAATCCAAAATAACTCCCGGAACTGATTTGCCTTCCATATGCACCATAACAGGCTCGCCGAACTGTTTGATGATCGGCATTCTTCGGTTTTTTCTTTTCTCAACCATTTTATTTCTCCATTTAAAAACAAAGTGAAAATTGAAGAGTGGAGAGTGAAAACTTATAATAGGTTTCGGATCTGCCGAAACACGATATCTTCACTCTTCACTTTTAACTCTTCACTCTATATTTTTGTTATTTGTACTTTTCTTTCCATTCATTAAGAATTTTCAATGCTTCCATAGGACTGATATTTTCAATGTCCAATTTACTTAATTCTATCAAAATTTGAGGCTCTGTTGTACAGAAAAACTCTATCTGGGCATTTTCTTTCAGTTTTGACGGCTCAACCTGATTTTTTTCAAGTTCTCTCAGCACCAAGTTTGCCCTTTCGATAACCTTGTGCGGGATCCCTGCTATTTTAGCCACGTGTATTCCGTAAGACCTGTCCGCGCTGCCTTCTTTTATCTTATGAAGAAATATCACTTCGCCGTTCCACTCTTTTACGTCGACGCTGAAATTAACGACGCCTTTAAGTTTTTCGGAAAGATCCGTAAGCTCAAAATAATGCGTGGCAAATAAAACTTTTGCTCCGCCGTTTGCGGCGCGTTTTTCGTCGGCAAAATACTCGATTATCGCCCAAGCTATAGACATTCCGTCATATGTCGACGTCCCCCTTCCGACTTCGTCTAAAATTATCAGACTTCTTTGCGTGTATTGGTTTAAAATATTCGCCGTTTCGGTCATCTCGACCATAAAGGTCGATTCTCCGCCGGCAAGGTTATCCCCGGCTCCTATCCTTGTGAATATTCTGTCAACAATCCCAATTTCAGCGGACGCGGCAGGCACAAAAGATCCCGTCTGCGCCATTATCGTTATCAATGCGTTTTGCCTTAAATACGTCGATTTGCCGGACATATTCGGTCCTGTCAAGATCATTATTCTTGAAGTATCGCATCTAAAATCTATGTCATTTGCCACAAATTCTCCGGCTTTTAAAATACGTTCAACGACAGGATGGCGTCCGTCTTGAATATTCAGATTAAGGCTGTCATTCATTTTCGGGCAGACATAATTGTGATCCAGAGCATTCTGAGCAAAGCAGCAGAAAATGTCGATCTCCGCGACAGCGCGCGAAGTTTGCAATATATCCATGGCGTACGCGGAAAGTTTCTGCCGGAGAATATTGAAAAGTTCGCTTTCAAGCCTCAAAGTTTTTTCCTGTGCGGAAAGAATTTTTGCTTCAAGATTTTTAAGTTCTTCGGTTATATATCTTTCGCCGTTTGCAAGGGTCTGTTTTCTGACATAATGTTTAGGCGCGAGCGGTATGTTGGATTTTGATATTTCTATATAATATCCGAAAACCGACGTATATCCTATTTTCAAACTGTTTATTCCGCTTGCCCGCTTTTCCGAAGCTTCAAGATTTGATATATAGGTTTTCGCGTCCGTGGAAAGTTTGCGCAGATCGTCAAGTTCTTTATTAAATCCGCTTTTGATGACGTTTCCGTCTTTAAGCGAAACCGGCGGTTCGTCAACGATCACATATGAGATCATTTTTATTATTTCTTCGTTTTTTTGTTTAAGCGAATTTAAACTGCCGTTATTTTTTAATATGTCCGCAATTTCATTTATTACGGCTAAAGAATCTTTTAATGACGATATGTCTCTAGGGTTTGCCGATGCCGACGATATGCGCGCGGTTATTCTTTCAATATCCGCAACGCTTCTGAGTTTTTCCCTCACCTCTTTGCGTATTATGCCTTCTTCAATAAAAAAGTTTACGTTTTTATGCCTTTCTTCTATTTTGGATATATCGATAAGAGGTTTTACGAGCCATTGTCTTATTGTTCTGGCGCCCATGGGAGTTTTTGTGGAATCCATAACCGACAAAAGCGAATTTTCCGTTTTTCCCGTTGACATTGAGTAAAGAAGTTCAAGATTTTTTATTGCTGCGCCGTCAAGATACATGAAATCGGCGTTTCTTATGTAATTAACGGAAGCGAAAATTCCGGCGGCCTGCGGCTGGGTTTCGTTAATGTAATTGAGAACGGCGCCGCATGCCGAAACTATCTCTTTTTTATCTAGTCCGAAAGTTTTTACGGCATTCTGCCCGAAAAATTTTCGTATTCTTTCGTCTCCGTCCGAAAAGTCAAAATATTTGCCTTCAACGTCGGATAACGGCGTTTTAAGTTTTGCAATGCAGGCGGAAATTTGCGGGTTTAATAAATTGTCCGCGGAAATAACTATTTCGCCCGGATTGTATTTGGATATTTCGGCTTCAAGAGATTTTAGCGTACACTCGGAAGTAAAAAACTCTCCCGTTGAGATATCGGCTGCGGCAAACGCGCCAGAAAGCGCGTTCCCGCCGAAATATACGGACATTAAGTAATTATTTTTTTTTGATTCA
>JGI24702J35022_10000832_pt1 | contig 19099 bp, 3 predicted proteins | sample TergutTh196P4_FD_35022 | JGI IMG/M metagenome (IMG submission 35022)
AGAATCGCCGCGTTCACCGCTCCTGCCTTACCGACAGCCACGCAAGCTACGGGAATGCCGTTGGGCATCTGAGAAACTGAAAAAAGAGAGTCCATACTTGACAAATTTTTTCCTTCCATGGGAACGCCTATCACCGGAAGAACTGTTTCCGAAGCCACAACTCCCGGAAGAGCCGCAGACATTCCGGCGGCGGCTATAAAAACTTTAACTCCGGAACCGACCGCGCAGTTTATATTCTTTTTTAGATGTTCCGGCGTTCTGTGGGCAGAGGCTATATTTATGCTGTAAGCCAAACCGAAACTTTTAAGGGTTTTCAGCGTTTCATTAATGACCGGAAGATCCGAGTCCGATCCCACAAACACCGCAACGTCAATTTTTTCGCTCATTTTAGCTCCCCGTTTTGAACGACAGAGTGGAGAGTGAAAAGTGAAGAGTGGAAATATTGTGTTTTCGCATTTTGCGAAAACCTTTATTGTATGTTTTGCCAAAGGCAAAACTCATTATCTTCACTTTTCACTCTTCACTTTGCCGTTAAATTGCTTTTCCAGCTATATCTTTCCTGTAATGCATATTTTTAAACGAAACTTTTTTTACATTCTCATATGCTTTATCAATAGCGCTTTTTATATCGCCGGCCATTGAAGTAATTCCAAGAACCCTTCCGCCGGAAGTTGCGATCTTTCCGTCTTCAATCTTTGTGCCGGCGTGAAATGCCATATTGTCTTCGCCTTTAATATCGTCAAGCCCTTTTATTTCATATCCCGACTCATACTTTCCGGGATAACCGCCTGAAGCAAGAACAACGCACACCGCGAATTTATTTTCCCATTCAATCTGAAGGCCGCCAAGTTTTTTATCAACGATAGCCATGCATATATCGGTAAAATCCGTCTTCAGTAAAGGAAGCACCGCCTGCGTTTCAGGATCTCCGAAACGGCAGTTAAACTCTAAAACGTACGGTTTATCGCCGTTCATAATTATTCCGACGTACAAAACGCCTTTATATTGCAGCTTCTCGGATTTGATCCCTTTTATAACTCTCTCAATAATGTCTTTTTTTATTATTGAGGTAAGTTTTTCGGTCGCGAGAGGAGCGGGAGCGTACGCGCCCATTCCGCCGGTATTCGGGCCTTCGTCATTATCGTTTACTCTTTTATGATCCTGCGATGCGGGCATCACCGAAAAAGATTCTCCGTCGGTAAATACTAAATAAGAAAGTTCGGGGCCGTCGATAAACTCTTCGATGACAACATTAGAACCTGCCTCGCCCAAAACTTTATCGTTCATCATTTGTTTTACGGCGTCTTTAGCGTCCTGCCTGCCGGAACACATATAAACGCCTTTTCCCGCGGCAAGACCGTCAGCTTTTACGACTGCTTTTTTATTTTCTTCCCATGTATCTAAAAATTTTAAAGCCTCTTCCGTATTAGAAAAATTCCTGTATTCTGCCGTAGGTATGTCGTACTTCCGCATAAATTCTTTGGAATATATTTTGCTTGATTCAAGTCTGGATGCGGCCTGGGCGGGACCTACTATTTTCAAATTCTTAGCTTCAAAAAAATCAACTATTCCCTGCGCAAGCGGAACTTCCGGACCTACAAAAGTAAAATCTATATTATTCTCTATAACAAATCCGGCAAGCTCGTTAAAATCGCTTACGCCGATGTTTACAATTTCCGCGGCCTGCGATATGCCTCCGTTGCCGGGAGCGCAATATACTTTGCTTATTTTAGAACTTTTTAAAAACTGCGCGCACACAGCGTGTTCCCTTCCGCCGGAACCTATTACTAAAACTTTCATTTTAACTCCGATTAAAAGCGATAATAAGAAGATAAGATGACAGGATGATTTGCAATGTCTTTTGTTTTTGCTTACCTTCTTATCATCCTATCTCTGCCGTTAAAAAATATATTTGTCAAAAAACTTAACTATGATCATAAACATTATAAAAGCCGCTATCATAGTTACGATCATGGCTTTCCAGTTTTGATTTATGACAACCGAAATTCTATTGCCTCCGCTTTTTCTGTCGCGGATCTCAAAAGCGTATTTGCTGCGGATTTCCTTGCTGAGATCGGCATATTCGGTAAAATCTTCGCATGAATCGTTTTCCGCCATCCACTTTCTTTTCACCATGCAAAAAATTCTTCCGTTGCCGTTTTCGTCTAAGCTGTTATCGCCCTGAAATAAACAATTAATGCAATAACCCATAAAACCGCCTTTTTCAAATTATTATTTAATAAAATTAACAGCATAAAGATATTTTGGCTCAGAACCGGTTTTTACACAATATCTAAATACCATATATATATTTAGAATTTAAAACGATTTAAGCGTATTTTGCCATGCATTGCGCAAAACGCCGATATTTTCTTTTACGTCAAGCTTAGTTATTTTATTTTCAAATGCCGCGTCAGAGCCGTCGGTTACGCTGCCTATGACGCTTACGGCGCAGCCTTTAAAAATATCTTTTATTTTTTTAACATTGGAGGCTTCAACTTCTATTATGAAACGCCCATTGGATTCCGAAAACAATATTTCGGCGTCTGTCATTGCGCCTTTCGTTATAACGGCGCCTGTATCTATTTTAGCTCCGAGTTTGCCGGCAGAAGCCATTTCAGCGACTGAAACGACAAGCCCTCCCGCCGAAATGTCGTGGCAGGCTTTTATTAAACCCTTGTTTGCCGCCTTATAAATGCCGCGCATAATTTTTAAAGATTCGTCGGGATAAACTTCAGGAACTATGCCGTTTGAAATTTTATTTATTCTGCTAAACACGCTTTGACCGAGTTCATTGCGGGTGATGCCCAAAAGCATTATAACATTTCCCGCGCGTTTAAAATTCATTGTCATTGTATTTTTTACGTTTTCCACAACGCCCATAGCCGAAATCAGCAAAGCGGATGGTATTGCAAAAGTTTTACCGCCCACGGAATACTCGTTGTATAAACTGTCTTTACCGCTTATAAACGGAGTGCCGAACTTTTTTGACATATCGTAACAAGCCTGCGCCGCGCGAACTAATGAACCCAAAACTTCCGGCTTATTCGGGTTGCCCCAGCAAAAGTTGTCAAGCACTGCCGTCCTGTCGGGATTTGCACCGACGGCAACGGCATTTCTGAGCGCTTCTTCTATGGCGCTTGCCGCCATTTTATACGTATTAACTTTGCCGTACTGCGGGTTAAGCCCGTTAGAAAGCGCTATGCCTTTTTTTGTGCCTTTTACTACATTATCGGGACATATCACGCTTGCGTCTCCGACGCCGCCAAAGCCATGCAAAGGTTTGACCGCCGTCTGACCTTGAACTTGCGAATCATAACTGCTTATAATTTTTTCCTGCGAGCATACCGCTAAATCGGCTAAAACTTTTTTCAGGCTGTCTTTAATTTTTGCTCCTGAAATTTTTACAGGCTTTTGCAATGTTTCTTTTTTAGGAGTATACGACGCGCTTTTGACGCTTTTTGGCACGCCTTTATGCAAAAATTCCATATCCATTTGGCCTACTGTAGCGCCATTGTAAGTAAGCGTTAATTTTTTGTCGGAAGTAAACTTTCCTATGACCGCGGCTTCAACTTTTACTTTGTCAAATAAACTTATAAACTTTTTTATATTCTTGGGCGGAACGGCAAACACCATTCTTTCCTGCGTTTCCGAAACCCAAATTTCCCAAGGCTCAAGACCCTGAAGTTTTAAAGGCGCTTTTTCAAGCTCCATACGAACGCCTGTATCCGCGCCGAGCTCGCCGCAAGCGCTTGAAAATCCGCCTGCGCCGCAGTCTGTAACCGCGCGGTAAAGTTTTAAATCGCGCGCTTTAAGCTGCGCTTCTAACATTTTTTTCTGAAGCTGCGGATTGCCTTGAGGAACGGCAGATGCTCCGGAGTCGCTGTCCAGATCCCTTGACGACATTGTAGCTCCGCCGATACCGGCGCGGTCGCTGCGTCTGCCTACAGCCACAACCAAGTCGCCGGTTTTTACTTCTTTATTTATGGTATTTTTAGGCATTATGCCCATAACGCCGGCATAAACAAGCGGGTTAGCCATATAACCGTCGTCAAAACGCACGCCGCCGTTGATAACCGGTATACCCATACCGCGGCTGTAATCGCCGACGCCTTTGACGGCTTTTTTTAATACGTATTTAGGATGATGCGAACCTTTGGGAACCTTGTTTGCGCTGACCGCGGGATTGCCCAAGCAAAGCACGCCGGTAGTTGCAAGCGGTTTTGCGCCAAGCCCGACGCCCATAATATCTCTTACGCATCCGCCGATGCCCGTAGCCGCTCCGGCATAAGGTTCAAGCGCCGAAGGATGGTTATGCGTTTCATCTTTAAACGCGATGCCGTTATTTTTATCAAATTCTATAACGCCGGCATTGTCTTTAAAAACGGATAAACACCATTTTTTATTAAGCTCAATGGTGGCCCTGAAAATTGTTTCTTTCAGCATATTTTTATATTTAATGTTTACTTTTTTGCCTTTTGAGTCGACGCCTTTGTAATTTATAATGCCCGTCAAAGTTTTATGCTTGCAGTGTTCGCTCCACGTTTGGGCTATGGTTTCAAGCTCTGCGACGGTGGGATTGCGTTTTAGTTTTTTAAAATAGCCGCGTACGGATTTCATTTCTTCAAGGTTTAATGAAAGGGAATTTTTTTTGCTGAATTCTACAAGCTGCTTGTCCGAAAGTTTCAAAATTTCAATATTAGCGCAGTTCATTTGTTTTATAGTCCTCTCTTAAAGTATCTGCCGAAATCGAAGCGGCAATTTTTTTTAATTTTATTTTTTATCTATGCCAAAATTTTTAAGACTCTACTTATTGACAATAAGCCAAACATTTTACGCCATCTTTATAATCCGTTATTTAATTTCCATTTAATCATAAATTTTTAAAATTATATAAATTTCAGATTGATTTTTCAATAAGAAGCAAAACTAAAACCGCGCAAGAAAAATTATACGGCAATCTTAAATCTTACGCGGTTTTAGTATAAACTACATTTTTTATGCCGCTGCCGCTACCGCTTTGACGGCTTGGATGTCATTCAACATTATCGGGAAGTCTTTCTTTTTTCTGAGCTCTATGATACCAGCGCCGTCCAGAACGTCCTTCACTTTCATTTTTTCTAAAATACTGCCTTTAAATCCGTCCTTCTTCTCTAATCTTGCCTTTATTTTCTCCACATCCAACTCAAAATCTATTTCTACTCCACCTATATTCATTACTCCTTCTTTATCAACTTTTATTACATCCAGCATCAGTTTAGATATCACATACATGTTCACTGTCTTTTCAGCAGGCAGCATATTTTTTAGGGTGGTCACTTCACCATTTTCTATGCATTCATTAACAACATCTCTATTATTGATCGACACAAGCAATATTTCAGTCATTGTCCTCAATAAATCTATTTGCTCATTTCTTGCCGTTTCATCTATCCCGCCTTCCTGCTCGTAGCTCAATACTTCTACTGCTTTCTCTATGTACGCTTTTGCTATCGCTTCTTTTGTATTTCCTTCCAAGGGTAATCCCATATATGCAAACATCTCTCCGACATCTCCAAATCTCACCATTAATGCCTTTATTATAATCGGTTCCTCTTGCGTCCCAAATATACCGCTGATTATTTTATCTTTAAGTTCCTGTCCGGCTTTTACATATTCGCTCTTTCCTAATTTCTCAATTTCCGCTTCTATCTTTAGCTGTTCCTCGCTCCTGCTTAACAATCCGTTTTGCGCATATCCGTTTATCAACTCACGATCACCGACAATAAGAAGCGTGCCGCCGTTTTCTTCAAGCGCTTTTTCCAGCGCTTCCATATTATGCACGTCTGTCGCATGCGCGGGATTGCTTGCATCGGTTACAATTAATACGCCTTTGCCAAGCTCCAATGTTTTTCCTTTAATACTGTCAGCGTTAATCTCCGCGACTGACAAGCGGCTATACATTTCCAATACCGGACCTATTTTTGCCAACGGCACTTTTTTATCGTCCGATTTTCCGGCTGCTTCCTTATTGAATACTCCGTAATATATCTTCTCTTGCGACATCTTTACTATTTTCTGCGCCATTTCTCCGGACACAGCTTCGCCAATTCCCTGCAATCCTAAAACTAAGCAGTTTGCCGCTGCTGAAATAATAGTCGCATATTCCCGATTTATTGTTCCTCTCAATGTATCCAGCGCTGCCTTACTTCCCTTATTTTCTTCATATATTTTATTTATCAATTCCGCCAAATTGGTTCCGTTTTTCTTATCCATATTCAAATATTTAGCTAACGGAAACTTTGATATCGCTTCTACATATGCGCCGTCTCTCAAAACATCATTAGACAGCTTGCCGGAAAACTCTTTGACCAATGCTTGCGTATCTGCATTTGTGTACTTGCTTAATGTGTTCAGTTTTTCCTTATTATTATCGCGTATCTTTTTATCATCGATTTCACTTTCCCAGGCGTCCAATGTCGCAGCAGTTATATTTCTTATGTCCGCTTCCTCATTCTCTTTGACATAATCTATAAGTTTATTAAATGCCGCTTCATCTTTGATATCGGGATTTACCAGCATTACTCCTAAGAACGTATTTCTTAAGAACATGCTGTCTTTCATGCTCTCTCCTCCCAATGCTTCATAGATATTTTCCATTGTTATGACGGCGGCGCTATCCGTCTTTTGTCTCAACTGCGGCAGTAATACCTGTCTATATCTGTTTCTATAATTATTTTTCATTTCTTCTGTTGCTTCCATTCCTTTTTGTTTCTGCTGTTCAACAAATATCGACATCTTTTGCTCTATTTCTTTGTCTATTTCTTCTAATCCTTTTTTTCTTTCAGCAATAACCAATTTATCTTTTTCCGCTTCCAACTTCTGCATTCCCTTTACCACATTGTAATATTGCCTGTCGGATTTAAGCCAGCCTCCCGTCATTGTTTCCATCGCTTTGAGATAATCTCCGGCTCTTACCGCTGCATCAAATTCTTTAAAGTTATAATTTCCGCTGAATTTTACTCCCTCTCCTTCGGCTGTTTGCTTTAGAGTCAATAGTTTTTGATAGTTATTTATCAATTCCTGATCGCCAAAAATTAGTTTACCTGATGGGTCAATTTGAAGTGAAGCTAATAACGAAGCAATTTTAATATCCGCAGTTCCATCAATTCCAATATTCTTTATCCTTTCCCTCTTCAAATTACCAAAATTTCTCTCGGCTTTATTTATGTTTCGTTGAGAATATTGTATTTTCCCAACCTCTATATATCGTTTTATTTTCCCAAACAGCCCTCCAGAATAATAACCGGCTTCATCTAATTTAGCATATTTGGCTCTTAAGTTTTCTTTATTGCGGACATTATTATAAACGTTATCGGCTGCTGAAGCTATATCTTTTCCAACAAGCTCTTCACTAATTCCTGTTTTTAAATATTGATTCACTAAAGATTGAAACTCATCGGCATTAGCGGTTTTATTTTGATTATGCAACAATGCCTGAATATTTAAAATATCCGTCAATGAAGCTCCGTTTGAAACTCCTGTAGCAAGTATGTCTTTTCTCTGTAGTTCATATACTAAGTCCAATGAACTTTGAACGCTATAATCAACGTTAGAATCAGTCTTTCCTAATATTTGTTGTACCGCACGAATATTTGCTTCAACTGCTTTTTCTGAAATTACACGTTCTCCGTTCTCATTATACCCTGATAATTGCATTGCAGAACCTAATGCCACAGAACCTTTGCCCGTTAATTCATAGCCATTATGATAGACGGGATTACCTTTTTCATCTACAAAAATTGGCGATTTTAGCTTATCAATAAACATATTTATTTCTGTTTCATTTAATCTCATTTTCTCAAATGCTGCTCTCAAATTTCTTTCATTTGTAACATAAGGTCTTCCCTGAGTTTTAACATTTGCCAGTTCTGCTCCGCTCTGCCTTACAATTTTGTCTTCAGCTCCTTCTCCGGTTCTTCCTTCGCCATACACTCTGTCATTTATCAAGTTAACATAATCTTCGCCTGTATTACCTCTCATCTTTTTCTCGTATTCGGCAGCATAAGCATCTATTGTATGTCTGTCTGATATTATGTGGATTTTTATATTATCAATAATTCTTCCCTCAGACTTAGCTTGATCGGCAAAACGAGTTCCCAAAACTCTTCCTGCCAACTGCTCAACGGCTGACTTATAGCTCAAGTGAGGGTCAAACATAATCAAATCAATTTTTTCTATGCCCTGATATTTCTGAAGTTGAATATCCACACCTCTTCCCATCTGCTCATAAGTGCCTATAAAATGATAATAGTTTCCGGACTTATTTTTAGCAAATTCGGCGCCGGCTTCTTTGGACATGCTCGCGTCAAACCATGCAATAGTGTCGCCTAACTTAACCGTTTTTTTCACTCCATTAGCATCTAATATTTCTCTTGTAACATCAAAAACACCGAGTAATTTGGAATATTGTTTAAACAGATCTATCTTTGCCTGATTTTGAATACCCATTATTAAAGTTTTATCTGCGGCAAGCATTGAAAGTATCGGTGTTTCAAAAGATTTAAATACGTGATCAGAAATATCCAATGCTTCTATTTTTACAAGTTTACCGCTCTTGTCTATGTAGCTTGTCTTGCCTGTGAGATTTATAGAAGTCGGGTCAGTATAGTTTTTACCTTCCATCTTCATGGCTTTTTGCGCAGAAGCTGAATAAGTGCCCGTTAATCCTATAAAACCCTTAGCTTTCATTAATGCCTGTATTATGGCAGTTGAGCTATGTTTCTTATCTCCTATCGCCGTCATCCCTTCTATTTTAACTCCCTCATACCCTTTAACGTTTTGTCTAATCAAATGCTCGGCTTCCATTATTTGCTTATAGCCTACTCCCGGAACCAAATCTGCGACTACGCCGTTTGCTATAAGCTGCAATTTCATCTTGTTTTGTGCATCTAGCGCTATTTCATAGTTTACACCTTTAACCCATGTAAGTTTAGACATCAAAACATTATCTAATACCTCTTTAAGCGTAAATTCGGTGCCAAAAAGGTTTTTGGCATCACTTCCTATGATTTTTGAAGTATTACTTTCAAATTCGGTAAGTATTCTCGTATAAGCCTCTTCAAATCCTTTTGAACCTTCTATTTCTCCTTCAAGCAAAAGCTTTGTTCTTTCTTTGAGATTTATCTCTACGGCTGTTTTCATTAAAGACATCATTTCGGCGGACATTGCAGCGTTAGTGGCTCTGCTCTCCAGTCCTTTAATTATATCGCTGACTTTAGCTGCAACCTCTCTCGGCAATGTTGTTTTCAATAAATCTTGTAATGACGAAATGATAGGCGCAATGTCGCCTGCATCTAGTTTGTTGTTCTCATATCTACCATACTGCTCTAATATTTTTTCATAATTAGGATCTTTTTTGAGTGCTTCACGAACTTCTTTTATAGCTGTATCTAAAAATTTATATTCAGTCGTTCCCTTTTCAGCTAAACGCATAAAAAATTGCGCCATTGAAGAATTGAGATTTTCAAATCCGCCGGAGCCTGCCATCATAACTCTTGACAAATATACCATCATATCAGCTTCGTCGCCTATCATAAAACCTACTTCTCTCGCGGCAAAGCCTTCCCTAGCCAAGTCTGTAAAAGCAAAATCTGTATATGTCATAAACAATATTTCTTTTAATGTTGTTGCCGCTACATTATCTCTGTCAGCTTTAGCATAGCTGTACAAATCTCCATATAATCCTTCTATTCTGTTCTTGAGACTCATAGTATTAGTGTTTATATCTGCCAAGATAACGGTACGTTTGCCTAGTATATCATTTAGCAATTTTAAAGACGGCATTAATACAGCCACAACAGAAGTCTTGCCTTCACCGGTTCCCAAGACATTTATTCTAAACCCCTCATTATTTATTTCCTCCAGTCTCTCTTTTACCTTAATCTGATCTTGCTTAGAAAACTCTCCTTTTTCCACAGCTTTCAACAGCATATCGTTAAATATGCCTTTAATGGCATTATACTGCGCCACTGACAAACCATACCCCCATGAAAGATTACTGCCGATTTGCATATTTAAACTGCTTTCCAACAAATACTCCATAAGAATTTCCGCCTGTTTTTTATCTATGACAAGGTTGCCTTCAGCGTCAAAAATGCCATTTTTTCTAACTTTTCCGTTTTCTCTAATTTCTTTAAAATCCAGCTCCGGCGGATATTTTCTGTCCCACATCTTTTTTGTTTCTTCCCAACGTTCCGAGAGAATCTTTTTTTCTCCTTCGCTTTTTGCTTCTTGTATCCGTTTTGCAGCCTCTGTTTCTGCTGCTTCTTTAGCTTTTTCAGCAGCGTCTTTTCCGGTCTTTTCATACAATTTTTTAAAAGCTTCTCTTTCCATGTTAAAAAAATTATTTACATGCTCGACACTAGGTATGCTTTTATTTTTGTAACCGTTTATCTCGCCGTTTAACAATCTGAATTTTAAAATTGCAAACATTTCATAACTAAAATCAAAATCTCCGGCCTTAAAAATCCCTCTTTCAATATTTAGCAGATTATTTTTAAACGATTTATCTGCAACATCTCTGAAATTCCCTGCCATAACTTCATTGAAATATTGCACATCTCTCTCAACAAACTGCTCCATACCGCTTTTAATTACTTCAATATTACGAAGCAAAGCAGGCAAATCTATAACATTCATCATTAATATGTTGCTTGTCTTTAGCAACCTTTCGTACTGTTGCTTACTTCCCTCATATTCTTTTTTAAGTTCGCTAAGTTCTTTATCCTTTACTATCTCTTCTGCATTTAGTCTAATCTCTCTTTCATTAATCTCATTTTCAAGTTTATGAATCTTCTCCGCAGTTTCTCTCATCTCTTTTCCGAGGGTATCCATCAAATATATGTCTTTGGATGAATTATATTGTGTTTTTTGGGATTCTTCTAAATCATTCCACTTTTTAACCTCTCTACTAATCCGTTCATCGGCTTTTTCTTTATCTGTAACATTTTCTATAAACTTTCTCGCTAACAATCTATTTTCTGCAACCTTATCGGATTTTTCTTTCTCAATAACTTGCATAAAATCTCTCAATGAGATTCCGCTATCATATTCAATCAGTACTGTCATTAAGAGCTCGTCTGACAATTTATTTAATTCCTTCGTAAAGTTTCTGCTTTCGGTCTCAGAAAAAACTTTAATGGTAAGTCTCCTTAACTCTTTTATATCTGATTTAAGTTCTTTGACAGACAGAGGAGAATTCAAAACAGATTCCAGTTTCTTGTAAACTTCATTGATTTGTAATCTGCGTTCATATTCTTTTACAATATCAGGCGCATTTCTAGTATTTATGCCATTATTTTTCAAACCGTAAAATTTATCCAATATATTTATCATACTTCTGGAACTTGTCAGCTCTGTTTTCTCAAACAACAGTTTTTCCATCTCTTTTTGGATATTTGCACGCTCAACTTCCGAGATTTTGTTTACGGGGTCTGAGATTTTTCTTTCAAGGTCTGCGATTTCTCTTTCCTTGAAGCCAATTTCTCTATTGATATCCTCAATTATTTGTCTGTTTATTATTTCGTTGTTTTTAATATTTTCTTTATACTCCGGTGTAATAAAATCTCTAAAATTTCGATTTTCAAACGCTTCTCTAAGTTTTTTGAAATTGTCAATTGTTCCATTTTCGGTAAACTTATCTATCGCTCCGTCCAATAAGATCTTGCTGTTTCTGCTGATATTAACATTTTCCGCCCTTGCTTGGGCATTTTCCAGCATTGATCTGACAAATTCTTTTGCCATTTCTTTCATGGTATTTGTGACGGGAATATTTTTACCTTCTAATTTTATAGTTTTAATTTCTTTCCCGCTTTCCAAGCCAAGATTTATGAATTCCATATTGTTTCTCATTTCTCTGTTAAGATCAGAATTCAGATCAAGACGGACTGATTGCAACATCTCAACGGCTTCAATTCTTGCGGAAAGTTCTCTGTCTATTCTATTAATATCTCTTTGGATCTCCGGGAGATACTTTGAATTACTGCGGTCGCCCAATGCTTCTATTAAGGTGCCGCGTTCTCTATTAAGATTTTCCATTACAGTTTTATTAGAAGCCGAAGAATCGTCTATTTGCCTTAAGATTTCAAATTTACCGAATAAATCTGCCTCGGAGATTCTGGAATTTATAGCTCCGTTTAAGATTTCGTTATTCAACTTTATGCCATCAATGTCTTTTCCGCTTCTTGTAAGGTCTATAAGTTCTGAAACAGAGAATTCTCTTCCGTTTTCTTTATAATGAGCGACTCTGTCAGAAGCTTCTATTTTTGCCGCTTCCCTAAGCGACTCTCTGCCTGCCATATCTATTCTGATATCATTGCCTTTTGAATCTTTTATTTCAACCATACCTTTAGACGGATCAATTAAGCTGTTTAATGTTCCGCCTGACAGAGACTTAACAAGCATTCTGGCTGCAGCATGTTCTATAAAACTTCTGCCGGATTCAGACATTCCTTTTGTAAACTCGGCAGGCGCTTTGAAGTACTCCGCCGCGCCGCGCGAATAAAGCTTTGATATTCCGGCTCGGTCTAATGCCGTATATTCTCCTGCGGCGCTCGGCAGCAGCAGCATGGACATGGCGCCCAACACATATTCAAAAAATCCGCCCATTTCGCCGTTTGACAAGTGGAAGATTTTGTCCAATCCAAGCAAATTATCAATAGAGCCGCCTATCGCATGCCCGAATAAAAATTCTGCAAACTCAAACTGTTTCATCGTGAGAGCCATATTTATGCTCGCGCCGGCTGTGCCAAATTTTTGCAGGAAGTTTCCGAGCCAAAACGGTCCTTTCTTAAAAACAGCTTGGACTCCATTGCCAAAAGCCTGCGCCGGCATTGCCATTGCAAAGAACGGTGACACGACAAAGCCCATGCCAAAACCGCTACCGATTATTTCTGCCCATTTGTCGCGTGTATTTTGATCTGCGACATCGCCGAAAAATACTGCGCCGTAATCTTTCCATACTGAACCGCTAAGTCCCCAAATTTCTGAAAGATTGGAAGCCCCTGAATGAACTTCAAAATAATCCGTATTAAATACATAATTCAGCCCTAGTTTGCATGAATCAACAATGCCGTTAAGAATTGGCATAGCCCAAGCATTAAAACCGGCAAGATGAGCTCCGGAAAGCAGCATACTCATATAAGTTTGAGGCGAAGTCAAGCCTCCGAGCGAACCGCTTATATTGTATTCTGCCCAGAATCTGAAGCTGCCGGTATTTCTGGTCCATATGCTGCCAATCATCCCGAAAGCGGCGCCAAAAGCAAATATCATCATCAACTCATTGGGGTTCAAATTCGTAAAAGGGTTAACGCCGTTAGATAAATTTCCGGATATTGTCATCATTGCATTCAGAGAAGCGCCCGCCAAACCGAACATCGCGGCTGTTTCGGCATGATAAGCAAATTTTTCCGAGAATGTCGTTAAGTCTTTGTATTGTTTGACATAACCCTCTTTAGCTTTGACTACCTTTTCGCGTAAGCTTACAGGATCTCCAGCCGCCGCGGTTTTAATATTGCTTACAAGAGACTGGAAAGAAAATCCTGCCGCAATTAATAAATTAAACACTCCGCCAATATAATTTCCGTGTTCAAAAGCATATTGAGACTGCTCCATTGAGCGGTAAATCATGTAGGAATTGAAAGCTTTGGAAGCTAAGAATCCGCCTCTTGATGTAAATCCAGCCCATTTATTCCACTTTATATCAAATTTACTCCAAGCACCATTTTTGCCGAAAGCCCCGCCGGTTGCTGCACCAATCAAAGCGCCCGTTCCAGCGCTCCAAAGCATATTACTCCAATTTATACTGCTCCAATTCCAGCCGCCGCTTTGATAAAGCTGTGCGCCAATATTGATCGCAGCTCCGCTGACAGCGCCTATACCGGCATTTATTGCAGCGCTTCTCAGTCCTGCTTTTACGGCAGCTTTTGCCGCTTCTTCTATAGCGGCTTTTGTCATTTCTCCTGTTATTTCTCCTGTTATTTCTCCTGTTATTTCTAAACCGGCTTTCCACCATGCCGTGCGAGTAAACAAACTCCTCAATCCGGCCAGGAGCCCATTGCCTATGTTAGCAATACCTTTTACAAGTCCGCCTCCCAAGAAACATGTGCCTATGGCAAGCGCATCCAAGCCGGCCATACCCCATTGCCCTGCGGTAGCATGGTCAACAAAATCGCCAACCTTGTTATAAGCATAAACTGCGCCGGAAACCGCAACTGCAACAGCAATTGCAGCGGTAGCTATTTGCGCTAAAGTAGCCGTACCTGCAAAAATTGCCGACCACCCGACAGAACCTAATCCGCATGTAGCAATTGTCGTAACAACTACCACAACAGCTACAACCGCTCCTACAACGATTTTTAGTTCCTGTTTTGCTTCGTCTCTTCTTTGCGCGATTGTCATTTCCGCATAGCCTTTGATTATTCCCGCATCTGCCATTACCTTTGCCGCAATATTGTTTATTGACACGCTTGCAATATTTGATTTTTCTATTGCTCTATACGCCGACGAGTTTCCTATTCCCGCATTTGCAAAATATCCGCCGTTAGTGTCTAATATATCGCCGTCAGCGGCAACGGATTCTGATTTATATGTTGTGACAACGCCGGCAGCATTTCCTAAAGTCCCGCCGAAAGAGCCTGAAGCTCCATTATAGGCATAAACATAGCTTGTAGTATTTCTGCCCGATATGTTTTGTCCCGCATATTTTCCTTCAAAGTATGTTCTTATGAAATCATAGCCGGTTTCTCTTCCGAGGTCGTCAAAAGTGTAATTCGTATTGCTGTATGCATAACTTGCCGCGGCGTTAAGTTTTCCTGCTGAACCGCCGTATCCGCCGCCGCTTATAATGCCGTCAAGGCTTACGGAGTTTAAGTCTGACGCGCTGTTAAAATCCCATCTCTTTGTAATTCCGCTTACGCTCTTATTGATTATGGCGCCGTTTGCATTTGCAGTTATACTTGAGTAAACATTTGTATTTGCCGTTATGTAAAACTGATTGTTATCGTAATCTATAACTTGGCTGTATTGGTTAGAACGGCTGGTTCTCGTTTGCGTTCCGTCGGCATTAGGACTTACTCTTATGTCGTATTCAACGCTGTATCCTTTCTCAGTTTTTGCAAGCGCGCCGTAAGACATATCTTTGTTTAATTGATAAGTGTTTGTCTCGTAACGATCTGTTGTTCTTAACACATTGTAAGTCCCGTCTGAAAACTCCTCATACATATTGCTTCTGCGCCCTTTTGTGTCTGCAACTGTTCCGCCGACATAATCGTAAGAAGTTCTTTCGTAATCCACATAAACAGGATTTTTGTTTACGGTTCCGTCAGGCGCTGCGTAATTATAGGTTTCGGAAACAATGTCTCTGCCGTATTTGATAACCGCTTTGCCGTAAGTTATGCTTCCGTCCGGCATTTGAATTTTTGCATTATGGTCTATAACGCTGTAATCGCCCGTGTCTGTAAAAGATCTTATCAGTTTATCGCCGTCAAAAATTTCATGTGACCACGAATTTTGCATTATGGCAGTTGTTTTTAACGGATCTCTGCCGAACAGGCTCCAATTTGTTGAGTATTCGTAATTTATAGTTGTTCCCGTTTCTCTAAAAACTTCTTTGATATTGCCGTTAATGATAGTGTGCATCCAGCCGTTTGTTGACTCTTGCAAGACCCTGCCGTTCACCGCGTCTTTGACATTTGCCCTTTCATACGTTCTTGTTGTGATTGTGTTGCCGTTTTTGTCTATTATTATTGTTTCGTCTATACCGTATTCAGAGGTTATTGTGGGATTTGCCGCGTTTTTCAAAGCATTGTTTTGCTTTGATTCTTGCGGGACATTATATTGCTGATCCTGAGCCAATTTTCTTTGAGTTCTTGACGAGCCGTCGGAATAATCTATTTTTGTTTCGGATATCACTTTGGTATCGTAAATTGCAATAATGTCTTTTGTTTTAAAGACAAAAACTAACGCGGACGCGAAGCTCGCGAAATTGTTATTAAACATCGGCTTTTCTTCGCCCCATTTCCATCTTACGGAATGCTGCGTATATGCTGTCGTGACTGTTTCAGACACGACGGAAGCAATAGTCTGCGGCTTGCCGTTAATCATTACCGTGGTTTCGCTTTGCTTATAATAATTCGTTGTAGTTTTTGTGTGAGGCGATGTTGTGATGTCGGTCATCACGCCTGTTTCTGTTCCGTCTGCATTTAATTCATAGCGCGTAATGCTGCTGTAAAGGACATCTGTTCTTGTTCTTGAAGAGTATATATTGCCGGACGCGATATCCGATATATGTTTGTAATTTACTCCGTCTACAGAATACAAAGTCTCGCTTGTTTGCTCTACTTGTGTTTTTATTTCTTTTGAAATCAAAACGCCTTTTGAATCACATACGCTTTCCGTTACGCGGTCATAAATTGAATAACTTTCGGTTTTTACTTTAATTCCGCTGTTTTCTACGTTTTTGAAAGTTATATATTTTGCAAACGACGTATCTTTTAATCCGACTTTTTTTATGTCGCCTTTGGAATATAAATTATATACGGTTCCGCCGTTTAACTCTCTTGTTTCGCCTTTTTCCCATGTATTTCTATCTTGAGCAGGCGCTTTGTCCGTTAAATATTTTGGAGTATAAGAAGTTTGTTTGTAATTCACAGGCGAATAACGAAGCATTTTATTGCTTTCTTTGTCCCAGACAATATTAGTCATCTTGCCTGCTAATTCCGTATATGATGTTATATTGCCGTTTCTGTCTTTTGTCATTGAATAGCTGCCGGAGACAGCGTTATTGTTTGAAAGAATATTCAGCGTATGCGGCATATCGAATGTTCCGTCGGCTCTGATTTTAAGTCCGGCTGCTATAGCGTGGATATTGTCTATGGTCTGCTCGCCTCTTGAGCTTATAGTCAAAACATTTCTGACAATTTCGCCTTTTGACGCGTTTAAAATCTTAAATGTGTCAATCGAAACAGAACCGTTTGACGAATGAGAGATGACAATTTGCTGAACGGCTTGCTGCGCATATTCGGCAGGAGTTGTGTAAGCCTTGCCGTTGCGATCTAAAAACGTTGTCGCCTCTTTTGTCACAATCCATTTAGATAAAGATATCTTAACATCGCTGCCGCTCATATTTACCGCAAGCACGTCTCTGCTTTGGGAATATCTTGATATCTCCTTGTCAGATTCTATATAAGCAGTTCCTTCTTTTACTTTTGCGCTAAAATACTGCCCGCTTGTTATGTCTATAGCTGCGACAGTATCGCTCCTCAAAAAGCCGCCTGTAAATTCAAGAAGTAGAATATTGCTTAGGTTTATTCCGTTAAACTGCCCGCTGATATTATCGTAGTTGGCAAGAAGTTCTGCTTTCTTTGCGCCAAGCGAAGCCGATAAATCATTGTTTAACGCAGAATAGAACGAAGGCAGAGCAAATTGAATACCTTCGCCTTTTGCATTAGTTGCAAATAAGCACTGCACAATACCGTTTTTATCAACGTATGCCTGTCCGCTGTTTGTACTGAAAGACCCCGCAAGAGTTCCGTCGGTATTATATTGCTGCACGGAAGCTCTGACAACTTCTGCATTGCCATCCTTAAAAGCATTCTGATAGTAGCTTACAATATTCTTAAAGTCGTCAATATTTGTAATTTTTCCTTCCATCGCGCTAAATTTGACAGTTATGTCTTTAGGACGCTCTTTTACTTTGACTTCATATATTGAGTTGGACAAAAGTACTTTACTGTTTGCATCATACATCGTTTGATAATTTGTCACTCCGACTATATTCTTTTTTGCGTCCATATTAACAACGATAATGGACGAATATTTATATCCGTTTTCGGTATATGTCTTGATGTTAACAAACTGCTTGTCATTACTGCCAAGCGAAAAATCTATATTATTGCCCATTGCGTAACTGTACAGATTTCCATATATACTGCTGTTCTTTGACGTGACTTTAGTGCTATGACTGCCTTTGTTATAGTTGTCAGAATACATATCGCGCAAAGAATCAAAAGTCTTTTCAGTAATGGTAGTTGTAATGGTTCCAAATCCAAATACATTGCCTTGCGAGTGAATTTCAACAACGCTTATCGCAGCGGGTCCCGTTCCAAAAATATCGTCGTTGATTCGGTATTCCGTTAGCGTCGAAGCTCTGCTTTTAACGATGCTTGCAGCTCTGCTTTCAATAGTTGTAATTTTTCCATATTCGCCTCTTACGCGCTTGCTTATATCAGCTTCGCTCACATAACGTTTTTCGCCGTTGATATATATTTCTATATTTTTGTCGCCTGTAGGACTTAACGCCGCATTTTCCGCATTTTTCAAAACAACCCTGCTTAAGTACCCGTTAGCATCGTAATAATTTGCCATTATCTTGCCTTTAAGCAAGCCCGACATAAATTTGTCGGCATATTCTCCACTGTAATATCTGTTTGCAACAACAGCATCCATTTCGCTTATCGGATAAGTATGCGTGTATTCGCCTTCGGTAATTGTAATCTTTACCTGCAAACCGCCTCCTGCCATTTTACCTGAAGCCCAGTCAAAATAAGGAAGCTGATTTTCAAGGCTTACTTTAATGTCTGCGCCGGGCAACTTGTCTTTGTATTCTTTTATAATATCTGATGTATCTATCAAACCGGCTGCAACCTTATAGTTAAGCTCCGCTTCTTTGTTGGACGCAATAAGCTCGCTAAAAGATTTTAATTCGCCGCCTGCTTTGCTCCACGGCAAATCAGATAAGAATTTAGCGCCGGTATCGTTTGCATCCTTTCTTAATTGAGCAATATTTGCGTCATTTAAATCATATTCTTTTCCCTGGGAAAGTATTTTATTATCTTTGACATTGTAAAACTCGCCCGTAACTTCATCAAAATAAAAATACTGATAGCCTTGCGATTCTAATGTAACTGCGGGAGTCAATTCAACATAGTTCCTCTGTTTGGTTTCTTTCACAGGCTCTTTTATAAGCGGTATTCCTCCAACCGCTTCAACTTCGTGCAGCATGCCGTCTTTATCTTGAAATTTTGCATTATTATAATTTTTATCTCCGGACAATGTCCCG
>JGI24702J35022_10000833_pt1 | contig 19056 bp, 16 predicted proteins | sample TergutTh196P4_FD_35022 | JGI IMG/M metagenome (IMG submission 35022)
AAAGCATGGCAAAGGTACAATTTTCGTAGATAAAAGAAAAATTATTACTTTTGCGGGGGGGAAATTACTTTTTTTGTCCCGTTAGGGACTACATATCGGTAGAATAATATAAATAATTAGCACACAATGGAAAAGAAACGCACAGAGAATGAAACGTTCCGAAAGCTTGGTAGTCGGTTGACGGAATATCCGACGGATTATGATCCGGGGGTGTTGGAGACTTTTGAGAATAAACATGTCGGGAATGATTATTTCGTTAAGTTTAATTGCCCGGAATTTACCTGTCTCTGTCCGATAACGGGACAGCCGGACTTTGCAACGATTTATATCGGTTATATTCCAGGGCTTCGGATGGTGGAGAGTAAGTCGCTGAAATTATATCTGTTTGGCTTTCGTAATCACGGCGATTTTCATGAAAACTGCGTCAATGTCATTATGAAAGACCTGATTCAATTGCTGGCGCCTAAATATATAGAAGTGTGGGGTAAATATCTTCCGCGCGGAGGTATCAGTATTGACCCCTACTGTAATTATGGTCAACCCGGTACGCCTTACGAAGAAATGGCTGCTTATCGTCTGAAAAACCATGATTTATATCCCGAAAAGGTAGATAACCGATAATTTTACTTTTAGAGATGAATCAAAAATCAGGCATAGAGGACACGTATCAATTTTACCGTATCAAAAGGGAGGAACACTTCCGGATACTGCAAAAGCTTAAAAGGCGTATATATCATACAGGAACTGTCAGGTTAGTGGTGATATTGGGTATGATTGTTTCGCTTTGGTTTTGCCGTCATGCGGAATGGCTGGCGCTGATAGGGATAGCGGCTGTCTTTTTGCTCGTTTTCTTAGTATTTGTTGTTTACCATGCAAAACTGTTTGAAAAACGGGTTTACGAAGAAGGGATGATTGAGATGTGTGAAAACGAGTTGAAAGCGTTGGATTATGATTTCAGCGCTTTCGACGGGGCTGAAGAACAAACCGATACACAGCACGCATTTAGTTTAGACCTGGATTTATTCGGCAAAAATTCTCTGTTTCAATCGGTTAACCGGACGGTGACGTCTATGGGGCGGGAGGCGTTCATTCACTGGTTTAAAAATCCTTTGGAATGTAAAGAAGAAATATTGGAACGTCAAAACAGTATCCGCGAAATAAGCGAGATGCATGGCTTCAGGCATGATTTTTATGTTACAGGGAAAGGGGCTTTGAAGGAGAAAAAGGATATAGGGTTGTTATTTAAAGCGGACGGGGACGTCCGCGTACCCAGTAAAGAGAGCGAGGATGTCCGCGTACCCAGATCGGAAAAAAGCGTACAAGAGCTATCCGGCAATGTTTTTTACCGAATCCTTATCTGGGCGCTTCCGGTCGTATGCACTCTCTTGATAATAGGGGTCATTTTCAATGTATTAAGCCCAAGTGCTATCATTATCTATTTCATTGTGAGCTTTTTAATTGTGTATATGCCGGCTAAGCAGATTCAGAAATTATATGATAAAGTAGATAAAATGGATGCGATTTTAAAGACGTATGCAACGTTGATAGGGCAGATCGAAAATGAAAAATTCGACTCTACCCTCCTACAAACCTATCGGCAAAAGTTTTTTGCACATCAAACATCTGCCTCGATTGCCATCCGGACGTTATCCCGCTATGTCGGCTCTCTCGACCAACGACATAGCTTAATGGGTATCCTGCTTAATCAGATATACATGCGTGATACGCGCCAAGCCATGAAAATTGAAGCATGGCAAAAGCGCTATGCCGTTCATTTGAAGGATTGGTTCGACGCATTAGGCGTTTTCGACGCCTTTTGCGCTTCAGGGACTTATGTATTTAATCATCCCGGATTCATTTTCCCTACAATTGCCGACGCCTATTTCGAGATGGAAGGGAAAGCGTTGGGTCATCCGCTCATTCACAGGGATAAATGTGTTTGCAATGACGTGACGATTCCTCAAAGCAGTTTTTTTCTAATTATTACCGGCGCTAATATGGCGGGGAAAAGCACGTATCTGCGGACGGTAGGCGTCAATTTCCTGTTTGCCTGCATGGGGATGCCGGTCTATGCCGAATCGCTGACGGTCTATCCGGCGCATTTGGTCACCAGTCTGCGCACGGCAGATTCGCTAACGTCCAACGAATCCTATTTTTTTGCAGAGTTGAAACGGTTGAAGATGATTATTGACCGGCTTGAAACGGGAGAACGATTATTGATTATCTTGGATGAAATACTGAAAGGCACGAACTCATTAGACAAACAGAAGGGTTCGATGAGCCTTGTCAGGCAATTGATTGGCAAAAATACCTGCGGTATTATTGCTACACATGATCTGATGTTGGGTTCGTTGGCAGATACATTTCCGGAGAATATACGTAATCAACGATTTGAAGCGGACATCGCCGATGACAGGCTCACGTTCACCTATCAACTCAGAGACGGCGTTGCACAAAATATGAATGCAACCTATCTGATGAAAAAAATGGGGATTTTTGGAGATTACTCGAAAACGTGAATCATTGCTACATAATGCGTATCGGTATAGACGGGGCAGAGGGATAAATAGCCGGATCGGATTTTGGTATCTTCCAATACTAACGGGGAGGCCTCCACCAATTTCTGATGTTCTTGCAAAGCGTCGTAAATATAGTAAACTATCCGCATCACGCCATTAGATTCGGGATGCAGGAAATGTTTGCTCAGCTTCATGGCAACAATTCCCATGGTATAGCGCAGATTCATTTCGACAAACGGATGAATGCCATAATTGCCGTCTTGGGTTTTATAGATGAGCATATCTACGCCCAAATAACCGGTATAAGCGCTACCTACCTTTTCCTGCACAACCAACCGTATCTGTTCTACCAGAAACATATAATCTTCAACGGAGATATACTCGCTCAGTCGCTGTAAAAGATATTCTTGCGTTCCCAGCAAACATTCTACAAACTGGCCTTGCGATTGCGTTTCAAAAATTGATAAGCCGACATAAGTTACAACCCCTTTCCCGTCGGAATAGAACGCCATGGCGAAGTCTAAAAGTTTATCTAAAACCGGTTCGATACTGACCATCTTTTGTTTTTTCAGGGCGCCTTTTATCCAACTGACAGCGCGTGTATCAAGCGTATTATCATTCAGCCGGTAAAGTCCCCGTCCCGAAGATGAAAAGGGTGTTTTAATCATAAACGGGGCGCGATTTTCAGCGACATATTGCGTTAGGCTTTCCAGATCGGAAAAAAACTTCGGTATTTCCACAAACGGGATAATCGGGATATAGCTTTGCAGCGTCGCTAAGCAGAGGGCTGAAGTCTGCCGGTGGGTCAACGTCGCATACTCTTCTTTCCATTCCGGGATTTCAATGTCCATGCCCGCCTGTTTCAATTCATTAAAAGTCGCAATACAACGCGGCGAGACCCCCCAACAAGTAGCTATTAGGGGTGGCAAATTCGGTTTTTCTCCCATCTTTTTCCGCTTGTAGAGTTCTTTCATCATCAGATTGAGAATCATGGGAGATGATAAAAGCGGCTTATACTCTTTAGGTAAAGAGGTGATGAAAGCGGTGGATTTAATATTTCTGACAAGCGTAAAACTTCCTGAACCGCCATACCAAATCGGTAATAGCTCCAGATCGACAGCCATTTTCTGGACTGTATACGGTGGGGTGTAGTGTGATTTACCACACAATATTTCCATTTCATGCCCCGGATTAAACAAATGTAATTGTGGCATTAGTAAAATTTATAAATAAGTTATTTTAATCTAAATTTTCATCTATCGCTTCTATCTTCCTTACAATAATTTCCATTTCTTCTTTCAGATGCTCTATCTTTCGGTCCATTTCTTTCAACAGGCCGTCACCTCCTTTAGAAGAGACACTAAAAAACCCAATATTATTTTCAAACGTCTGCAGGTCACTCTTCATCCTTTCATAAATACGCATCAGTTTGTCTCTCTCCGTGTATAATTTATTTTTTCCGGCTCCTGCAAGCTCTGTCAGATTAGAGCGGTATTGCTGGATACGGCGGTCGCGTTCATTGACTTTTAGCCGGTCAAACTGTTTATCCACAGCATCGCGAAAGGCCTTATGCAGTTTATCTTTATCCCTGAAGGGAACATATCCAATCGTATTCCATTCGGAGATATACCCGCGTAGTACAGTAATAGCTTCATCATCGCTCAAACTTTTATCTATGGCATTAATTTTTTCTATCAACTCTTTCTTGGCCGTCAAATTGATTGATTCTTCGGATTTCTGCGACGATTTCTCTTTATTTTTGCGTTCAAAGAAATAATCGCATGTCGAGATAAACTGTTTCCAGATCAAATCGGATTGTTTATGGGAGACCTGTCCGATTTTTTTCCATTCGTTTTGGGCTTCTACAAATATTTTGGATGTTTCTTTCCAATCTGTATTGTCTTTCAATGCTTCCACTTTGGCTATCAGGGCTTGCTTGAGTTCAAGATTTTTACTCATTTCGTGCCGGGCAGTCTGATTAAACTCCCCTTTTTTACGGAAATAGGTATCACAGTCGGCGCGAAAACGCTCAAAAATCTTCATATTGTGTTTTTTAGTCGCAAAACCGATCTTACGCCATCTGGTCTGCATGGCGATTATTTCTTTCGTTTTCCTTTCCCAATCTCGCACTGTTTTGAGCGATTCATAATTGATCGACTCTATTTTTTTGCATATCGCTGTTTTCTCTGCAAGATTTTTCTCCTCGTTGGCTTTTAATGTCTCGAAGTGAGCCTGATGCTTTTTGTTGACGACGGTCGATGCGGCCCTAAAACGCTCCCAAGTAGATTCGCGAAATTCTTTTGAGACAGGGCCTATTTCGCGCCATTGCTGATGTAGCTTCTGCAACTGATGAAAGGCTGAAATAGCATCCGGTTCGCTCGCCAGACGTTCTACCGTTTCACACAAAGTGGTTTTCATTTCCAGATTTTTCTTGAAGTCATAATCCCGGAATTGGTTATTTATTTTTACGATATCGTAGAAGCGTTCGTTATACAACTGATAATTACGCCATAATTCCTTGGCATGGTCTTGCGGAATGAGTTTTATCTCCTTCCATTTCCGTTGTATATCGCGAAACTCATTGTACCGTTTGTTGAAATCATCCTGGCTTTCGGTCAACACCTTCAACCGTTCGATGAGGTGTTGTTTGAGCATTAAATTCGTTTCTTTTTGGCGTTCTTCCTCTAATAACAGGGCTGCCCGTTTGTCTTTATAGGCCGTGATAAGGGCTTTTAATTCGCCGTCTAAAGGGTCTTCGGGCACGACGAAATCCGCTTCCTCGCCTCCGCCTTCAATAAATGCCTTCTTTAGTATTTCCGTTTCTAAACGGCTGATTTTGTGAAATGTTTGTTTAAGCGCATCCGTTTCATTGCGGGCATACTGATTGGGGTCGGCTACGATCAACTTCAATCGTTCTATGATGGCCGGTTTAGTGATTCCGGATAACTCGACGTGTTTCAACAAGTTAGCGTCATCTTCTTCCTGAGGCGTTTCATCCAAGCCTTCTTCAGGTAATACCGCTTCATTAAAATCTTCAAAATCCTCTTCGACATCAGGAACCTCTTCGGCATCAGTAACTTCTTCGGCAGCCAAGATATCTTCGACATCCGAGACCTCTTCGACATCCGAAACCTCTTCGTCAATCGAGACCTCCTCGACATCCGAAACCTCTTCGTCAGCCGAGACCTCCTCAACATCCGAAACCTCTTCGACAGCCGAGCTGTCCTCGACATCAGGAACCTCTTCGACAGCCAAATCTTCTTCGACAACTGAGACCTCCGAAATCTCCGGCTCCGCCACCTCTTCGTTTTTAGAGGCAGCAACATCCTGAACAGACGCATCAACTTCCTGCTGCGCTTCTTCCGTATCCTGCAATGCGTTCACATCCGAGTCTTCAAACGTTTCTCCGCCTTCAGAGCTATCTGAATTTTCCATCTCCGTGACCTCTTGGGAGTCGGTTTTTTCCAATTCCGGTTCTTCCAGCTCTTCCGGTTCTTCCAACTCTTCCGGTTCTTCCGGCACTTCTGATTGCTCAAGTTGTTCCGATTCCTCGGCTGTATCTTGAGAATCCGTCATTTCCGGCGTTGGAGGTGGTTCGTTGAGCGCTTCCTCGGCATCGTTTTCTACGCTTTTATCTGCTTCAATTGTCGTTACTGCCGGACTAATATCCGGCGCCTGAGATTCTTCCAATTTACCTTCTTCGGCCGTAACTGTTTCTGCTTCATAAGGCAAATTTGTGTCCTGAGTGTCCATCATAAACTATTCACATTTTCTATCTATGCACGAAACCATCCATGCAATAGGGATACAAAATAAGGGATTATTTTCGGATTAGCCAAAAAAAAGTAAAAAAAAATTTTCAGTACGCCTCTCATTTTTATTTATTTATTTGATATATAGTCTGTTACGTATTTTATGAAAAATAATAAATCTTCCCGTAAAGCCTGTAAAAAAGAGGGAATGAGGACAAAAAAAAATCCCGGAACTCACGTTCGGGGATTTTCAGTAATGAATAATGAATAACGTTTAGCATTATGCTCTAGCGCTTGGGTCGAAACCCAAGTTGTTCGCATAGAAGCCAAAATTAACCACGCTTTAAAAAGCGTATTGCCAATTACCCTATCAGCATTGGAAAAAAACATCCACACACCACCGGTTTTCAGCAGAAACATAAGATTATTAAAGGATTATGACAAGAAAACGCCAAACTTTATCCTTTTTTCATCCAAGTTTGCGGCAAAGGTAATTATTTTTTTTTAAACTGCAAGTTTTTTTCGATATTTTTTTTCGATTTCCCTAAAAAAAATTTTATAATTTTGATATTAGTCCGTTTTTTAGCGCATATTGAATCGTTTCTTTCAATCCATCGTTCAGATTATAGGCCGGGAAAAAACCAAGTTCCAGCCGAAGAGGCTCTGTTTCACACATCCAGTTACGCTGTTTCAATATTTTATACTTGTCCAAATTGAGGGTACTCGCTTTTCCGGTGATGCGTCCTATCCATCCGGAAAAAAAACAGGCGATGTAGCCAATCCAAAAAGGGAACCGCAAATTTATCACCCTACGCTTTCCCAGCAGCTCCCGCACTATTCGTGCAAACTCGGCATCGGTATAGACGTCGCCGTCGGCGACAAAATAGGACGTATTTTTTATTTTTTCGTTTTCAAGGGCCAGCCATGCGGCCACAGCTAAGTCTTTTACATAGATAAAAGTGATTTGCTGGGGCTTCAGGCCTATTTTGAAGTCGAATCCCGATTGTATGCTTTTGATCTCCATCAGATAGTCCTTATCGCCCGGGCCGTAAACGCCTGTCGGAAGCAGGATGACGTATGGGAAATGCTTTTGAGCCTTGACAAAAGATTCCGCTTCCAGTTTACTTTTGCCATAGAGGGAATCGGGCATCTGCTCATCTTCCAATCGTATCGGTTTGAGAGAAGCGTCATTGACAGGGCCGTAACTGCTCAAACTGCTCATCAATAAAAATTTTTCCGGTTTACAATCGGCTTCGGCGAGGGCTTCTATTAATATATGTGTATTGTGCGCATTGACTCGGTAAAAATCAGCTTTCCGGGTCGTTTTGGTGATGCCGGCGTTATGAATGACATAGTTCCAGGGGGTTACTTCGCGTAATTGTTCGACTAAGGCCTCTTTATCGTCGTATTGTAAGTCGATAAAATGGATGCCGGGGGCTTGCAATGCTTTGCGTGAGCTGTGCTGGCGGATGCCGGCCCATACCTCATAGCCTCTCTGTAAGGCTTCGTTTACAAGATAGCTGCCGATGAAGCCGCTTGCGCCGGTGATTAGTATGCTTTTTTTTGGATTCATTTTTTTTTACCACTAAGGACACAAAGATTTTTCACAAAGGACACTATTGAAAGATGGATGGGTCTAAACAGTTGGGATCGCTGTGATAATGAAGCGTTTCGTTGATGTAGGCGACGTTTTTTACCNTTGTCAGCAGGGTTCCTACGTCATGCGAAATGAACAGGATGGCGGTCTTGCGATTTATTTCGGTCAGGAAATCATAAAACCGGGATTCAAACTGCTTGTCGACATACGTATTCGGCTCATCCAAGATCAGTAACTGCGGACGCGACACCATAGCGCGCGCCAGCAGGACGCGTTGCAATTGACCGCCGGACAGTTCTCCGATGGGATTTTTGATAAACGGTTCCATTTCGACACGGGCAATCATCTCGTTCACGCGCGCTTTCTGCATAGTGGAAAAATGATGAAACAGCCCTTTCTCGCCGACTAATCCGGATGCGACTACTTCGTATACAGAGATGGGAAAATTTCTGTCTATTGGATTGATTTGGGGGAGATAACCCATTTTCAACGAAGGAACGCGCCCTTGGCCGTCAAAGAAGACGATGTTGCCTGAAAGAGGCTTCACTAATCCTAAGATTGTTTTGACAAGCGTCGTTTTCCCGCCCCCGTTTGGCCCGATGATCCCTAAAAAATCATCTTTCCAGACATCAAACGATACGTTTCTTAAAACGGGTTTCACGCCGTATGAAACGGATATATCCCTTATTTCAATTATCTTTTCCATCATTCGTCAAGGCATCGGCAATTTTTATGATCTGTTCGTCCCATTGATAATCTAACGGATTAATAACCACTATCTTCGCGCCAATCTCCGAAGCGATCTGTTCGGCTAATCGGCGGTCAAATTCCATTTGTACAAAGACGGTTTTTATCCGCTCGGCCTTCGATTTTTCCACGATGGATTTCAACAATGCAGCAGAAGGCTCTTTTCCTTCATGTTCGATACTGTATTGATTCAATCCAAACTCAACCGCAAAATACGTCAGCGCCGGATGAAAAATGACAAAACTGCTTCCTGAAAGCGCGCTCAACCGTTGATGCAACGCTTGTTCCAACGCTTCCAATTCGCTCATCCATACCTGATAATTAGAGAGATATGTATCCTGATGAGCGGGGTCTAACACAGAGAGCGCCTCAAAAATATTTTTTGAAATCACTCTGGCGCCCTTAAACGACGTCCAAATATGCGGGTCATGATCGCCGTGGTCGTGGTTATGATCATGGTCTGCATCACAGTCTTGTACGTAAAAGTCTACCCCGCTTGACAAATCAAACGTTTTAGCTTCGGTTTGATTTTCCTCAATGGCTGTAGTCAACGTCCGCTCAAAGACAAGCTGTCCCAAATGAAAATAGGCGATGCTATTCCCTACCTGAATCATGTCTCGGGGCGAGGGGTCGAACGTTTCGGGACTTTGACCCGCCGGGACGATAGCGAAAAAGGTAAATCTATCGCCTGCAATTTTTTCGGCAAAAAAACGAACCGGCTCAAGCGAAACGGCAATTTTCTGCGTCGCTAACGCGCTTTTATCCGCCTGTTCTTTCTTTTGTCCGCCACAGCCTGCGAGTATGAACGGCAGTAGCAAACAAGCGACAACACCATTCCTCAGCCGTTTTTTGCCAATATAATGCACCGGATACAAAACAGACAGAAAACCGATGGCCGCTACCGTGAGAAAAACGATCAGCACATCCGTCCATTCTACGGCCACCGGATAAGCATCTACGACAAATGTGCCGGCCGTATCCCCCAGCGAAATGACCCCGAAATGTTGCTGTATCAGGCAAAATAGAATCCCTAACACAACGCCGATGACCGCCCCCAGCAGGGAGATCATCCATCCTTCAAAAAGAAAGATTCTGTTTATGAGACGATTATCTGCACCCATAGTACGTAATTTAGTTATATCCGCTTCTTTTTCTATCATCAGAATCGCTAATGAACCCAGCAAATTGAACAAAGCCAGCATCAGGATGAAGCAAAGGATCAGGAAAGTCACCCATTTTTCGATTTGCATCATGCGGAACGATACTTCCTGCTGCTCATAGCGATCCAGCACGCGAAAATCAGCGCCTATCAATTGCGCAATTTTCTTTTTCATAGCCGTTATATCAGTTCCCGGCGCCAATTTCAATTCGAGCGCCGATACTTCTTTTTCATAATCCAACAACGAACGCATCAATTCGATGGAGACAAGCATATATTCCTCATCGTACATCGGCTGTTCGAGTTGAAACACGCCGGATAGAAAAACATATTGCAGCATAGCCGACGACAGAGGATTGGCTATGTTGATTGTACCGGTACGTTCCGGCATATAAATCGTGATAGGCTCAGCAAACCCTGCATTGATGCCTAATGCAGCCGCCAACCCACGCCCAGCCACGCCATAATTGAAATCCCCTTCCGACAAAAGAAAATGACCGTCGATAATAGCTGAATCGATCGAGACCAAGCTGTTAAACGAAGCCTCTACGCCTTTCAACATCGCAAAGTCTTGCCGTCCATGATACTGAACAAGCGCGTGTTCTTGAAGCGTCTCGCATACATATTGTATCTCGGACAGCGTTTTTACCTGTTCCATCACCGGGGTGGTAGGATCAAATACTTTCCCTTCGACCGATACAATTTTCAATTCCGGATCGAAAACGCTGAAAAACATGGATGTCAGGCCTTTAAAGCCGTTGAAAACCGACAACCCGCAGACCATCGCAATGGTGGCCACCACGATGCCGCAAACCGAAATCATGGAGATCACATTAATGGCATTATGCGATTTCTTCGCAAAGAGATACCTGCGCGCTATGTAAAAAGCGACGTTCAATCGTTTATTTTTTTAACAGTTCATCTATATGCTCTACATAGTCCAAAGAGTCGTCTAAAAAAAATACCAGCTCGGGAATTTTCCGTAATTGCAAACGCACGATTTGTCCTAAATCATAGCGCAGCGTTTTTTTATTTTTCTCTATCGACTCGATCATTTCCGCTCCCTTTTCGGAAGGGAAAATGCTCAGATATACTTTGGCAATACTCAAATCCGGACTGATGCGTACCATGCTGACCGACACGAGCGTCCCTCTCATTAATGCGGCCTGTTTACGAAACAGTTCACTGAGTTCCTTCTGCAGCAAACGCTCTATTTTACTTCTTCTTGTTCCTTCCATAATTACTCATTTTTGTTTTTATTTTTTCCAAATCAAGGTCAGACCGTCGCGAACCGGAATAATCACCTTTTCCACCCGGTCATCCTTTTTAATTTTTTCGTTAAAATCGAGAATCCCCTGTGTCTGCCTGTCCGAAAGCACAGGATGTTCTGTTACTACTTTACCCGACCATAAGGTATTGTCAGCTAAAATCAGCGCGCCTGACGGCAGATGAGGGAAAACAAGATCATAATACCTGCTATAGTCGCGTTTGTCGGCATCCATATAAACCATGTCGAATTTTTCGTCAAAAGTAGGAAATAAATCTTCAATATACCCCCAAAACAAACGTATTTTTCCTTTATAAGGCGATTTCTCTATATACGGCAGGGTAAATGGGCGCATCTCGTCATTCTTCTCTACTGAATAGACAAGCGCTTCATCATCAAGTCCTTCTGCTATACACAGCGTCGTATATCCGGTATACGTTCCTATCTCCAGTACGCGTTTTGGGCGCATGATACGGCAGAACATTTTCAGTAGCCGTCCCTGCAGATGCCCCGCGACCATACGCGGGTGGGTCAGTTTCAGGTGCGCATCGCGGTTGAGGGTAGCCAGCAAAGCGCCTTCCTCATCGATATGTTCCAGGATATAGTCGTCTATTGTTTGCATCATTGCTGTTATGCCTGTATGTTCGATAAATGCGTGACAGCCAAGCGATAAGAATCTAATCCGAACCCTGCAATGATACCTTTGCAGGCGGCGGAGATCAGAGAAGTATGGCGAAAGGCCTCGCGCGCGTATACATTAGATATATGTACTTCAATCACCGGCGTATCAATAGCCAGAATCGCATCGCGTAAAGCGACCGATGTGTGCGTATATCCGCCGGCGTTCAACGCTATTCCGTCGGCTGTGAAACCGACTTCATGCAGTTTATCTATCAGCGCCCCTTCCGAGGCGCTCTGAAAATATTGAATATCGCAATCCGGGAACGCGGCGCGTAGCTGTTCCAAGTATGTCTCAAAGTCCATACTGCCATAAACAGACGGCTCGCGCCTGCCCAGCAAGTTCAAATTCGGTCCGTTAATGATTTGTATTTTTTTCATCGATCGTTTTGTTTTAAATTATTTTTCTTTCTTTTTTGAATGGGAATGTTTACCTTTGCTCTCAATAAAGCTACCAAACGGGTTGCAAAGTTACCATTTTTTTTTAAAAATGAAAAATTTGGAAAGGGATGCACATTTTTACTATGGCAAAAGAAAAAAGCATTGTGGATAAATATACGGCTTATCTTCGTTTGGAAAAGGGACTTTCCGACAATACGGAGATGGCTTATTTGGATGATTTGAACAAGTTGACGACCTATATCGAAAGCGCGCCTGATACCTCTATTTTAACGCTGACCTACAAAGACTTACATTCGTTTATCGCCCAATTGCACGATCTGGGTATTTCCGCCCGTTCGCAGGCGCGTATCATTTCGGGCATCAAATCGTTTTACCGGTTTTTACTTACCGAAAAATATATAGAAACCGACCCGACCGATTTGCTCGAAACGCCCAAGATAGGCCGGACATTACCCGATGTACTGACAGTCAACGAAATAAACCAACTCATCGATTCCATAGACCTCTCCCTGCCCGAAGGACAACGCAACCGCGCGATATTAGAAACGCTTTACAGTTGCGGACTTCGCGTATCGGAACTCATCCATCTGCAACATTCAAACGTTTTCTTCGACGAGCGTTTCATCATCATCAAAGGAAAAGGCAACAAGCAACGGTTGGTACCCATATCCGAAAAAGCGCTTCAGGAGATTCGCCTTTATCTATACGACCGAAACCTGATCAGTGTCCGAAAAGGCCATGAAGACACCTTGTTTCTCAACCGGCGCGGCAGCGGCCTTTCGCGCGTCATGGTCTTTCTAATCATCAAAGAACAGGCGAAGATAGTCGGTATACGCAAAACGATTAGCCCGCACACTTTCCGGCACTCTTTTGCCACCCACCTGCTCGAAGGCGGCGCCAATCTGCGCGCCATTCAAATGATGCTGGGACACGAAAGCATCACAACAACAGAAATCTACACACATATTGACCGTGAATATCTACGCAAGGAGATTATAGAACATCACCCTCGGAATCGTAATTATGAAACAGAAAATCGTTATACGGAAAACGGGTAATATGGATTTCCTTCACCCGTTGGTACATTAAATCCCGGAGTTCTTCAATATTCGTCCGGTATTTCGCCGAAATAAAGATACAGTTGTCCGGCAGTTTATTCATCCAGGTCGTTTTCAGCTCTTCCAATGAAATATTTTCACGGGAGCGCGGCGTCAGGTCGTCCGCTTCTTTAGGGACAAACGAAAAGGCATCAATTTTATTAAAAACGATAATCACCGGCTTGGGCGTCTTGTCTATTTCAGCCAGCGTACCATTAACCACTTCGATCTGCTCCTCGAAAGTAGCATGTGAGATATCCACGACATGCAACAATAAATCCGCGTCGCGCACCTCGTCTAATGTAGATTTGAACGATTCTATCAGCTCGGTCGGCAGCTTTCGGATAAAACCGACCGTATCGGACAGCAGAAACGGCAGATTGCCGATAATCATCTTGCGCACGGTCGTATCTAAAGTGGCAAAGAGTTTGTCTTCCGCGAACACATCGGTTTTACAAAGCAGGTTCATCAGCGTCGATTTCCCTACATTCGTATAGCCTACTAAGGCCACCCGTACCATTTTACCCCGATTCTGACGCTGTGCCGACATCTGTTTATCAATGACTGTCAGCTCCTGTTTCAATTTAGTCACTTTATCAAGGATGATACGGCGGTCGGTCTCCAATTGAGATTCCCCCGGCCCGCGCATCCCAACGCCACCGCGCATAACGCCCCCGCGCTGACGTTCTAAATGAGTCCATAGCCGCGTCAGGCGCGGAAGCATATATTTATACTGCGCCAGTTCGACCTGCGTCTTGGCATAAGCCGTCTTTGCCCGTTTAGCGAAAATATCGAGGATCAGATTCGTCCGGTCTAATATTTGCACGCCCAGCTCCTTTTCGATATTCCGAAGCTGCTTGGCCGACAGCTCGTCGTCAAAAATCACTAATCCCACTTCATGCTCCGCCACATATTCTTTGATTTGCATCAGTTTGCCCCTACCCACAAACGTTGTGGGATGGGGATAGTCTAATTTCTGGGTAAACCTCTTCACCGCTTTAGTGCCTGCCGTATCAGCCAGAAACGCCAGCTCATCCAAATATTCCTTCGCCTGCCGCTCATTCTGTTCAGGAGTGATCAACCCAACTAATACAGCGCTCTCCGTTTTTGCTTCCGAAATGATAAAATCTTTCATACCTACATTTTAACCGGTGCAAAGATAGGGAAATTCAGAGCAATACAAAACAAAAAGGACAGATAAAACGACCATCAATAAATGCCTGTTTGGTTATTTTTTTTGACAAAATACCTATTTTTTATGAAAATATTGGTTATTTTTGAAAAACATTATCGAAAAATTGTATTTATGAAAAATGTTTACACTACATTTGCGGTTGTTCTTATTACAAAAATGATTTTTGATAGGAATAAATTGGAATAAATAATGTAAATTTCTCTTTTGGATATCCATTTTTTGATGATAGCGCGGTTGGAGGCGAAAGCCTGATAGTTGGTAAGGATATTAAAAGGAAATAAATAATGTTTTTTTATATATGATAATGAATTTTCGTATTTTCGCATTACTCATGGCGCTAATTTTTGGCGCCCATTTGTACGTTCAGTCAAAACCAAGCGCAACGCTCCCATTAGGAACGTGGAAAGTGACACAGATTACTTCCGAGAAAGACACGGAAGGCAAAATTGAAACCACGCGATACAAATCGACAGCGGATGTAAAAGACTATATCCGTTTCCCCCAGACAATAGAGGTCAAAGATTCCCTGACAATCGTATTAAGTTACTTCGATAGGGAAGAAAAAAGTATGGCATCCTACATACTTGAAGGCGACACGTTATCCATCATAGAAGGTCCGCTCAGACTTATCTATTTGTACGAATTGAAGGATAGCGAGTTTGTTTTGACTATGGAATCTACTTACGTAAATCGGAAATGGGATGACAATTCATCTCCCATAACAGAAATAATTGCCCAAAAATGGATTTTTATTTTGAAAATTCAGAAATAAAATAATCCGTAAAGTTGAAACTTATGAAACTGAAAAATATACTCATAAAACAAATCGGACGGTTCATTTTAGCGCTAGCGCCATTCGGTGTATACGCTCAAAACAATCTGATTCCCAGCACTCAAGACTGTAGCGGTACGCGACCGCCCTTTGATTTTGAGCCTTCCATCTTATGGAGCGCTCCGGGAGTAGGCAGTATGTCAACGCCATTAGCAGGGGATATTGACGGCGATGGTAAAGTGGAAATATTAGTTAGCGGAATCCTAGGAGATATTTTAGTATTTGACGGAGCAACAGGCACTCATGTAGGAACCGTACCGACAGGACTATTACACTACAGCTCTTCTGGAAGCGCTAACAACAGAGGCAATACGAATCCATGGTGTATTGTAGATGTGGAAGGAGACGGTTATGCTGAAATATTTGCTGTGGATGTGTTGAGCGCTACGCCCTCAGCAACATTATGGACAGTAACAAGCGCGCATGGAGTAAGGCCTATTACGTTTGGAATAAGATGGAGTACTAATTTGCCGGCTGATGTAAGAGGAGGGGCGCAAGGGTCATCGTATGGAAATATACCTGTTGTCGCTGATCTTGACGGCAAGGGATTGCCTGTGTTTGTAACAGGACGTTATATTATCAAAGCAGACGGAACAATGTGTCCAACAAGGATGAATTTTAACGGATCATTAGGACCTACTAATGGCTGGGGCACAGGTGTTTCATACGTAGCCGATTTGGATGGAGACGGAATACCTGAAATAATAGTTGGTACAGATGTCTATAAATACGATGGAAACACAGCAACCTTGTGGAAACGTTGTCCTTCAATACCTGAAGGAAGAGAGGGTACGAATGTAGCCGCCGATATAAATTTGGATGGTATTGTCGATTTGGTGTATCATGATAATGCACATACGATCGCGGCAAGCATGATTGTATGGACGCCTTTGTTAGCGCCTGATCCCGCTTTGTTAGTTTCTCCTTCTACTCAGGGAGTAATAGGTTCCTTTCCAACCATTTCAGGCAATAGCGCTTATCCCGTTGTAGGAGATATTGACAGTATTGTTGCGCCGGATGGGAAAAAATATCCTGAAATTGGCTATAACAGTTCCGGCAATCAATTTATTGTCTGGTCATTCGATGGAACAAATTTTTTTCAAAAATTTAATATGCCGACCAATGAAAGTTCCGGTTTGGCAACTTTTACCTATTTTGATTTTAACTTAGATGGCATCTTAGAGTTGGTTTACCGTGATGAACAGCAATTACGCGTACTTAATTGTATTGGAAGTGGCAATCCTATCACGCTTTTCAGTATGCCCGCCGCATCCGGAACACTGATTGAAACGCCCATAGTCGCCGATGTAACCGGCGATGGCAGCGCTAATATTATAGTGACAGGCTCCGAGCAATTATGGGTATTTGAAGGGGCGGCTGCCAAGTGGGCATCCTGTCCACCGGTATGGAATCAGCAAATGTATAGTAATCTGTTAATTAATACGGATTTGACGGTTATCACGAATGTCAGTTCTGCTGCCCGGGAAGATGAGGACTGCCACTTGGATACGATACGTTTATACAATGGAGGCCCGATGCAGGCGCCTTATGTAAGCGCCGAATCATTCTGCCCTATTGACCTGTCGCCTGACGTTTATATCATTGACGGAACGATTACTATGCTGTCGGCAACGTCTGTGCAGATTGATATAACCGTTGGGAATCAGGGGATTGCATTAGCTGCTTCAAATATACCGATTCGTTATTATCTAAACAATATTTCTTCGGGGACTTTAATCTCAGCGGCAAATACGACATTAGGCGTAAACCTGCTCCCCGGACAATCGACTGTCGTTTCGCAAACAATTACCGGACTTTCGTCATGGACGGCGCTCTATGTCCGACTGCTTGATGACGGCGTTAATTTTCCGGCTTCCGGCGCATTCAGCGACTGCAACTTAACGAACAACATCAAATCTTTCGGAACATTGGAATTAACGAAAGAGATCGATCAATTATCGAGTTGTATCGGCAATATCCGAGAGTTTACCGTCAAGCTGAAAAATGACGGTCTGACAACGGCTAACAACATCATACTGACCGACAGCCTAAGCGCCGGATGGACATTTATTTCGGCAACCCCCAGCGCCGGCACTTCAATAAGTCCTTTTAATGCCGTTACCCGTTCTTTTACCTGGACGATTCCTTCCTTAGCGAAGGACGATTCTGCGGTTTTGATTATTCAGGCTGAGGTGATCGCTTCGGGAAGCATACGTAATTATTCGTGGATCGAAAGTGTAGACGGTATCGTAGTAGAGCGGGATTATAAATCGGCTTATGTGATTGCTTCGAGTTATACGGCGCCGCCCACACCTACGTTATCGCCGTCCGGTACTTATAATATATGTCCTCCGGCAACGGATGTACTCATTACAGCCTCCGGCTCAGCTTCGTCGTATCAGTGGTATAAAAACGGCGTCGCCATATTGGGCGCCAATACAGACACTTATCTGGCGGATGACGACGGCGAATATAGCGTCACTTATTTTGATGGCAACTGTACATCCAATATGAGCGATACGCTCACCGTCATCGTCGGCGGTTGCATCATGCCGCCTGACGGCACCGACTTTTGGTTTGTCGCCCCACAATGCGACAGTCTGGGCACCACGACAACGACCAACTTTAACCGCCCTGTTTACTTCATGATTACAGCAGGAGATTTACCGGCTGAAGTAACGATGGAAATGCCAGCTTTTCCCGGCGGCTTTAACAATCGGGTGATTTCACTTGCAGCCGGAGAATCCCAGCGAATCATTTTCGGTGAGGACTATAGCACTTTCTCTAATAGTCAAATGGATACCATTGAAAATAAAATCATCAATGTGGGGTATGTGGGGATAAAAGATTTCAGAGGCATTCATTTCATTGCCACCTCGCCTGTTTCTATTTATTATCAAATAGATTCGTATAATTCCAAAGATATGTTTGCATTGAAAGGCACAAAAGCATTGGGATTGGAGTTTTATACGCCTTTTCAGACTTTTACACTTACAAACAGCTCATATCCTTTTGCTTATCCTCAATTCCATGTAGTGGCTACAGAAGATAATACGACAGTTAACATTACTCCAAGCGCCGATATTGTCGGAACCAATGCAGGAGTTGTCAAAACGGTTACTTTACAAAGAGGCGAGACCTTTGCTGCCCGTGCGAGGAATTTTATGCAAACTACGCGGTTAGCAGGTTCGCATATTGTCGCCAATAAACCAGTAGCCGTTACTGTTACAGACGATTTATTGGTTGGATCCGGCGCCGCGGACGTCACCGGAGACCAAATCGTTCCTGTAAATAATTTAGGAACTACGTACATCCTTGTCAGAGGATTTACCAGTGCAAATGTAGCAGACGGCGACAGGGTGTTTATCTTAGCTACCCAAGACAATACAACTGTTACAATTGACGGCGTTTTAGTCGCTTCGTCGCTTTCTAAAGGCTCTCAATACGTTCATCAGATGGTAAGCGATATCACTTCTGTCATACAGACCAATTATCCTGTCTATGTATATCAAATATCGGGATTCGGTGGAGAATATGGCGCCGCGCTCGTACCCAGTATGTACTCCATCACATCCAAGCGTATCGCCTTTTACAAAAATCCTGCCGCCTTTAATCACAACATTTTTGTATTGGTCAGGGATGGCTTTGAGGGTGATTTTACGATAAACGGCAGTACCACCATCTTACAAGCAGGTGACTTCAACAACGTTCCCTTAATGTCAGGCTGGAAATATGCACGAAAAGACATCACTTTAACGGCGCCGTCCGGAACGATTGTCGTCAATAACAACAGCAGCGCATTTGCATTGGG
>JGI24702J35022_10000834_pt1 | contig 19052 bp, 19 predicted proteins | sample TergutTh196P4_FD_35022 | JGI IMG/M metagenome (IMG submission 35022)
GGGGTTGCCGGGCGCGGCGGGCGCGTTCTGAGATGCCGGAGACAGCTGTTGGGCACCGAAGACGGCCGATGAACGCCGAAGACGGCCGATGAACGCCGAAGACGGCCGATGAACGCCGAAGACGGCCGATGAACGCCGAAGACCGACGATCAATGCCGAGGTCTGCATGAACGCCGGGAACCGTTATGAGCACCGAATGCTGTGAGAACGGCGGCAGATAACAACACGTTTATTATCTGCCGCGCCGTTCCTGTGGGCGGAAGTGGCATGATGGAATATGAAGAGTACATCGTCGATCTGAACGCGGACTGCGTGTGCGGATGCATGGACGGGGACCGTTTCCATAAGATCTTTCATTTTCCGAACGGTTACGGCGCGTCCGTCGTCGCGAATCCGAAGAAGGAAGGCTTCTCCAAAAAAGGGTACCGCATATTACTGATAAAATTCAGCAATGCCACCGATTATACCGTCGTAACAATGCCGGTGTTCGATTCCAGCGTCCTTGAATGCGACACATGGGAGCAGACCGCGGAATCGCTGAAAAAGATCAAAGAGTTATGATGCTACGCATGTTACGGGCATATGATGCGGCCGCATTATGCGGTATGGCGCGGCGCGTGATGCGCAGTTAAAGAATGGGATATGACGCAGTGAGCGTCATTTCGCTTTTGATGCTGCAACCGCGCTGTCAACGTAATTTTTCCACGTTTTCTCCAGATCGGGTCTCGCTATGGTGTCCATCACGTATTGCGCAAATTCGTCGCCTGTGGCGCCGTTGGGCCTTCCCGTCATAACTTTCTTCTTTTCAAATTGACAACAAATGTCCAGCGCCATCTCCAGGCGCTTTGCTTTTTCTGTTTCACCCATGTGGCTTAACATCATCGCCACCGCCTTTATCATGCTTGACGGGTCGGCGTATTGTGCCCTTCCTTCCGTTACCATCCTGGGTGCTGAACCGTGTATCGCCTCGAACATTGAGTATCTCGTTCCGAGGTTCGCGGAACCGGCGGTGCCGACGCCGCCCTGTATCTGCGCCGCCTCGTCCGTGAGTATGTCGCCGTAAAGGTTCGGAAGCACCATAACTCTGAAGTCACCCCTTCTGTACGGGTCTATGAGCTTCGCTGTCATGATATCAATGAACCAGTCGTCCCATTTAACATTCGGGAATTCCTTCGCAACCCTTTCCGCGGTGCTGAGGAACTTGCCGTCCGTTGTTTTTACGACATTGGCTTTCGTAACAAGCGAAACGTAATTGATATTGTTCCTGACGGCATGCTCGAATCCCATGCGTATTATCCTTTCCGTCCCTTCCGATGTCGCGACGCAGAAGTCTATCGCAAGATCGTCATTCACGTCGATACCGTCACTTCCCAGCGCATAACTTCCTTCAGTATTTTCCCTGAAGAATATCCAATCGATCCCTAACTCGGGGACTTTCACGGGACGCACGTTTGCGAACAGGTCCAGTTCTTTTCTCATTGCTACGTTCGCGCTCTCGATGTTCGGCCAGGGATCTCCCTTTTTCGGCGTTGTCGTCGGCCCCTTAAGGATAAGATGGCATTTTTTCAGCTCTTCCAGCGTATCATCAGGGATAGCTTTCATAACTTCCGCCCTTCTCTCGATGGTGAGGCCGTCTATCGTTCTGATCTCGATATTTCCGCTTTTGATACGATCGGCAAGAAGATGTTCCATCACCGTCCTTGCGGAATCGCATATGTACGGTCCGATGCCGTCGCCGCCGCAGACGCCTATTATTATCTTATCCAATTTGGAAAGATCGACCTTTTCTTTGGATGCGTTCATCCTCTCGATGCGTTCCATCTGCTTTCTCAGAAGTTTTCCGAAGTGCTCCTGGGCCCTCTTCACGGCTGCCTCATCTACCATGTCATTACCTGTACATCGGATATGCGAACAATTCTTAAAGATGGCGGTCGCACACAAGTTTCATAGTGAGGCAGCGTCATTACAGATACGTGAGACCGGAGACCGTACGAATAAACAAGTTCCTCAGCGATTCGGGGGTATGCTCAAGGCGTGAGGCCGACCGGATGATAGACGGCGGGAGAATAACCGTTGACGGCATGACGGCGGTACAGGGCATGCGCGTCTCGCATGACCAGGACATACGTCTGGACGGTGTCCGGGTGAATGCACGTCCGGAAATGATACTGATAGCGGTGAACAAACCCAAAGGAATAGTATGCACAACGAAAAGCAGCGGGAAAGATGATATCGTGAGCTTCATAGGATATAAGGAACGCATATATCCGATAGGGCGTCTGGACAAAGATTCGGAAGGTCTGATATTAATGACGAACAACGGCGATCTCGTTAACAGGATGATGAGGTCAAGGTACGGTCATGAGAAAGAATATGTCGTGACGGTCGACAAAACGATAACAAAAAAATTCATTGAAAAGATAACGTCAGGCGTCCCGATGCTCGGGACGGTGACCAAAAAATGCATCGCGGAACGCACAGGCAATAAGAAGTTCAGAATTATACTGACACAGGGCATGAACCGCCAGATACGGAGGATGTGCGAGCATCTCGGTTATGATGTCTTATCGTTAAAGAGAGTGCGCATCCTCAACATCGAGCTGGGCGATCTCAGGGAAGGCGGATATCGCGATGTCACCGAAGATGAAAAGAAGACACTTTTTGAAATGATCAAAGGCTCGAAAGGATAGGTCCGCAGCGGGACTGTCGGATATCGCTCAGGACATCAGCCATCCGATCTTCAGAAGATCTGCTCCATGATGAATAAAAGCACTATCGGGATCAAAATGCTCGTGAACGTGCCGATCATGAACCTCTCGACGAACCGCCGGTCCTCGAACTGTTTGAACCTGGCGATGGACTTCGCGGTGATCACGAACGCGATCGCGACATACCATCCCATGAAGCCGAGGATCAGGATGATGATCCGTTCGTAAACGCCGATGGTCGCTCCGAGCCCATCGCTGTCATCTTTCCTGTCGCAGGATGCGGCCTCCGGGCAGAAATGGTCCATTGTCCGCCTGACAAGCTCGGACGCCGGTGCCACGCATATCAGTACTGAGAGCAGCAGATACAGGTACAGATCCGCAGAGTTGCCGAACAGCGATGAGAGCAGATCCGTGACGCGGCTGTAAAGCATGCTTTCGGAATCGATCACGTATGCGCAGAGGAACAAGAGAATGACGTTCGCTGTGTGCGCGCAGGCAAAGACAGGAAGTCCGCCTCTTTCGGACGGGATGTTCCTCCCGCATCCTGTGAAATATATCAGGTGCGTGGCAAGAACAGTCAGAAGGAAAAGTACAGCGGTCAACAGGGAATCGGACAGAATGAGGATCGTGACAAGGAAGGGGATAATGTAGAGGATCATCGAGACGGCATATTTCTTTCCGATGCCGGACGGGCGACCGACAATTTTCGGTCTCTGCAGATAGAAAGCGCCCAACAGGTAGGCGGCCGCAACTAATAAGAAGCTGAGCATTCAGATCAACGCTCCGAAAAATGCACCGCCATCGCGGACGCGCTGATGAAAAGGGAGCGTATCGTATCGACATGCCCTTTGTTTATCATCTGGCGCACATTCTCTGAGGACACGCCGAGCATCCTGCCTATCGCCGTCTGCACTTTCCCGTCGATCGTCCTGCCCATCAGCGCCTCGTCTCCGTATTTTTTCGTGTACAGCCGTCTCACGTCGAACGGCAGGCATTCGTCGAACACCGCCTCGCCGTTGCCGAGGGCGTCGAACTTATACCTTCCGAATTCCGGGTAAGCGCCCGAAACATCCTTTTCGCGGGCGCCTGCCGCCCCGTCAGGTCTCTGCCCGTAAGATCCGGCGCTCTCCTCTATGTACGCGCCGGCGCCGCCGCGGTACCCGATCATGTCCATTCCGGGAAACGTCAGAGGGTCCAGCAGGAATACGATGTTGTTCACGATCCTCTGTTTCTGACTCTGACCGGAAAGGAGCATCTGAGCCACGGTCAGATACTGATTGATGAAACGGTCGCCCTCGCCGTCCGACATGAACAGCAGCTCGTACCCTCTCGCCTTCGCCAGCGACAGCGCATCATTTGCGCGGTGGTACGAGGGGCCGTCCGCCATATTGCTGCTCTCGTACGGCATTTCTACAAGATCGCCGATGCCTATGCCGCACCTGGCAACGTACGGGTGGAACGCGGACATGATGAACGTATAGCAGCGAATGGCCGAGGAAGGGTCAGCGAAAGACCCTTCGACGCCGTCCCCGCCGGAGAACTCCAATTTGTACTTTATCTTCTCTCTGTAGACGCTGTTGATGATATTGATGATGTCATAAAGTTTTTCCTGAGCATGCGCTCTTTCATCATTGCTCATGTTCTTGGAGCCCTTTATGTCGAGAATGAGCGCAGTATTGGTCATTATGTGCCTGATATGCGTACTACTATTCAAGTGTTTTCACTTTGAATAATAAATAACAAGCAATATTACTTGATTTTATATCGAAAGTAAGACATAATATCTGAGAACGTCTACGGTGTCGCAATGAAAGTGAACGGGATCGATGAAGGACCGGCGGCGGCGAAGACCGTCAGCGATCTTATACGGAACAGCGGGCTCAGGGAGGACCGCGTTGCCGTCGAGGTCAACGGAAATATTGTTCCGAGGTCCGATTATTCAATTACCGTTCTGAAGGATGATGATTCCGTTGAGATCGTAGGGTTCGTGGGGGGCGGATGATGTCATTTCCGAGCATCGGTGAATGGGATGATATTCTTTCCGAACGGCATACGCCCCGCATCCACAACATCATAAAAAAGGCGAGGATCGGCATAGCCGGTCTCGGAGGTCTGGGCTCGAACATAGCGTCAATGCTCGTCAGAGCGGGTATATCGGTTATGGTCATAGCGGACATGGATAACGTCGACGCGAGCAACATCAACAGGCAGAATTATTTTGCCGCACACGTGGGCAACGCAAAAACGGACGCGACGGAAGAGATGCTGAAGAGAATAAATCCGTACGTGACCGTTAAGAAGCATCATATCAGACTGGATCGTGACAATATACCGTCGGTATTCGGAAATTGCGAAATAATATGCGAGGCGTTCGACCGTCCGTCGGAGAAGGCGATGCTCATCAACACGATAATGGAAAAATGTCCGGACGTAAAAGTGGTGGCGGGTTCAGGAATGGCCGGGTTCGGAAGGTCGAACGGGATAACAACAAAAAAGATATTTGACCGCCTTTACATATGCGGCGACGGCATTGACATGGAGGATGCGGAAGGCGGTCTTATGGCGCCGCGCGTGAACATATGCGCGGCCCACATGGCCAACGCGGTGATATCGCTGCTTGTCAACGGAGATGTATAAAAATGGCTGACGATCTCGTAATAGGTACGAAGAGGTTCACTTCGAGGTTCATACTCGGTTCCGGTAAATTTTCGCTTGATATGATCGATCTCGTTATGAAGAACGGCGGCGTCGAGATAGCCACGCTCGCCGTCAGAAGGGCGAACGCCGGCGGCGAGGAGAATATTCTGGACCACATTCCTAAAGGATTGACCATACTTCCGAACACATCCGGCGCAAGGAACGCGGATGAGGCGGTACGTATAGCGATGCTTGCCCGCGAACTGGGATGCGGAGATATGGTGAAGATAGAGGTTATCAGAGATTCGCGTTATCTGCTGCCCGACAACTGCGAGACGATAAAGGCGACGAAGATACTCGCCGACGAAGGTTTCATTGTAATGGCGTACATGATGCCCGACCTTTCCGCGGCAAGGTCGATGGCCGCCGCCGGGGCGGCGGCGATAATGCCGCTGGGCGCGCCGATAGGCAGCAATAAGGGTCTGCTGACGAAGGACTTCATAAAAATAATGGTCGACGAGCTTGATGTTCCCGTAATAGTGGATGCAGGCATCGGAAGGCCGTCACAGGCGTGCGAGGCAATGGAATTGGGATGCGCCGCGGTAATGGCGAACACCGCGATAGCGACGGCGCGTGACATACCGTTAATGGCGAAAGCATTCAAAATGGCGATAGAGGCAGGACGCGCCGCATTCCTGTCGGGACCGGGAAGGATACTTCACGACCGCGGTGAGGCGTCAAGCCCGCTGACCGGGTTCCTGGAGAACGGGGAATGACACCGGCACCCGATGCAAAGGACCGCCGCGGCCGCACCGAAGAGATAAGATCGGACATCATGGAAAGGACGCTGTCCGAGATATCACGCATAGGCACATTATCGTTCACCGCATCAGACGTAAAGAATGCATTGGGAAAGGACCGTCTCGGTATTGAGGATCTCGCCGCTCTCCTGTCCCCCGCCGCCGAAGGGCGTCTTGAGGACATGGCCGTCAGAGCGAAAGAAGAAAAGCAAAGGTATTTCGGTAATTCGGTAACAATATTCACTCCTCTTTACGTATCGAACCATTGCGACAACGGCTGCGTATATTGCGGCTTCAGCAGGGACAACGACATCAGGAGGGCGAAGCTCTCCGATAAAGAGATAAGGTCGGAGATGGAAAAGATCGCCGCGTCCGGTCTCACCGAGATAATGATACTCACAGGCGAATCAAGGAAGGAGTCCGACACGGAGTTCATCGGCGGATGCGTCAGAACGGCGTCTGAATTTTTCAAGAACGTAGGCATCGAAGTATATCCGCTGAACAGCGGCGAATACGGATATCTGCATGAATGCGGCGCAGACAATGTGACGGTGTTCCAGGAGACGTACGATCCGGTGACGTATGCGAACGTTCATCCCTTCGGTCCGAAAAGGGATTTCGCGTACAGGTTCGATTCGCAGGAAAGAGCGCTCATCGGAGGGATGCGGGGCGCTGCGTTCGGCGCCCTTCTGGGACTGGGGGATTTCAGGAACGATGCGATGGCGTGCGGAATTCACGCGTATCTGCTGCAGAGAAAATATCCTCACGGCGAGATATCGTTCTCACTGCCGAGGCTGAGACCGTTCATCAACGGAAAATATATCAGCGAAACAGTAACGGAAAAGCAGTTATTACAGGCAGCGCTGGCATACAGGATATTCATGCCGTTCGCCGGACAGACGATATCATCGCGGGAAAGTCAGAAATTCAGGGACAATATCGTCGGACTCAGCGCGACAAGAATATCCGCGGGCGTTTCGGTAGGCATCGGCGGACACGCGGAAGAGAGCAAAGGCGACGGACAATTCGATATAGCGGATACCAGAAGCGTCCGGGAGATAAGAAAGGCGCTGACCGAAAGAGGTCTGCAGCCGGTGTTCAACGATTACGTGAGAGTATGATCATATCAGTAACAGACAGAAAGATAAGCGCTTCGCCCAACGTTACGGATCAGATAAGAATGATCGCCGCTGCACATCCGGACATGATGATATTGAGAGAGAAAGATATGCCGGAAGAGGAGTACGGACGTCTTGCATCAGAGTGCCTGCGCATATGCGCCGACAGCAATGTAAAATTCTGCATCAACTCGTTCGTAAGAACGGCGATCGCGCTGGGATGCGAATACGTTCAGATACCGTTCGCCATGCTTGCCGACGAAAATGTGAAATTAAGCGGATTCCGTGAGTTATGGGTGTCGGTGCATTCGGTCAGCGAAGCGGTGTACGCAGAGAAAAACGGTGCGACGCACCTGATATTCGGGAACGTGTTCGAAACAACATGCAAGCCCGGTCTTGAAGGCAAAGGCATGAAAGAACTGAAAGAAGTATGCGATTCTGTTAAAATACCGGTGTTCGCAATAGGCGGCATCGGCGCGGACAACGCCGCCGACGTAATGGCCGCCGGATGCGAAGGGATATGCGTCAGAAGCTTCCTGATGTCATCGGACGATCCGGCATCGTCGATGGCCGAGCTCAGGAAAAGCATCCGTTCCGGTCGCATTTGATGAATATATAAAACAATTGTTGATATAGAATCAATTGTTAATATAGAAAAGATATTATATGCATACGGATAAACACCGTGCATGAAAAACAACGGATATATACGTGATCAGAACGGACATCCGAAGGGACAGGCGGGAAGAACGTATCGAAATACAGCGAAAAAGCTCACGGCCGCGATCGTTGTGACAGCATTGGCGTTCCTGCTCGCAGTGTCCGTTGTTCATGACACGAACGCTGATACCGACACCATCATCGGAGCGGACACAGGCAGCATATCCGAGCTCCGTGACGAAATGATGAACGCGACAGAGGATATCGAGCTGACCCTTACAAGCGATCTCGTCAGCGATCTCCTGCTGATCGGCGGCGATTCGGCGATCACGATAGATCATGATTTTAACATAACGATCATCGGCGGCGACCCGCTTGTAACGAAGGCAGGCACTCTGCACTTTAACATCATAAATAACGGTGCAGGAACGATAAGGTTCGAAAACGTCATAATTCAGAACAGCGGCGCGAACTCCGGAGGCATGAGACTCGAAGGCGGCAATTATGAGTTTGCCAACTGCGAGTTCTCAGGGCTCACAAGAACTGCCGTGGTATTTGCAGGCGCACATAACGACGCCTCGTTCATCAGCTGCACATTCGAGAACAATACCAGCAGAGCGGTCACTCTGGCGCAGGGAGACCTGTCGGACAGGGCAGAGTACAGCTTCATTGATTGTTTGTTCCTCGGTAACACAGTCACGAACTCCGGAGGAGGGGCAATACGCATAACGGGCTCACATTTCACTCTGGACATCGACGGATGCGCGTTCATTGAGAATAAAGCGATCGGAACAGGAACAGGATCCGGCAGCAACAACACGGTGGACGGCGGTGCGTTATACGTAAGCACCGACTGGGCAACGGGCGGTGTTCTGAACATATATGATTCTTATTTCGAGAAGAATTTCGCGCAGGACGACGGCGGTGCGGTGATCGTCATCGGTGCCAAATATTACACAGGCATAGCAAGCAGCATCGTAAATTCCACGTTCTACGGCAACACTGTCGCTGGGGCGCACTACGGAAAGACCCTGTTCGGATTTCCCATTTGGTGCACCGACGGGTCAGGCGGAGCGATCAACTACTTCGGACTTACCGAATCAGAGATAACGCATTGTACGTTCTACGATAACGGGATCACGAACAAGTTGCCCGACGGTGTCACCGGATCGAATTGGGGGAGCGTCGGCGGAGGCGGAGCAATAGCCGTGGACACGGGCGAGGACATCAAGACCAACGATGAACTTCCCTCGATGCCGAAACTGACGAATAACATATTCGTAGGCAACTATGTCTCAAATCCGATGAGCCAGTCGCTCATCAACACCATCGGGCTTTTCGGCGACATCAAAGAGAGATCGAAGACCGGTAACGTATTCGTCCTTCCGATGTGCGACAGGGACTTCCAGGGAGTTCCTTTCGGAACGGACCCGCGCATGCTGCAGAACAACGGCAACATAGGTTACGATAACGGCAACTGGGATACATACGGTAATTCGAAACCCAACGGTTACACGAACAACGGGATAAACCTGGCCGCCGGCATACAGGTGAAGAACATTTTTGCCAATTACAATAACACGGCGAAGGACGGAGACCCGAACACCGCGATACCGACGGAATACGGCGATCCCGTCGGTGCCGCCGGAAGCGCCGTATTCAGGAAATGTTTCATTCCTTCGCCCACGTCCAATGAGCTGTACCGCGACGGCTCAACGCCGTATGTCAACGAAGTTCCTTACGATACGCTGGGGAACATGCGTGACACATTCCCCAACGCCGGCGCGGTGGAAATATACTGGACGATGTTCAATCCGGGTGCCGGCGCCGGCTGGACGGACGCCGTGCCCTCGGAGGTCGTCAACCCTGACAACCCGTCCGAGACGTTCCTTGTTATCAAAAGTCAGGCGTTCGCAACGAACAACAGCTATTACGTGATGACAGCGACGGGGATACCCGGCGATCCGTCAGGCATACTTAACGCAATGCCTCGCTCGGCGATAGAGCATTCATCGCCGGACTACGGGTTCATGGGATGGCGCAGCAGCATTCCCGATCTTGACTGGAGCGGATACGCCGCGTGGGCGTACGATAACGGTCATACGGAACTTACGGTCGAGGAGTTCCTGAGCACGCATCCTCTTTCGGATCTTCCGGACGAGGCGTTCCCTCTGTACCAGCCCGGTGACGTGATAAGGTCGGAGAAGCAGACGCTGACAGCGGAATGGTCACTGGACGAGTACAGAGTGGACTTCCATCTGAATTATGCCGTTGACCCGGTATGGTACAGTTCCGCGGAGCCCGGGAGAGAGGCGCCGAGGATAAACATCGTGACGGGAAGCACCATAACGGCACCGCTTGACCCGTACCGCTCAACGTATCTGTTCCTCAGCTGGTATAAGGACGCATCGTGCACCGACGCCTGGGACTTCGATTCGGATATTGTAACGGAAGACATCATACTTTACGCGAAATGGGACCTTGACCCGGAGGCCTGGGCGCTGGTGACCTTTGAATCGAACGGCGGTTCCTATGTCGCGCCGTTATATGTTGTCAAAGGAAGCACCATAGCGGAGCCGGCGCCTCCGGTGAGAACGACATACATATTCGGAGGATGGTTCACCGACGACGTAACGTTCGCGAACGCGTTCATCTTTGACGCCGACACAGTGGACGGCGACATAACGCTGTACGCAAAATGGGACCACGACCCGAATGACTGGTGGATGGTGACATTCGAACCGAACAACGGAGACGACGAATGGTACGCGTGGGTCTTAAAAGGCGATCCCGTCGACGAACCTTCGGTCCCGGTCAAGACGAAGCTGACGTTCGACGCGTGGTACCTTGGCGTCATAAAGTGGGATTTCGACGACGGTGTGGACGATAACATCACACTTACGGCAAGTTACAACGCAACGGTGACTTTAATATCAACGGCGGATGCATCGTTCGAATATACTGTGGATGACTGGGCGACCACGGAAGGAACATTCGACATACCTGCCAAAGGCAGTTACACAATAACGATGCCGGAAGGGACAGCGTTTGAAATAAAGGTCGTGTCCGAGCATGAAGGCTGCGAGATAACATGGAATGACAGTATCATCATACAGAACGGTACGCTGTATGCGAACACAGCCGACGTCAGCATAGAAGTGACGGTAACGTTCATATCCGACGACGGAGCACCGTCATCATGGATGTGGATGCTTATTGTGTTTGCAGGTCTGCTGTTCCTGCTGATATTCCTTGATGACGATGACGACGAGATATTCGGAAAAGTTACGAAGAACGGCGAAGGTCTTGCGTCCGTCACGATATCATACGTAACGGACGGCATCACAAGAACGGTCACCACTGACAATGACGGCGATTATTCCATACCGACAGAAAAAGGCAAGGACGTGATCATCACCGACATCAGAGCGGAAGGCCACACCTTCGATGTGATCACAAAGGACGGCATCGCATGTTCGCTGCCTGCATCAATACGCACAGAGAAAGAGAGGACAAGAGTGAACATCATGATGCAGAATGAGTAAGAGAATGCCGGATGCACGACCAGCCATAGCAATAAAAGCTGTCGGTCCGTTCATCATATGAACGGTCTCTGCGCAATCTATGTAAACAATGCGGACGTACAGAAAGAATGACGGCGCCGTTGCAAGGTCACCGTCGAAAAAGGCGATAAGAACTCACAGAGGGCACGTAATATGTATTCACAGATCAATGTTGACCGCAGGAATCTGTCGATCATGGGTGTTCCGTTCCCTGACGCAGAGACGTTGGAGAGCACTGCAGCGGCGATCGGGTCCAATATGTTCGAGGGATTCCGGCCGACACGCAAAGGGATAGAGATCATCCGTGACTATTGTCTCGGTAAACTGACAATTGAACAATTGGCCGTTATTTCCGCAGAGAGATCCTATGAGTAATTACACATACATTGATCCGACATTCTGTCACGTTCAGGTTCTGTGCCGCGGTCGCTGTTCCTGATGTCACAGAACTTTATCTGCATCCGAATAATGAGAAAATATGTATTTCTCGACCCACGGTACGTCCGACGGTCTTTTCAGGATGCTCATTCTATTGCCGTTCTTTGAAAAGACAAGGGCCGGCATTTTACCGCTGTTATCGAAGACATATGCCATATCTGCGAGAGCTATGTATTCCTTCAGATAATTCATAGCTCTGTCATATCGAGAGAATATCTTTGAGTGTTCAACGTCGTGTCCGCCTTTCTCAACCCTTTTCTGAACTCTCCGGCAACAAAGCTCCGCATTCTCCAAAGATACGAACACAAGGTGTATCTCATATCCGTTCGTCTTGGCCTCCGTAACGAAGTCGATCTTCTCCTGTGTCGATGCCAGGGTTTCGAGACCGAATGAAACTTTGTTTTTAAGAAGGCCTCTTCTCAGAGCTTCGCACTGTATCAGAGCGAAAAGGTATCTTTCGGTCTCATCCTCAATGTCCGTGAGCGAACGGGCATAGTTGTCGGGATTGATTATATTCTCTCCGTAGTCCTTCGATATGCCTGTTGACGTAACTATCGAAGACTTACCGGAACCGTTGGGCCCGGCGATGATCAGAAGTCTGGGAGCCGGCAACGTATCACTCTTTTTTATTGCATGGCTTTCTCTTCTTCAGTTCGGACGATGATACCGGGTCGAATTTGGATCTGTACGCAAAGTCGGATCCCTCTCCCACTTTTGATACCTTTTTGAGGAACTCTTTTGAACCAATGTAGGATTCCATCGCAACACCTGCAGAAAACAAATCGTTACCTTTATTTAATGATGTTTGAGTCAGGTGGGCCCGCCCGGATTTGAACCGGAGTCAATAGGTCCCGAACCTACAAGGATACCAAGCTACCCCACGGGCCCACGCATGCGGAGAATCCGCTTTAATGATAAAAGCGTTTGGTTCATCTTATCGCGACATCATGTTCCTCAGCACTGTCTGCATGATGCCGCCGTTCTTTATGTATTCAAGTTCCGCAGGCACATCAACCCTTGACAGCGTATCGAATTCCGTTATCTTTCCGTTAAGGTTCGCGGTCACTCTGACGATGCTTTTCTGTGTCATTCCGTCAAGTGCTATGTCGAAAATCTCGTCGCCCGTAAGACCGAGCGACGATGCGCTCTGGCCTTCTTTGAATTGTAACGGTACGATTCCCATGCCGATAAGATTGGAACGGTGTATGCGCTCGAACGATTCCGCTATCACCGCTTTGACACCGAGAAGGTACGGTCCCTTCGCCGCCCAGTCCCTTGAGCTTCCCGTTCCGTACTCCTTGCCGGCGAGTATCACTCTGGGCGTCCCGTCGGCATCGTAGCGTTTCGATGTTTCGTATATCGTGTCTATTCTGTTCTCAGGTATGTACCGTGAGACACCGCCCTCCGTCCCCGGCGCGATCCTGTTCTTTAATCGTATATTGGCAAAGGTGCCCCTCATCATAACTTCGTGATTACCTCGCCTGGAACCGTAGGAGTTGAGATCCTCTTCTTTAACGTTCTTCGACATGAGATACGAACCTGCCTCGGAATCCTTTGAGAACTCGCCCGCCGGGGATATGTGGTCCGTTGTAACGGAGTCGCCCAGATATACCAATGCTCTGGCGTCCTTTATGTCGCTGAGCGACGGTCCTTTGTTCAGATCGCTGAAGAAAGGCGGGTTCCTGACGTACGTTGACGAATCGTCCCAAATGTAAAGCGATCCCGCCGGCGCCCTGACGGAATCCCATTTCTTATTGCCTTTCAGAACGCCGGCGTACTGTCCGCTGAATGTCTCCGGCGTCACGTACTTTGATACCGCCTCTCTGACATCCTTATCGGACGGCCATATGTCCTTAAGGAACACGTCCTTTCCGTTAACGCTGCCTATCGGCTCTTTGTCAAGATCGATGTCAACGCGTCCGCACAGGGCGAACGCGACGACGAGCGGCGGAGACGCCAGATAATTTGCCTTGACGTGAGGAGAGACGCGGCCTTCGAAGTTCCTGTTCGCGGACACGACGGCAGCGCCTATCAGATCATTATCTTTCACGGTCATACGTATGTCCGGGAGAAGGGGGCCGCTGTTGCCTATGCATGTCATGCACCCGTACCCGGTGACGTGGAACCCGAGCTTCTCAAGATACGGCAGAAGACCCGAATCCTTCAGATATGCGGTCACAGCTTTCGAACCGGGCGATAACGACGTTTTGACATGTTCCTTTGATCTGAGGCCCGCATTCACGGCGTTCTTTGCCAGAAGTCCCGCGGCCATCATCACCGACGGGTTGGCGGTGTTCGTGCATGATGTTATCGACGCGATGAGCACCGAACCGTCGGATATTCCGTTGACGGTGCGTTTCTTTATCTTCTGTTCGTCGAGCAGTTTATTGAAATTTTTCTTCATTTCGCTCAGCGGTATGCGGTCCTGCGGTCTTTTGGGACCGGCCAGTGACGGTTCTACGGTACTGAGGTCCAGTTCGATGATATCGCTGTACTCAGGTTCACCATCATACCACAGGCCCTGAGCTTTAGCATATTTCTCTATCACGTCAATATGTTCGCCGCTGCGTCCCGTGAGCCTCAGATATTCTATTGTCCTTTCATCAATAGGGAAGAACCCGACGGTTGCGCCGTATTCCGGGCACATGTTAGCTATAGTCGACCGATCGGCAAGGTCCAGTTCCTTATATCCCGGACCGCAGAATTCTACAAATTTGCCGACGACACCTTTTTTCCTCAGCGTTTCAACGACGGTAAGAACGAGATCCGTTGCATTGACACCTTCTCTCAGCGAACCGGTGAGCCTGAATCCGACGACGTCGGGAATTTTCATGTAGCACGGCTGCCCTAACATCACCGCTTCCGCTTCGATGCCGCCGACCCCCCATCCGAGGACGCCGGCGCCGTTTATCTGCGTTGTGTGCGAGTCTGTCCCGAAGCATGAATCAGGATATGCGATATTCTTTCCGTTAACGTTCTTCACATGAACTATCGGCGACAGATATTCAAGATTTATCTGATGTATTATCCCGTTGCCAGGAGGCACGACCCGGAAATTATCGAAGGCGGACTGCGCCCATTTCAGCAGGGAATAGCGTTCCGCGTTCCTTTCGTACTCTTTCGTTTCGTTCTTCTCCAGCGCGTCCGGCGTTCCCGCGTGATCGGCCTGTATCGAATGGTCTATGACAAGGTCGACGGGGATCAGCGGATTAATGCGCTCAGGATCCTTTCCCAAAGTGTTCACGGCACTTCTCATTGACGCAAGGTCAACAACGGCCGGAACTCCCGTGAGGTCCTGAAGTATCACACGCGCCGGTATGAACGGTATGTCCGCGTCGGCATTCACTTTCGGTGTCCACGACGTTATCGTTCTTACATCATCGTCAGTTATCAGGGAACCGTCGTTCTGTCTCGCGATCGATTCAATGAGAACTTTCACAGAATACGGCATCCTGCCGATGCCGCCGAGGCCGGCGGCCTCAAGCTTCCTGAGGCTGAATATCTCTATCTTTCCGCTTTTCGTGTCGATCGTGTCCGTACAGTCGGCTATCTTTGTCATGTGTTCGTCACGAAGAAGTTAACTTGATATTTCAAACTTAAGTAACGGCCGCCGCAGTTCTGTCAGCGCAGCATTGCGCACAGTAGCACGCCTCGTTCTTTCGCATAGGTGCTTTGATCCTTATGCGTCATATCTCTATGCCGGTATGCAGGATCTCGTTCACAAAGGGGTTGTTCATCCCTATCTCGGACGTTTCAAAGACAAGCGGTTCAAAATATGCCTTGTAATCACTGGCAATGCTCAGCAAAATGATACCGACGTCAATGCGCTTCATGTTTCCGTAGTCACGCAGAAAGAAGCAGATGTCAACGTCGCTCTTCTCATCCGCGGTCCCTTTGGCATAGGAGCCGAACAGATATGCTCTGTCCACGGGAAAGCGTTGCCGTACTTCGTCGGCGTAGCGCCCCGCTTCTTCCATTATTGCATCAATGTCCGCGGCCATCCGAATACTCCCTGCTTCGCTCGTAAAGATCGTGTGCTTCGCTCTCGGTAGTCACTAAGTTAATAAATAAAGTTTACAACAAGCAGGCGCCGACACTGTTTCATTTCGTTCCTGACGGAAAGGCACCGGCAATCTTCCGCCGCTACCATTATACAGAAAGCCGCAGCATCCAGTGATCCGCGGTCAGGGACGCGATCCGGCGCTTTGTCGCCGTATCGGTCAAAATGCGGACCCATACAAAAAAGGAACATATGAACAGCAATGCTGGATGCACAGTGTTAATATCTCCCCCGTGCATGTCGTGACGATAAAATGGATTTCAGATCATCAATAAGAGTTATCGAGGACTGGCCGAAAAAAGGCATAAGCTTCAAGGACATAACAACGCTTCTGAAAGATGCGGAATTGCTGAAGGCGGCGATCGAAGAGATGGCAGCACCGTTCAGAAATGATAAAGTTGACATCGTCGTCGGACCCGAATCCAGAGGGTTCATATTCGGCGTTCCCGTTGCGTTATCGTTAGGCGCCGGTTTTGTTCCGGTAAGGAAGAAAGGAAAGCTTCCTTCGAAGACATTAAGCGCAACGTACGACCTGGAATACGGTACCGACACGTTAGAGATGCACGAGGATGCGATAAAGAAAGGGCAAAGGGTGCTGATCGCGGATGATCTCCTAGCAACAGGGGGAACAATATCCGCGGTAACGGAAATGTGCGAGAGGGCCGGCGCAGATATCGTTGGGCTCTCGTTCATGATAGAGCTTGACGGTCTTAAGGGAAGGGACAGGCTCGCCGGCAGGAAGATAAATTCCGTGGNCAGATACTGATGCGTTCCGCGTTCTCCGCATCCGCCCGATGTATCGGGCGGTACGCATCAAAGGGATGCGATAACGTCTTTTGTCGATGTTCGTGTTCGTCACTTATATATACGAAACGTCGATACCGAATGCGATGACCGACGACCTCAGGGAAAAAATGGCCGGTGAGATAACCGTATCAGGAGATCCCGGAAGAACGATGAGGAAGTGGAGGGAAGAGTTCTCCGTGTCGCAGAACGAATTGGCGGCGGTGATGGACATATCGCCGTCGGTGATAAGCGACTACGAATCAGGACGAAGAAGGTCGCCCGGGGTGGGTGTCGTTAAAAAAATGGTGGATTCGCTCATCATCATAGACGAGGGACGCGGCCATCCGGTTGCGTCCAAGTTCAAGGCGGTGAAAAGAGAGGACTGCGTCATCGCCATGGAAGAGTTCGGTTCCGGAATTCCGTCAAAGGATTTTATAGAGAAGATAAACGGCACCGTTCTGAACACAGATACGGACGGAAGGAAGATATACGGTTACACTGTCGTAAATTCCGTAAAGGCGATAACATCGCTGAGCTCATCGGATTATCTGAAGATATACGGATGGAGCACCGAACGCGCCCTGATATTTACCGACGTGTTCTTCGGAAGGTCGCCGATGGTGGCGATACGCGCCCATCCGCTGACGCCGGCGATGGTCGTGTACCTCAGACCTGAGAACGTAGATCAATTGGCGATAAAACTGGCAAAGCTGGAAGGGATACCGTTAGTATCCACGGACATGGGACTTGAGGATCTTTTGATGACATTAAAACAAATGAAGGAAGGGAAATGAGATGGACGTAGGAATTGTAAGTTACGGCGCGTACGTGCCGCGCTACAGGATAACTCCCGCCGAGATAGGCAGGATATGGGGAATAGACGGGGAGGCCATGGGAAAGGGCCTCCTGATACATATGAAATCGGTGCCGTCGCCGGACGAGGACGTTATAACGATGGCGACGGAAGCGGCAAGGAACATGATGTCCCGATGCGACGTGGACCCGAAGAGCATAGGCGCGATATATGTCGGCTCGGAATCGCATCCGTACGCGGTGAAGCCCACGGGAACGGTTGTTGCGGAGGCGATATGCGCCACCCCCAATCTCACAGCGGCGGACCTCGAATTCGCATGCAAAGCAGGAACGGCGGGAATACAGATGTGCATGGGCCTCGTAGGTTCAAAGATGATACGGTACGGAATTGCCATAGGCGCCGACACGTCGCAGGGCGCGCCCGGCGACGCGCTCGAGTATTCGGCGTCCGCGGGAGGCGCCGCATATCTCATCGGTTCTGAAAAGATCATAGCGAAGATAAACAGAACGTTAAGTTATACCACCGATACACCGGACTTCTGGAGGCGCGAGGGAAGCCCGTACCCGAGTCACGGCGGACGCTTCACGGGAGAGCCGGCGTACTTCAAACATATAGGCTCGGCGGCGAGGATGATGATGTCCGAGATGGGAACGGAACCGAAGGATTACAATTACGCGGTGTTCCACCAGCCGAACGGGAAATTCCCGACGAGAGTTGCCAAAGAATTAGGATTCACTGATACTCAGATCGCGGACGGGCTTCTGACGCCGTACATCGGCAACACGTACAGCGGTGCGGTGCCGTTGGGTCTTGCTTCGGTACTCGATAAAGCGAAACCGGATGAAAGGATACTTGTGGTCGCATACGGCTCCGGCGCGGGAAGCGACGCATTTGATATCACGGTAACGAAAGAAATTGAAAAATACAACAGAGCGGCGGCGCCGACCGTCGCCGAGCGTCTGAAGAACACTATACAGCTGGATTACGGAAAGTACGCGAAATTCAAAGGCAAGATCGTAATGGGGTGAGATGATGAGGGAAGTAGCGATAATAGGCGTCGGAACGACGAAATTCGGAGAGCTGTGGGATGCCTCGTTCCGCGACCTCGGTATAGAGGCGGGGCTGAAGGCAATGAACGACGCGAACCTCACCGGATCGGAAGTGGACGGGATGTTCATCGGGAACATGGCATCCGGCCGTTTCATCAACCAAAGCCACATCGGAGCGTTAATAGCCGACTATTCGGGAATGGCGTCACGAAACGTTCCGGCAACGCGCATTGAGGCGGCCGGCGCGTCCGGAGGGATGGCGTTCCGCCAAGGCGTGATGGCCGTCGCGTCGGGAATGAACGATATCGTCGTCGTAGGCGGCGCCGAAAAAATGACGGATGTGACGGACGAGGCAACTAATTCGATACTCGATTCGGCGACGGACCAGCAGTGGGAGGCCACGACGGGCGCCACGTTCG
>JGI24702J35022_10000835_pt1 | contig 19051 bp, 19 predicted proteins | sample TergutTh196P4_FD_35022 | JGI IMG/M metagenome (IMG submission 35022)
TTCCCGTGAGTTCAGGATTCAGGGTTTTCACTTCGCCCCCGTCCCCCTGCCCCATTCCCCTCTGGGGAGGGGTGTCCGCGAAGCGGACGGGGTGGTTTCCCTCGGTCTCTGACCCCCGCATTACGTCCCCCGGTTCCATTCCCCTCTGGGGAGGGGTGTCCGCGAAGCGGACGGGGTGGTTTCCCCCGGTCTCTAACCACTGCATTTGGTCAATAGAAATGGTATTTTTCATCATTTCTACATTATTTTCTAAATTTGTGCTTTGCATAACGCTATCGTGTTGTGGTATAATCTCCTGAGCGATAGGCGACGGCGATGTTTCGCCTTGCAAATATGCTTTGGCAGCATCGGTCATCCCGTCTTTAATGAGCGCGACCCATTCGGCAATACCGGTTTCATTGGCAGCCGCAGCTTGGGGCGGGACTATGTGGGCGTCACCCCCTGCAAGTTGCTCAACAGGGACGTCGCGCCCCACGTATCCTACGTCTTCTGGCTCCTGACCCCTGACCCCTGCACCCTGTTCATCAGGTTGGAGCAATAAGCCCATAAGGCGTTCGAGCATCGCGTCGGTCTTTTCGCCTTCCGATAGAACTGATAAAGCGGCGTGGATGAGCGCTTCATCTCCCGTCAGCCCGTTTGAAGTCAGGAATGCGGCCTCTTCGAGGGTCATCCCCGGATTCAGCGAAATGATATCCCTCATTTTGCTTGCGGTCTCCTCCGTGACAGGCAAATTCAGCTCAGCGAGCTTTTCGGCATAAGCCAAAAGGGTTTTGTCTTCAAATCCGTCCGTCAGCAAACCCCGCCCCGCTGCATCGCCGGCGATTGTCTCCCCCCTGATCGAAAGGGTGATGACCCCTCCCTCTTTTCCGGTCATTTCGAGCAAGACCGTGTCGCCAGCGGACAACAAAACGTCCGGATCCAGTCTCGCCCTGAATGTTTGCCCGCCGTCTGTTTTCATAATTACAGCGCCTCTTTCGTTTGACAACGCTTCCGCTTTTACGTTATCGCCCTCCTGCAGCGATGAGACAAACGTGTCGGCGCCGGTTTTTACAGTTAAACCCCCCTGCGACGGGAATTGCGTTGAATCGACTCTCATTGGAAACCTCCTGTAACAATGAACAGTTAACAGTGAACGATGGACGATGGACAGTTTGCAATTTACAATTAACGATTAACGGTTTTTAACCGATACTTATTGTTGGATGCACTTACCTTCTCATATTATCGGTATATAAAGCGCGGGACTTAATCGGCTTTTATTTTGGGAGAAAGTTTGAAATGAATGACCAAAATGATAATGAAATGATAAAAAATCTTGACGTTTTCAGAGAAATTGGTAATATAGGAGCGGGGAACGCCGCTTCCGCGCTTGCGGGCTTGCTGAACCGGCGGATAACCATGAGCGTGCCCGAAGCCTCAGTCGTCCCTTTTAACAGCATTATCAACGTGCTTCAAGGCCCGGAAACGCTTGTCGCCGGGATGCTCGTTGATTTTTCCGGGGACATGAGCGGGTATATCCTGCTCCTGCTGGGGATGGAAGACGCCATGGCAGTTGTTTCGCAGGCGCTCGGCGAGCCAGCGCGGGACACTTCCTCGCCGGACTTCAAACTCACTGACCTCGAGCGCGACACGCTTCTTGAAGTTGCAAATATCCTTGTCGGCTCGTTCCTGTCGGCAATTTCGACCCTTTCGGGGCTCCGCGTGATGCCCTCCGTACCGCAAATCTCAATCGATATGCTCGGCGCGATAATCAGCATCGCCACTATCGAATACGGCAGAATAGGCGACACCGTTTTGTTCATGAAAACGCAGTTCAATGATCCCAGCGGGGAGATTTCCGGACATTTCTTCTTGATTCCGGACTATAATTCTTATAGAATACTGCTGAAAGCACTAGGATTGGATAGTTGATATGGGGATGATCGTTGTGGGCATGGCGGACCTCAAAGTCGCTAAAAGCCCTGACATTCTGACAACTTTAGGCCTTGGGTCCTGCGTTGGTATAACGCTCTTTGACAGGGTGAACAAGATCGGCGGGCTCGCCCATGTCATGCTTCCTACATACAAAGGTTTCGAGGGGCAGAATATCGCAAAATTCGCAGACTCCGCCATCATCGAGCTCCTGAAGCAGATCACCCGAATCGGCGCGTCAAAGAACTCCCTTGTCGCGAAAATTGCGGGCGGCGCTCATATGTTTGGCCGCGCCCAGAACAGCGACATCATGAAAATCGGCGAACGCAACGCCAAAGCCAGCCTTGCAATACTGAGCCAGCTTGGCATACCGGTACAGGCTAACGATACCGGCGGCTCTCACGGCCGAACGATCGAGCTCAGCACCGACACCGGCGCCTTGAAAATAAAAACCGTTGGCTTGGGAGAAAAAACCATTTAAGGGATAATTATAATAATAGCAAACTAGGAGGACTAATAATGGCCAAAGTCTTAATCGTAGACGATGCCGCATTCATGCGAATCTCAATCAAGAACATGCTCACGAAAAACGGTTATGAGGTCGTCGGCGAAGCCGAGAACGGCATGATCGGCGTTGAGATGTTCAAGGAGCTTCATCCGGATATCGTCACAATGGACATCACAATGCCTGAGATGAGCGGGCTTGACGCGCTGAAAGAGATCACTAAAATCGATCCGCAGGCAAAGGTGGTCATGGTTTCCGCGATGGGCCAGGAGGCGATGGTGCGCGAAGCCATTGTTTCCGGCGCAAAAGGTTTTATTGTCAAACCTTTTAAGGAAGACGGAATAATTGCGGCAATAAAGAAACTGGCGTAGCGCACGGGGAGAATGTACAAATTACAGTGTACAGTGTACAAATGATGTGTCCGCGCTGCAGGCCGATCCGATTATAAATTGGTGTCAATCTTTGTACATATTCGCAAACCAACTCCCTATATAGCTAATGCGGGCGTTGCCCACAACCCGAAAATATGCGATGGTAGGTGACTTTTATGCGAGAAGACCCAATGCTTGATGTATTCATTTTTGAGACGCAGCAACTCCTTGAATCACTTGAGGAGACACTGCTCCAAAGCGAAAAAGAAAAATCTCTGGCTGACGAGCACATCAATGAAATATTCCGGATAATGCATACGATCAAGGGCTCCGCCTCGATGATGTCGTTTGATAAGCTGGCAAAGCTTGCGCACGCCCTTGAAGATTTGTTCGACAAGATCCGTGGGGGGAAGACCCGCATTGATGAGGATGCTCTGGACGGTATCTTCGAGCTTGTGCTTGCCGCTGCGGATATTTTCAGGGCAGAGGTCGACAAGCTCTCGGCAGGGGTAAAGTCCGAGGGCGATTTCAGCGGCCTCATCGACAAGATCCACAAGTTTCTTGCCAGCATCATGAACGATGGCACGGCTGCTGCCGCCGACGAACCGTCGCCCGCTGCTGCCGGCGAGGATGCGGATAACACGGACTACGGGACACCGCTCTATAAAGCTAAAATCATTTTCGAGCCGGAATGCCAGATGGAGAACATGCGCGCGTTTGGAGTCGTGAACGCCATGTCCCCGCATTGCCAGAAAATCATCCACAAGCCTGAAGACCTGAACGACCCCGCCTCCAGCGAAGAAATAGTCAACAACGGTTTCACGATGTACATCCAGTCAGGCGAAAACCCCGATGTTTTGAAGGGTGTCATCGACTCCGTTATGTTCCTGCTCAGCTCAAGCCTCATTCCCATGGCCGCCGACAGCGAAGAGCTCCCCCCCTCCATGAGAATAAAGGCCCATGAAGAGAAAGCCGCAGTCGACAGGCCGCAGCAGGAAGTCACAGCCAAACAGAATTTCATAAGCGTAAACGTCAACAAGCTTGACAAGCTTATGAATCTGATGGGCGAAATTGTCACCACAGAATCGATGGTCACAAAAAACCCCGAGGTCGCGAACCTCCACATCGATTCCTTTGAGCGCAGCAGCCAGGAACTCAGGAAGCTAATCAATGAGCTGCAGGAAATCGTCATGTCTATCCGTATGCTTCCCGTGTCAAACTCGTTCCAGAAAATGCACCGCATAGTGAGGGACGTCAGCAAAAAGGTCGGCAAGGAAGTCGAGCTCATCCTCATCGGCGAAGAAACGGAAGTCGACAAAAACATCATCGACACCCTTTCAGACCCCCTGATGCATCTGATCCGCAACGCCGTCGACCACGGCATCGAAACTCCCGACGTCCGCGCCAAAAGCGGCAAACCGACGACGGGAAGGATCACGCTCGAAGCGCGCAACGCCGGCGGCGACGTGGTCATACTCGTCACGGACGACGGCCAGGGCCTCAATCGCGAAATGCTTATCCGCAAGGCTACCGAAAAGGGCCTCAACACCAAGCCCGACCATGAAATTTCGGACAAAGAAGCATATAATATGATTTTCCTGCCCGGCTTCTCCACAAATACCGAGGTCACCGAATTCTCCGGGCGCGGCGTTGGCATGGACGTGGTCATGCGCAATATTGACAAAGTCGGCGGTTCGATTTCCCTCGACAGCACACCGGGCGAAGGCATGACGGTCCAGATCCGCATACCGCTGACGCTCGCCATCATCGACGGGATGAAGCTGCGAGTCGGCAACCTGGTATTCATCGTCCCGATGCTTTCGATTCGCGAATCGTTCAAGCCAAATGACGGCGACGTTTTCCTCGACCCCGACGGCAGCGAGATGATTATGATACGGGGCGAATGCTATCCGGTCCTCAGGTTGTATAAGATCTTTGACATCAATTCAGACTTCGAGAACCTGGACGACGGGATACTCATCATGATTTCAACCGATACATCCACGTTTTGCCTGTTCGTCGACGAGCTCATCGGCGAGCAGCAGGCGGTAATCAAGCCCCTGCCGGATTACATCCAGAAGCACAATATCGGGATGCACGGGATCGGAGGATGCGCCGTTCTCGGCGACGGTTCCATCAGCCTGATCATTGACATCAACAGCCTGGTTGAGGAATAAAGACCCAAAAACATACGTATTCATTCAAAACCACAAAAGAAAGTATGTAATTGGTGAAAAATTCGGATATTTTCCCACATGAATATCCGGATTTTTCTCTTGATTTTAATACATGGCGGGAGTAGAGTAACGGCAACAGGGGTCAGGGGTCAGGGACAGGGGTCAGGAGACGAGGAAACGTATTGTGCTGATTGGCTTAATCATAGGCGTTGTTTCGGGCGTCCTCCAGTATTGGATGCTCGTCAGGTTCACCAAGGCCGTTACCGGCGACGGGCTGGATAAGAAGGCCGTCCTTTTTGGAGTCTGTCAGTTTCTGCTGCCCCTTGTTGTGCTGCTCGGGTGCGCGTTCCTGCTGAGCGGCTCCCTCATCTGGGCGGCAATCGGAATGGTTGTTGTCCTTGTTTCTTTCTCAATGTCAAAATTTGTATTCACGAAAAAATAAAGGTGACTGGTTATGCTTAACTGGATATTCCTCGGTCTCTCCATTCTCATAACTGCCGGAGGCTTCTTTTGGCGCCGCAGCGCAAACGCAAGGCTCCTCGCTGCCGATTCTCCGGAGAAAAAAGACAAGCGCCTCAGGTCAATGGCGACAATTGTGACTGTTATCGGCGGATACATGTTCCTGACGGAGCTGATAACCATCATCTTCGGCAGTAGAGAAAGCGCGGGATTTGAATTCTCACTGTGGCCGGAGCGCGTTGACTTTCACGGTTTCAGCCTGAGTACGACTGTAATCTACATGTGGTTGCTGATGGCTGCGATTCTTGTCATAGCCCTGATACTCCGCATATTTGTTTTCAGAAAGTTCAAGGAATTGCCAAAAGGTCTGCAAAACGTGCTTGAAACCATTGTAGACACTGTCCAGGGTTATACTGACACAACGGCGCACGGAACCGGCGAACTGCTGTGTTCCTATGTTTTGACTATCGGCTTGCTGCTGGTCGGAAGCGCTGTCCTCGAGTTGTTCAGGCTCCGCGCGCCGGCTTCGGATATCACGGTAACGTTTGCACTTGCCCTTATTACGTTTGTCATGATCAGTGTATACGGGATAAAAAGAAAAGGTGTAGCCGGACGGATAAAAGCGCTTGCTTCGCCGTCTCCGGTGGTCTTTATTTTCCGCGTGATCTCCGAAATCGCGATCCCCATATCTCTATCGTGCAGATTGTTCGGAAATATGCTGGGCGGGATGGTCGTCATGGACCTGATCTACTCGGCGCTCGGCAACGGCGCGGTCGGTATTCCCAGCGTTTTGGGCTTGTTTTTCAATGTTTTCCACCCACTGGTCCAGATGTTCATTTTTATCACGCTGACTCTGACTTTCATCAACGACGCGATAGAATGACGGGCGCGAAGCGCCTGCCTGAGGGATTATGAAAGCAACAAAAATCGAACAAAAAAAAGCCACAATTTGCGTCATTGCGAGGAGCCGCAGGCGACGCGGCAATCCAGGCGGAAATATTACAATCGGGAGGTACTTAAGATATGACTGAAATCGGAATCGGGCTTTGCCTACTATCCTGCGCAGCGGCGGCGCTATCAATGGGTTATGCGACCAGCAAAGCCGTCGATGCTGTTGCGCGGCAACCGGAGGCATCAGGCAAGATTACCACGATGCTGCTGCTTGGTCTGGCGCTCACGGAATCCGCGGCAATCTATGGTTTCGTTACGGCGCTCATCATGATGTTCACGCGCTAAAGCGCCAGGGATTAGGGGTTAGGGATTAGGGAATAGGAGACGAAGAACACATTTTTGTTTTCGATACTCAATTCTCAATTCTCAATTCTCAATTCTCAATTAGGCAATCGCGGAGCGATTGCCGTAAAAGGGGTTGATTCTTATGGATCTCCATCCTGTGGATATTCTAATAAATATTATCAATATTCTGGTTCTGTTTGTTCTGCTGCGTACTATTCTCTGGAAGCCGGTCAACCGTTTCTTATCGGAACGTGAACAGCGCGTGAAAGCCAAACACGATGAGGCGGAGAAAACGCTTCTCGACGCGGAGGCTCTTAAGCAGGAATACGCCGCAAACCTTGAGGGGATCGAGGCCAAGGGGCGCGACATGATGCGCGAAAGTGAAATCAAAGCCTCCGAAGAAGCTGAAGAGATACTCAGCGAGGCGCGCGAGAAAGCAAAGGATATGATCGACGAGGCGCGGGAGAGAATAGCGGATGAGAAGAAACGCGCGGTCGATAACGCACGCAGGGAGATAGCCGAACTCGCTACCGACATGGCAGGGCGGATACTGAAGCGCGAGGTCTTGCCGGGTGACAGCATGAGCGCAGTCGAAGACTTCTTCAGCGAAACGAAGTAGCAGACGATGCGCGTCTGAGGGATTAGGGATAAGGGATTAGGGATTAGGAGACGTGAGAGACAGAAATTACAGTAGTTATTCTTCTGCAACTCTTCTAAATCTATAATCCGTCAAGAAGCGAGGTAACCGATGGAACGGCCGATTTTGATAGTACCTTCATCAAAAGATGAAGCCCTGCTCGAAACGATACGCGGGGGATTTGAGAAAAAATTCGACACCAAGATTGATTTCGAGGTGATCGAAGATGCAAAAATAACCGGCGGCTTCATTGCTATTATTGATGGCAAGGTTTACGACGCCAGTTTTTCTTCCCAACTTGACGAGCTCAGCCGCCAGCTTCTGAGAACAGACGAGGAGAAGCATGGCACAGAGTCTTCATTCTCAACTGTCGGCGCCTTGCTCAAACAACGGGCAGAGACGACAGACACTAGCCCGCTTATCTATGAATATGGCATTGTTCAAAGCAACAGTGACAGTATCGTGAAAATCAGCGGTCTGCCGAACTGCCACTACGGGGAATTGCTCTCCTTTGACGGCGGCGCGGTGGGGCTTACGCTTGACCTCCACCTCGGCGGCGTCGGCGCGGCTCTCCTTGGCGGAAGCGTATCGACCTCCAGCCTCGTCCACACGACAGGCCGAATTGCGGAAATCGGCGTCGGGGAAGATATGATTGGTCGTGTGGTCGATCCATTGGGAAGACCGCTCGACGGACGGGAGCTCAGATGCAACTACCGCCGCTCAATCGAGGCTCCCGCTCCGACCATCATGCAGCGGGCGCCCGTCGACACGCCTCTCGAAACGGGCATATTGTCCATTGACAGCATGATTCCAATCGGGCGCGGCCAGCGAGAGCTTATCATTGGCGACCGGCAAACGGGAAAGACATCCATCGCCCTTACCACGATAATGAATCAGCAGAACAAGGGCGTCATCTGCGTCTATTGCGCAATAGGGCAAAAAGCTTCTACCGTTTCGAGTTTGGTACATATGCTTGACGAAGCCGGAGCCCTCGACTATACAGTGGTGGTTGCCGCATTTGGCAGCGACCCGCCGGCGTTGCAGTATCTTGCGCCATACTCCGCTTGCGCCATAGCCGAGGAGTTTATGTACAGCGGGCGGGACACGCTGGTCGTATATGACGATTTGTCCAAGCATGCTGTGGCATACAGGGCTTTGTCTCTATTATTGCGGCGCCCATCGGGACGCGAAGCCTACCCCGGCGATGTGTTCTTTTTGCACAGCCGCCTGCTCGAGCGCGCGGCAAAGCTTTCGCATGAGCTCGGCGGAGGATCGATGACTGCGTTGCCGATAGTAGAAACCCTTGCCGGGGACATCTCAGCATATATCCCGACTAACGTCATTTCCATCACGGACGGGCAGATATACCTCGACACGGAGATGTTCAACGCCGGTCTGCGCCCTGCCATCAACGTAGGATTGTCTGTTTCTCGTGTCGGGCGGGCTGCGCAGCACAAGGCCATGCGCGACGTCTCCGGCAATCTTCGGCTCGAAGTCGCCCAGTATCGCGATATTGCGGTTTTTGCGCAATTTGGCGCGGACATCGATGCCTCAACCGCCACCCAGCTTCGCCGAGGCGAAAGACTGACACAGCTTCTGGTGCAACCGGCGGAACTCAACTATAGCCTGTCTGAACAGGTCGTCCTGCTTCTGGCGGCATCCGGCGGCTTCCTGGAGGGCTTCAACCCCAATGACATGCCCTCGAGCATAAAGTCGCTGCTCGCTTATCTGACGTCAAATGCAAAATCTGTCCTGCGCAGCATCCAAACCACGGGGAAACTCTCAGATAGCGATAGATATGACATGAACAAAGCTTTCGAACAATTCGTTGCGCAAGGCGGTGGCGATAAGTGACAGGAACCAATGAAATAAAGCACCGCATCTCCGCAGTCGAACAAACGAAAAAAATCACGGGCGCGATGGAAATGGTCTCCTCAAACAGAATGAGGCAGGTAATGGGGCATATAGGCCAAAACCGCGTGTATTTTTCCAATATCCGCCGCATGATGAGGGAGTTGCTGGTATCGTCTCAGGATGTTTCGCACGCTTACTTTGAAGCTCGCCCGCGCCACCACACAACATTTGTCGTTATTTCCGGGGACAAGGGCCTTTGCGGTTCGCATAACGCAAATGTTTTAAACTACACAATGAGGCGCTTGCGCGAGACTACGACAGAAACCTCGCTGATTACCATGGGAAACACAGCCGAGGATTTCTTCCATTCTCGCGGTATGACCCCGGATATTTCATTCTTGGGCATTGTTCAGGACCCGACGCTGCAAAAAGCGCGTGAGGTCGCGCGCGAATTGACAAATCTGTTTGAAATGACGCTGACGGACGACATTCACGTCGTGTACACCTCGTTCTACGGCGAATCAAAGGGGAAGCCTGTCGAGTTCCGGCTTCTGCCGGTCAGGCTGCATGACTACGACGACGTCAGGAATGCGGAAGCTCTTCAGAGCATAATGTACCACCCGTCCGCGCAGTCGGTTTTTGATATACTTGTCCCTCAATATGTGATCGGGCTGATTTTCGGAGTGATGGTCCAGGCATATGCGAGCGAGCATTTTGCGCGCATGAACGCCATGCATTCCGCGACGACAAACGCAAAGGATATGCTGGAGAATCTCCGCGTGAAATACAATCTTGCCCGCCAGAGCGCGATTACAAATGAAATCGCCGAAATCACCGGCGCTGCGGAAGTGTTAGGCAGTTAGGAGTGTGGAGTGTGGAGTTAGGAATTGACTGTGCTGAGATTCAGTTTAATCTATCCTTTTTTTGCGTAACCGACATTTGCCAAGGAGATTTATTCGATGACTATTGATCAAACCACAAGAAAAGTGCCAGGCATGTCGTTCGGACAACTCCACACTCCACACTCCACACTCCACACTCCACACTGCATCGCATACCAAGGAGGATCCCTCAATGGATAATAATAGTTCCGGCGTATTAATAAGGGTTAGCGGACCTGTCATGGATGTGCGCTTTGATTCCGGCGCCGGGGAGCCGCAGCTGAATGATCTGCTCGTAACATCTGATGGGCGGCATATGGAAGTGTCCGCGAATGTCGAGCCGGGAGTCGTGCGATGCGTCGCCCTTGACGCCACGGACGGGCTGTGCTGCGGCACGGAGGTCATCAACACAGGACACGGAATACAGGTGCCGGTCGGGTCGTCTGTCCTGGGGCGCGTCACCGACGTGCTCGGGCGGCCGATAGACAACGGACCGCCGATAGAAAACACGCTGCTCTGGGATATCCACCGCTCCCCCCCAAAGTTTACCGAATTGACCCCTGTCACTGAGTTTTTTGAGACCGGGATAAAAGTAATCGACCTTCTGACGCCATACTCAAAGGGCGGAAAAATCGGCCTGTTCGGCGGCGCCGGCGTCGGCAAGACGACCCTTATTATGGAGCTGATTTATAACATCGCGACCGTGCACGGCGGCTATTCCGTCTTTGCAGGCGTAGGCGAGCGCAGCCGCGAGGGCTCGGAACTGGTGCAGGACATGATGAAGTCCGGCGCTATAGATAAAACGGCGCTCGTCTTCGGCCAGATGAACGAGCCGCCCGGCTCACGAATGAGGGTAGGCCTCACCGGTTTGACGATGGCGGAATACTTCCGCGATGAGATGAACCGCGACGTTTTGCTTTTCATCGACAATATCTTCCGGTTTGTCCAGGCAGGCAACGAGGTTTCCGCCCTTCTCGGCAGAGTCCCGTCCGCTGTCGGTTATCAGCCCACTCTCGCAAACGAGCTTGGCAGTTTCCAGGAGCGCATCGTCTCCACGAAGAGCGGCTCGATTACATCCGTACAGGCGATATATGTTCCGGCTGACGACCTGACCGACCCCGCCCCGGCGACCATTTTCTCGCATCTTGACGCAACGACGGTGCTTTCCCGCAGCGTCGCGGAAATCGGCGTATACCCCTCTGTCTCCCCGCTCGAGTCATATTCACGCATACTCGAGCCGAGCATTGTCGGGCAGGAACACTATGATACCGCAAGGGGCGTCACCTCTTGCCTAAACAGATACGGCGAGCTCCACGACATCATCGCCATACTCGGCATGGACGAGCTCAGCGAAGAAGACCGCAGGATCGTCTACCGGGCGCGGCGCATCCAGCAGTTCTTTTCGCAGCCGCTTTCGGTCGCCGAAGCCTTCACGGGCATGGAGGGCCGCTTTGTCACCCTGAAAGATACGATACGCTCACTTTCGGCGATATTGGGCGGCGAAACGGACAATTATCCGGAATCGGCGTTCTTTATGGTCGGCAACATTGACGAGGTACACGAAAAGGCGAAAAACCTCTAAAATAGCCTGTATGGGCGATTACTAATCGCCCGCATGCAGTTTTCGACCGGATTTAGTCGCAATTTAGGGTCTTGTTTGTAGGGGCGATTATTAATCGCCCACAAAGACCGCAACGACAAATAATTCCCCTCAGGGGAGGGGTGGCGCGAAGCGCCGGGGTGGTTACCCCCGTAATACCCAACGTGAAGCCCAACGCAAGCGGGTTCACGTTTGTGATGACGAGAGGACGAGAGGACGAGAGGACGCCATGTCAAAATTGTACAAGCTAAAAGTTTTGACGCCTGAGCGCGAGTTTTTTAACGGCGACGCTGAGGCTGTGACAGTGTCCGCTCCCGACGGCCTCGTCACCATACTTGCAGACCACACCCCGTTCATCATGCCCATTGTTGCCGGGTCTCTGCGGATAAAAGCAGACGGTGTCTGGAAGGAATCCTCAAACTCGGAAGGCTTCATGGAAGTTAATCGCCACGGCCTGATTATATTCGTGCAGTCGTGCGAATACCCCGAAGAGATTGACGCGCGCCGCGCCGAGGAGGCGCTCCGCCGCGCCGAGGAACAGCTCCGCCAGAAGCAAAGCATCGGCGAATACACCCAATCCAAGATGGCGCTCGCCCGCGCAATGGCGCGGCTGCGTCTGACCAAATCGGCAAACAACCTGAGAGAATAAAGCAAGCAGGGGGACGGTTCTCCTGCTTGGTTTTTGCCAAGCAGCCAAGCAGGGGGACGGTTCTTCTGCTTGGTTTCATTTGAAACTGTCCAAGCAAGGGGACGGTTCTTCTGCTTGGTTTCATTTGACATTTCGATTGGTAGATGGATGTATACTTGCATCCAATACGCTGAAACAAGGACAAACCACCGGAATGGCGGTTCGTCCTTGTTTCATTATTTGCTATGAACCTGCGGAATGATCTGCCGATGAATGTTTCGCTGATGGCATCATGTTGCGGTTATAGTCGTCGTCTTTACAGACCGGCTATCGCCGCCGCCCTGTTTCGCAGCCCAAAAATAAACGTACGCATAATACGAGTTTCCTGCCACTCCGTAGTATGATACGCTGCTCACGTGGATTGCTGTATTATACGCCATCATGGATGGGGTGGTCGAATACTGGAAAGTTTTTACCAGAACACCGTTCTCGTATATTGTAATAGTCGTAGACCCGATCTCTTCCATCTTCCCCGTGCCGGTCACATCGAACCAGACGCTGACTTTTCCGCCACCGTCCGGATTCATTGACGCAGCATATGAAAAAATGTAGTCACTTGATCGGGCTTGGGCGACGGGGGAGAACAGACTTAGGCATAGGAAAACCGCAAGCATCAGAGAAGCCATTCTGAATGCAATCTTTTTTGAAAGTAACATGTTTTTCACCTTTCATATATTGAATTGATCATCTGTTTGGCTTCGTCCACAGAAATATCACCGGTTATTGCACACTCATAAAATTCGCTGCCCCATAGAACATTTATTTTTCTGTTATTCATCATTATATGATGTTCGATGCCGTTGCGCAGGTAGCTTTCAACCAGGTCTTCATCCATCTCATAGCGATGAACGAGGGGTTCTGTTAATATGACGACTTGAATTATTAGTTCCCTGTCGCCATTCTCAAAAAGTGATAAGAAGAGCGACCTGTTTGGCGTGGGCGATATTGAGAGCTCGGAGAGCGTGAAACCCTCCGGCAGCCACGTAGGCGCCACCCCATCATCGACCCCGTTAGCATCCAAAGCATCAAGCAAGCTCTCCAATTCCGGGCTGATTTGCGTAATAATGTTCTGATGGCCAAACCAGAACACGCCTCCCCTCCAATTGGCAATTGCAGGGAAAAAGTATGCGCTTGCCGGAGACACAAAGAAGAGCATGGCAGCGATTAAGAGTATGGCGGCAACATATCTGTAGCGAAGCATGCGCCCGCGCCTGTGCGGACGCTTGTTTTCTTTAGCGCGTTCTGCCTGTGTTGGTTTATCGGCATCCTCATAGGGGAAAGTCTCTTCATATCCCATATAGTCCCTTTGAAACTCTTCCCATGCAGCGGACACATCTACCGGTGGTGCTCCATTGCGCTTGCTGTAGGTTTCCAGCAACGAATCAAGCATTTCAAGGTCAACGCTGCTGTCATCCATTGCGTCGCTTATGAGGATTTTTAGTTCCTCGTCAGTCAGGTTCACAAAGATTCCTGCTTTATCCGTGTCAGAATCGAGATCCTGCCGATTTTCAGACATTAAATATTTCACCTCCATCCTCACAGCATTATTCCAACTTATCCCCCATTTGGGGAAAGTAAAATGGAATTATTTATAATCTTATTTTTATCATCGGATGACTTTGTCATTTTCCAGTTTCCCGGCAAGTATTCGTTTTGCCTTTTGAACTCGCTTTTTGCACGTTTCATAGGTGATGCCTAAAATATCAGCCGCTTCCCGCATTGTATGGTTGTCGACGTATATCACCCGCAGCACCTCGAACTCCGTTTCTTCCAGAATCTGGGACAATCCAAGGTTGTTGTCATCGCTTGGCTGGGATATAGACTTCTCCGTCAGTGCTTGCAGCATTTTTTGATACAACAGGATAAACTTTGCTCTGGCTCTTCTTTCGTGCATTATATTGAAATTCAGCGCATTCATAAGCCAGCCTTTCGGATTTTCGCTCCGCATTAGCTCCTGAATGTCATTATATGCAGCTATGAAGGTTTCCTGCACAACGTCATAAGCGCCATGGCTATCATGCAGCTTTATACCGGCATAATTCACCATGTGCTCAAATCTTTCTTCATACAGTTTTTCAAAAAACTCATATTCTGTACTGCTCAATGACAACGGCAACACCCCAAGCCACTTGATTACAGGAGACTATTTTTCATCCGCCACATACAGTTGGCGAAGGCTATCAAAATCCAAAAGCCAATTCGGAGTCTTTTTGAGTACTTTCGCGAGTGCAAATAATTCGATCGTGTTGACGCCACGGGTGCCTTTTTCTATCTTCGAGATAACCGTCTCGTCGAAAATGAACCCTTCATTTTCCAGGCGAGCCAGAATATCCTTCTGTGTTGCCGGCGGATTCTCGCTTAGGCGGGCTTCCTTCACGCGGTTGCCTATCAGGTTTCTGTCCCCCGGGTATCTGAATCTGCTCACTTCCATTGCCTCCTCTTCCGCCACATAACCCGATATTAAAACAAGTAATGCGGTCAAACTTGCGAAAATAGCAAGTCGGGAGGATATTTTTGATATTTTGATGGCTTGGAAGCAAAATAATCATTTTCGGGATTCCGGTCTCATGTTTTGGATATATTTGAGGCGGCAAATAAGCAGTTTATGCGGCTAAAACCGGTTCAATGTCAATTTACACAAAGAAATACAAAAAAGATTGTCTATATTTACTTTCCCCAAAAGGCGGTTATCCGGGAATATTACAGTAAGAAGGATAATTGAAAGTAGTAGCGTTTGAAAGGAGATGACCCCATGAAAAGAAAGAACAAGCTTATGCGGGTCACCGCAGTATTGATGGCGGTAGTCATGATGATCAGATAGTCATTTTCAATGTCTCAGAACTATAGGCACGATTAGATCAATTACAGGAGATGAGTCTGTAGATTGCGCAATAATGGGGGGTATTGCCTATGAGGTAGGTAAAATATTTTACGTAAGTACATTTGAGGCATTAATTGGGCCGTTTTTCACATACACAACAAAAACAACAACAATAAATGCATCATAGAGTACTGGCGTGTAATTCTAATACTCTCAATATAAATCTTGACAAAATGAAAGGGCTGCATATAATGAAAACGCTAATAAGGGCATTCATCGCGATAATTACAGTAGTCATAATTATTTCACTTTTAATAATACCTGCTGTTGCTAATGAAAATACAATCGTTGAAAAAGAATCGCTTCAATTCTCCATAAAAGGTTTTGAACCAAAACCACTTGAAAGCAATCTTAATAAATTGCACTTGAATAAACGAGCATATATAACCCTTGATGATCGCATGGGAAGTAATCTTGCGAATTCTGAAACTGCATTTAATACCCTCTTGAAGTCGTTTTATGAAGCACAACCGGAAGATCAGAAGCTCAAAGAAGGCCATTATTCTGTAAGCGGGATAACAAAGGAAGGTTTCCCTGAATACTATGCAGGGGCGTTTATTAATACTGACTTAAACTTGGTAGTCCTCTTGACCGAAAGCATGATAAATTCAGATCATGCATTAGCGGCAGACGAACTAGGTATAGAAGTGTTTGCAGAAAGTAATGGCATTATCTTTTCTTCTGCGGAACACTCATATCGTCAACTCGTTTCACTTATGGATGACATACATAAGTATATGATGCTGCCAGCCCGGGAAAAAGATACCCGATTTTGTATATATAGTTTTAGTATTGATGACTATAATAATTGTGTTATTGTTGGTATGAAGGACATAGGCGAAGAGAATATTGCTGCTTTCAAAGAAACTGTAAGTAATTCTAAAGCATTGCGGTTCTACAAAGACGAACAAAACATTCCTTTTTCCGTCCTAAATCCAGGGCAGGAAATAGACAGTGGTACAAGTGGTGCAAGCATGGCTTTTCGTGCTACGATTTATGAAAACAACACCACAAAATACGGATTTGTGACAGCAGCGCATGTAACATATAAAGGTGCAGATGTTAAAGTCAACGGTACCACCGTTGGCACAACTCACAATAGTAAGTATAGTTTGCAAAATAATAGCACAATGGATGCCGCATTCGTCTTATTAAAAGATGGTTGGTCTGTAAGCACTTCGCTCGCCCATTCTGGAACAACATTAACATCTGCCATTGATATGAACATGGCGCAAGGTACACCAGTAGTAAAATACGGGCAAGCAAATCAAACCAATAATTATTCTGGAAGAGTTAGTGGCACGATTACAAGTATGACCCACGCTTTTACATTGAGAATACCAGTATATAACTCGTATAATGACTATTATTTATACGATATGATCCAAGCTTCAACCAAAGGGCAAACCGGCGATAGCGGGGGATTGTTGATTAGTGCAAGAGTGGGCGTACATATTGCTGGCGTCACATGTAGCGGAAACTCCGATTCTACTTCTTTCACAAAAGCTATAAACATTACTTCTGGTCTTGGTTTAACTCTCCATTAATAACTCTGTGGTGGGTATAATAATAATGAACATTCCCATTCGTAATATATTGATCTCGATTTTGTTGTCCGTGCTATTGGTTCTCGTAGGCTGCGGTGATAAGTCTGACTGGATTCCTACGCCTTATGATGAGGTTGACACTTTGGACGGCATCTGGATAGAGATAAACGAATACTCCTTCAAGCCAACGGGATTATCAATAGTCTTTAGAAATACAACTGACAGTGATGACTATAGATATGGCGCGAATTTTGAACTGGAGGAGTATCATCGCGGAAACTGGTTCATGAAAGACAAAATAGCCCGCGAAATACCAATAGAATTCCCGCTCTGGAGTCGTCATGTGTACACTGAAGAGACCTTGGAAGAACTGCTTAGTTCCGTAGAAGACGAATTATCGATGGGCTATATGCCAAATGAGATGTACTATCACTGGTGTGACTACTACGGTTTTTTGGAAAAGGGGAAATACCGCTTAATTGTTCGCATTCTTTCTCCCGGCTTTTTTGTGCAAGGAGAAGCACCGCCATATGAGCATTTTCTTACGGCAGAGTTCAGCATTGAGTAGATAGGATCACCAAGTAAAGCAAGGGGGGACCCGCAAGCAGGGAAAGCAGGGGGACGGTTCTTATGCTTGTTTTCAGAACTAAGCTGTAAATGCTACGCCTAAAGGCGCAAAAGCCGCCGATGTTGCGTGTCCATGAGTAGCCGGATATAATGCTCATCGAAGGCAGGTGAGTGCGGTGGTAGTCATAACCCGGAATCAGGCGGCCTAGCGGCGCCCTGCCCCGCCCCTTCGGCATACCAACCGGCAAACCCGCAACACTCACGGCGCGGCGCGGTGGCACGGACGGTTCATTGGCCTACTACGGAAAACCATTGAAATTACTGAGAATATTTGAAAAAAGAGTAGAAAAAGCAGCCCCAAAATGGTATAACCCGAGTTTGCCACTTGAAAAGCGAAAACAAGGCGATTATCTGCCTCGTTTTCGTTGATGTGGCATGGTTTTCTTAGAGAACAGGACGTTTGAGGGGTTTGAAATTTATATGACTACATTTATATGACTACACGAAAATTTTTGCTCCCGTTTTTTGGGCAAGGTCACCAGCTACGCCTCCTACGACGACTGGGGCGCGCCGACCGCCAAGGCCGTGCTCAGGCTGGGCGCCCGCGAGCTCGACCTCGTCACCAGCTACACCGTCCACCCCTACGACCAGCCCTCGCCCTCTACTTCGCGCAGGCCCGCATGTACGACGCCGCGGACAGGAGGTTCCTCGCCGTCGACATCATCGCCGGAAACCCGATAAACCCGCAGTCGCTCAACAGGTATTCGTACGTCCTGAACCGCCCGACAATCTTCGTCGACCTGAACGGCCTGTCGGAATCGTATATGCTGACCCTCACGCAGCTCAACGGCAACAAGACGGGCACGAGGCTTTTCACCCAAAGGGACGACGGCACGTTCCTAGCATCGGAAGCGCTAAAGGCGCTTGGTGGCGACATTTCATTTTTCCTTGGAAACGCCGGGGACGAATACGTGACCGCCACCCAGCTGGTCCTAATGATGAACACTTATGTGCCCGGAATCTGGGGTCCGGCGATTGGGCACTCGGGGTACGCGGCGGGATACTTCTTCCAGTCGACTTGCAATATCTGGGGTCTGATGCCGGAACGACGTGTGTTTTAGTAATGTATGTACTGCACTTGACGCGTCGATAAAATCCAGAAATTGCTAAAAAAGCGAAATCGCTAAAAAAGCTTGACAACACCCGCCTGACATTGTAATATTTTGCTGTAGGCAGCTATGCCTCGAAATCGCTTACCACAAGCGAAACAAATCTGTAGTTCGACTGAATACGCCTACCGTCTGGCGTGACAAATCAACGGTTCGACTGAATACGCCTACCGCATGGCGTGACAAATATGCGGTTTGAAGGATACCCCCTTGCACACCGCAAGGGGGTTGTCTTTTGACGAGAAAGGAAGTCATGAAGAAAACAGGATTCTATAAGCTCTCCCAAGACTACTTCTCAAGCAGGGGGACGGTTCTTCTGCTTGGTTTCTGTTGACATTTCGATGATATGATGTCATCCTATATAGGCAAAGGTTCGCTTCAACCTGTATCGTTCACCTGGATCGATAATATCGGCACAAAAGGCTGAACACTACCTTTGATATCGACTGGAAAGTGGGGTGCAAGTCGGGCGACAGCTTGACGCAAAAATGCCAAGATCAGCTAGAAAAATGAGCTCAACAGGAATATATCATGCGATGTTGAGAGGAATAAACAGGCAAACCATATT